>Ga0315535_1001033_pt1 | contig 18997 bp, 18 predicted proteins | sample SalMarSW160220MG_2_FD_203092 | JGI IMG/M metagenome (GOLD analysis project Ga0315535, IMG submission 203092) | Salt marsh sediment microbial communities from the Plum Island Ecosystem LTER, Massachusetts, United States - Salt Marsh Sediment SW1602-20 ... | reverse complement strand
ACTGGATCGCCTGATGATGTTTCAACGGCCGGCCGAAGGTCTGCCGCTCACCGGCATAGCGGACGGCCTCCTCGAGCGCAGCGCGGGCCAAGCCAAGGGACAATGCGCCGATTCCCACGCGGCCGCCGTCCAGAATCATCAGGGTTTGCTGGAGTCCCTTCCCTTGAACTCCCAACAGGTTATCGGCCGGCACACGCACTTGATCGAACCCGATCGCGTGGGTCGGCGAGGCACGCATCCCCATTTTCTTCTCAGGGGGGTGAATGTGTACCCCCTCCGCGTCGGCCGGCACAACGATCATGCTTAGAGCGTACGGGTCCTGACCCTGGTCAGTACGGCACAAGACGACGAACAAGGGCGCCAGGCTGGCGTTGGTGATCCATGCCTTGGATCCGGAAATCACCCAGCCGTCTTTGTCGGGTGTGGCGCGTGTGGTCATGCCCCCGCTGAGGTCCGACCCGGCCCCTGGTTCGGTTAGAGCCAGGGCACCAAGCCCATCTTCGCCCGTCGCCAGACCTGGCAGCCAGCGGTTCTTCTGTGCCTCGGATCCGAAGGCGCTGATGGTGGCGCAGCACAGGCCGTTGTGCGCCGCCACGGAAAGCGCGGTGCCCGCACAGGCCCAGCCCAATTCCTCCAGCGCGAGCGCGGCGCTCAGGGCGTCGATGCCTGTTCCCCCGTAAGATTCATCGATATTGAGCGCAAGCAAGCCCAGCGCAGCCATTGCCGGAATCGATTCCTGGCGGAACCGGGCCTCAAGGTCGAGTTCCGCAGCGTGGGGTTGTATTTCCTTTTCACAGAAATCGTGGACGGATTGCTGCCAGAGGCGTTGCTCGTCGTTTAGTGAGAAATCCATGTTGGCCTCGGTGGGTCCCTTGAGTTCCCGGGACCATGCTCTCAGGGGCGATTGTGAAGGAATTCACATATCGAATCTTAGGATGCAGCTTCTCGGATGGCCTCCAGGGATTCTGGGTTGACGAGGGCCGATGTGTCGCCCGGATCTTCGCCGAGGTAGGCGGAGCGCAGCATGCGCCGCATCAGCTTGGCGTTGCGAGTGCGCGGCAGGTCGGGGACGAAAAGGATCGCCTTGGGTGCCAGCGGCTTGCCCAGGTCCTTGATCAGACGATCTGTCAGTTCGGCGCGAACTCGTTGGGGATCGCCTTCGCCATGCAGCACACAGAAGCACACCACCACGCTCCCCTTGATCGGATCTGGGACGCCGATGGCCGCCGCTGAGACGACATGAGGGTGAGAGAGCAGGATCGATTCCACTTCGGCTGGGCCGAGGCGCTTGCCAGCGATCATCAATGTGTCGTCGGAGCGGCCCAGGATGTACCACTGCCCATCCTCGTCGACCATGGCCCAGTCGCCGTGAACCCAGGTGTTCGGAAACTTCGACCAATATGCGGCCAAATAGCGTTCGGGGTCCTTCCAGAAGCCGCGGGTAATGCCAATCCAGGGGGCCTTGATCACCAGTTCGCCGACCTGGCCGACCACCGAATGGCCCTCGTCGTCGAAAACGTCCGCCGCCATCCCAGGGCAAACGGCGGATAGTGCGCACGGCTTGATCGGACGCGTGGGGTTGCCCATGATGATCCCGCCCGAAAGCTCCGTCCCCCCAGAATAGTTGATGATCGGCAGCCGTCGTTTGCCGACCACCTCGAAGAGCCACATCCACGGATCGGGATTCCAGGTCTCACCGGTCGAGCCGATGGTTCGAAGACTGGACAGGTCGTGAGACAGAACCGGTTCTTTTCCTTCAGGGATGAGCGCGCGGATGAAGGTCGGAGAAAGGCCAAGCTGGGTAATAGCGTGGCGTTCGATCATTTCCCACACCCGGTCCGGTCCCGGATAGTCGGGTGCACCGTCGAAGAGGAACATGGTGGCGCCCAACAACAACGTGCCGAAGATCAGCCAGGGGCCCATCATCCAGCCCATATCTGTCATCCAGAAGATCCTGTCGCCGGGATGGACATCCATCCCGAAGGCCATGTCCTGGGTGGCTTTGATGGGGAAACCACAGTGCGTGTGTACGGCGCCTTTGGGCCGGCCGGTGGTGCCGGAGGTGTAGATGATCATCAGTGGGTCATCGGCCCCGGTGGGTTCGGTTTCGGCCAGGTCGGACTGGGCTGGGATCAGTTCGTGCCACCAGTGGTCTCGTCCGGATTGCATCACGACGGTATTGCCGGCCCGCTGCACAACCAGCATATGCTGCAGGCCAGGTACTTGGGCGGCGGCCTCGTCGGCCTGCGGCTTCATGGGGACCACCCGGCCCCGCCGCATGGCACCATCGGCTGTGACCAGCGCTTTTGCGTTGCCGTCGGCCAGCCGACTGGCGACGGCGCCAGAACCATAGCCGGAGAACAAGGGCAGGATGATGCCGCCGATCTTGACCACCGCCAGGCAAGCAATCACCTCTTCGGGCGTCAGCGGCATGTACAAGCCGACGGCGTCGCCGTGGCCCAAGCCCAGCCCCCTGAGGGCATTGGCGGCGCGATTCACCTGGCGGGTCAGCTCCGCATATGTCATGCTGCGGGAGGCCCCCTCTTCGCTTTCCCAAATCAATGCCGTCTCGTGTTCGAAGGGAGTGCCAATGCGTTTGTCCAGGCAGTTGTCGATGATATTCATCTCGCCACCGACGCACCATTTCGGCCAGGCGATTCCTTCGCTGAGATCGAGGATTTTGTCGTAGGGTTTGCGAAAACGGATGTCGAGGAAGCGGAGCAGAGCGTCGGTGAACCAGCCGACATCGCTTCCGGCGCGCTCGATGAGCGTCTCAAAGTCAGAGATGTCGTTCTGGTGCATGAAATGGGTTACGTTGGCGCGCTGGATGATTTCGGGTGTGGGCTCCCAGACGAACGATCCTTCAAGACCGGCATCATCCAATCCCACGCGTCCTCCCAGACTCATGCGGTTTGTGAGGCGGGCTGGTCAATTCCCCTTCGATTGACCGGTGAGGCGTTGGTACCAATACCATAACACGTCGCTGGCGGGCTTCCCGTGTACCGAGGCGGACTTGTCTTGCAGGGCCACCACCGGATTGTAGCGGCGGGCGAAGAAACCCTGGATGGCGGGGCGTTGGGTGGCCTCCATCAGCACGGCGTTCATCGCCTGGGCCTGCTCGCCTAGGTCGACCTTCAAATCAGGGTCAACTATGGCGCCAGAATCGAACTCCGAACTGGCCCGGCAGGACCCGTCTGGCCTTGGCGTGCAGGCTGTGGCACCTCCGTCGATCGAGAGGTATTCCACACTGAGCTGGATGGGTTTTCCCGCCAGCGCGGGAGTTGCCACCAGGCTGTCGAGTGAGGCTGCGGCAGCGGTCTGCATCCCGGCCAGGTCCGTGGTGTTTGAATCCGCCAGGGGGACGTGCCAATACACGCGGGCGACGTCCACGGCATCCATGAATGGGGGCGCGGCCTGGAGCTGCGCGCCGTCTTCGATCTCGAAGACGATCTTCCCCGAATAGACAGCGCGTACATCATCGATCAGCGACCGCCATTTGGCTTCAGCGTCTCCCGGGGCACCTGAAGGTGAGCCGTCGGGCAGGAGGCCGCCAGGCAGGGCAGGGGCGGCTTCCGGACCGCCCAAGATCAGGCTTTCTGCGCCCATGGTCTGGGCCTGTCGGGCATAGGTCAGGATGAAGTTCCGGTAGCTTTCAAACCAGACCGACCACCAGGCCGAGTTGCGATTGGCGGTCGACCACCAGGTGGCCGTCGAAGCGTTGGGTGCGATCAGGGTCGGCCGAAGGTCAATCTCCAACCCCTGGCGCTTGGCTTCGGCAGCCCAAGCCTGCAGATCACCGTCAAACGGGCCGTGGGCTGGGTCGAAGCCCATGATGGGAAGCGGGTTGTTAGACGTGAGCACCCAGGTCGGGGTGAGGGTAAGGCTGTTGGCTCCCATCGCCTTGACATCGGTCACCGATTGGTTTTGGAAGGGGGTCCAATTCGCCTGGTAGTTGGGTGCGAAGTCCACTCCGACCTTGTAATCTGCTCGGGGGGTGATTTCGGGTGCAGCCACAGACGCGGCCGACGACGATCCCAGCCACTGCCAACCCGCGACTTGATCGTCGATTGTGCCCTGGGTGTTGGAAGGATCAAGCGGCCTCCCGGTGGATTGCTTTCCGGGCGTTTCAGCGTCGTCGGCGCCGCCACACTGGAAGTTGCGGCAGTACCGGTAGCCCACCTGCCCGCTGAAATCGAGCGGCCCTTCCAGCACGAACAGCCACTGATGATCGCCTGAAGGCCACATCGGGAGCGGCTCGAACCAGGTAAACGGATTGATCTGGATGGTGACCTCGTCGCTGGCTGGCGTGTCAGGCGGAACGCTCACCTGAAAAGCGACCGCCGAGCGACCGCCACCGTGCCAGCTTCGGACCCTGTCCTGAACCGTGAAGTCCTGATCGGGGACGATAAGTTGGCGCACCTTGAACGCGCCCTGGGCGTCGCGCTCGGCGTTCCACAATCCGTCCCCCAGCGTGTACTTGTACTGCAGGTAGGTCCCGCTGTAAACCTGGGCCAGGAGCAGATAGTGGGTGGCGTCGACTGGGACCAGCGTAGGCATGCGGGCGCTGGTGAGGTCCAACCCTCCAGGGATTTCGCTGAAGACGTCCCCGAATTGGCGTAGGTTTCCCGCCAACCGGATCGGCGTGCCCTGGGCTGTGTCCGCGGGAACGGTGACTTCAAATGTGGCTCGAACCGCCGTGGCCGGCTGGAGAGACAAATCGGCGGGTGTGCTGCTGTCGGCGGCAACGACGGCGCCTTGCGAACTGGGCAAGAAGCTCCCATCCGTAGCCGAGGCCACCAGCGAGTGCAAGCCAGGGGGCAGACCCTCGAGCCTGTACTTTCCCTGTCCATCGGTGAATGTGGTTAGGCCGCCAGCGGTTACCCGGATCTGGCTCAGCGGGTTTCCGGTGGCCGAATCCGTGATCTTGCCCAGGATTCGCCCGGACTGGCCCGCATAGGTCGCGTCCGTCCACGTGGCCGCCAAGTCGTCGATCTCGATCGGCCCGGGAATCAGGGCGACCCGATAGCGAATCTGGTGGCCATTAACAGTGGCTTCCAACGCAGAGTCAGGTGACGTTCTAGTGTAGCGGTAGTCAACCAAGGCTCCCACCGGCAGACTCACTTGTGCCTGCCAGCTCCCGTCGTCTGCGCGCCGCATGGGGTGGGGCGTGGTGTTGTATGCCACACCGGTGACGGAGTCGATAATCTCGAGTGAGATGCCGGCATCGGTCGCCGTTCCGGCGGGTGGGGTGAGCTTGAAAATCACGTCTGCCTGAGGCAAGCCGCTGTCAGTCTCCCCACCCTGGTCCGTTCCGGACCCGCCAAGGCCAGGCAAAGAACAGCCTGCGAGCAGGAAGATAACGAGCAGCGGCAGGGAAAGTTGCGTGATGCGTTTTTTCATGCTCTTTGCCCCAAATTCTGGATGAGTTGAAGACATACGTCGAGGTTGGGAATCTGATGGGCGAGCAGCTTCATCCGGCGACCAGGCCCACCCTTGACCGGGGTAAGCTTCAGGACGCCCCGCTCGAGTTCGGCCGAGGCCAGTTGCGTCCAAGGCAGCAATTGGCCTGCCCGCAGAACTCCCTCGCCATTAAGCGTCAATGGGCCGAACTCCAGGGCTTGGCCTTGATTGAAAGCTCGAGTATAGCCGGCCAAGAGGTGCGGATAGATGTTTCGTTTGATCTTCTCCACCAGGTCGGGCAAGTGGGCGATAGCCCGGGTGAGTCGAATCTGCTGTCCACCTCGGATGTCGAGACGAACCTCCATCTCTCCGCCCCAGATGAGCCCAAAGATACCATATCTCACGGCCGACGCATGCAGCCGCTGGATATCCTGCCAGGGTATGCTGATGCGGTTCCGGCCGTGCTGGTAGACGATCCCGGCGCCGTACAGGCTGACCTCGAGCTGGCGTCCCCGCAAAATGAAGATGCTGATCACCAGGCTGAGTCCGGCGAATGCCGCGGCGGCGATGAACCATGGGGTGGACCACTTGGAGACCACCGCCGGACCGTACTGGGTGGTAGCGAGATACCAGCGGTAGCCGCCGGCAAGCGCCGAAATCAAGGTTGCGGCCAGGCCAGCCGCCAAAAGGATCCACAGCGCAAGCCGTCGTCGGCGGCTTGTGCGGTACACATTGATCAACTGCCCGAGTGTCGGGGCGGTCTTCGATGGGCCTTGAGTCATGCTGGATTGAGGCTAGTCGCTGGGCACGAAATAGACGTCGGTCGGTTTGAGTTTGCTGTTGCGCAAGAAACGCGGCTCGACGGCCATTCCGATCCAATTCAGATTGGCTTCGGAAGGATCGACCCCCATCAGCCGCGTCAGAAACAGCGTGTCGACGTCCTCGAATTCGATCATCGCCAGCACGTAAGGCGTTTCCGGCAGGAACTCCTCCGACCCAAAGTGGCATACGGTGAACGCGTGCACGTGGGCCGGGCGATCAGTGATGTCGATCCACCGTGTTTCATCTCCGGACATCATGTCGTGTCCGCGCGGCGTAGCGTACGTATAGCCGCTGGTCGGATCCTGGCTGGCAAGCAGGCGCTTGTTGGCCGCGCCAGCGAACCAGGGGCTGTCCTGGCCGTAGGAATGCAAGTAGGTGATGCTGTAGGGTTGTTCGATCTGAATCGGCGCCAGTTTCTTGAGGAAGGCGAGCGCTTCCGGATCGGTCTCGACCGGGAAAGGTATGCCGTGGACGACGTAGCCTCCAAGGGTCTCAGGGCGTTTCTTGGGCAGCTTGGCCATGGCTTAGGCCTCCCTTTCCAGCACGGTGACTGAAATGTAGGTGCCGGTTCCGGCGTGAGAATGGATCGCTCCGCGTTGGGCGTCTCTAATCTGGAGCGCCGGGTCCCCGAAGTGGGCTCCAATGCTTCCCTGCAGCTGCCAGGTTGCGAAAACGGCTTGCATTAGACCAGTGGCGCCCACCGGATGGCCGCAGGCGATCAGGCCGCCGGACGGATTGACCGGGCAGACAGGTTCTTCTGGAAGGTCTAAGCCGTAGTCCAGACCGGGTGCAAAGGCCTTGCCTGAGGCAGCGAAAGGACCGCCTTCCCCGTAGCGGCACAGCCCGAGGTCTTCATAGGTCTGGATTTCGCTCGATGTGTATGCATCGTGAAGTTCAACGAAGTCCAGTTCCTGCAATGGGTCGTCAACGCCAGCGTGCTTGTAAGCCATGTTGCCCGCCACGCGGCCCCCGCGAAAAGAGTGGACGCCTGGATAGCGCGTCCCATGGTCCCATAGATCACGATAATAGGCCCGGGTATCGTCCGAGCCGCGTTCCTTTTCTGTGGCGTATTCGCGCATGAAGGTGTCATAGTCGACATGGGGTCGGTCGGACATGCGCATGGCGTCCGTCCCGCGCCCGATGCCAGCCACCCGCACCAGCGGCCGGGTGACATTCGCCCCGGCCGCCTCCAACCGCTTCAGGCCTTCTTCCGATGCCAGCACGACCGCCGCCGCGCCGTCTGACATCACGCAGATGTCCAGCCGAGTAAGCGGCCAGGCCACCATCGGTGCCTGGCGTACGTCCTCGATGGTGTAGCGGTGGCGTTTCTGGGAGTACGGATTGTGAAATGCGTTAATGTGGTTCTTGACCGAGACGTGCGCCATCTGTTCGACTGTGGTACCGAACTCTTTCATATGACGCGTGACCATCATGGCGTAGTATCCGGAGTAGAAGCCGCCCACGGGATAATCCCACGAGATATCGGAGGCCAGGGCGATAAATTCGTTGCCCTTCCACGTTTCGACGTGGCTCATGGTCTCGAAGCCGTAAGCGACGCACACGTCCATATGTCCGGATGCGATCGATTTCCATGCCTCCTGGAAGCAAAGCCCGCCCGTTGCCCCACCGCCTTCAACACGGTGGCTTGGTTTGGGGCAAAGGCCGAGGTAGTCCTGGGCCATGATCCCGGCCATGAGTTGTCGTGAGAAATGATCTGAGAAGTAGGAGGCCACCGAGCCATCAACCGCGGCCGTAAAAGTGGGAAAATCGAGGCCCAGATCTTCGATGGCGTCGTCGTATGCCTCTTTGATGATCGCCTGGAACGTCTTGTCCGGTCGCGCCTTGGCGAACTTGGAAACGCCGCCGGCTAACGCATAAACGGGCCGCATATGCGATCTCCCTTCGCAACGCTCCAAACGGAGCAGGCAACGCCTTGATTGTACCCCGGCGGTGCCCCGACGCCAGCGATGGGGCATCGGCTGTCCACTATACTGAGACTCCAACCTGTCCCGCGAGAGGAAAAGCCCAGCATGGATTCGCCGCTGCTTGAAGCTTCGGTCATTTTGATCTTGATTCTGTTCAATGGCTGGTTGGCGATGTCGGAGATTGCACTCGTGTCGGCCCGAAGGTCAAGCCTGCGTGAGCGCGCCAAAGAGGATGGGGCGGGTTTCGGGCGTGCCTTGGAGATGACGGAATCGCCTGGGCGGTCCTTGGCCGCCATCCAGGTCGGGATCACCCTCATTAGCGTATTGAACGGCGCTTTCGGTGGTGCCACCCTTGCGGGCCGACTTGAGGCTTGGCTGGCCCCGGTGCCGATGATCGGTGCCTACGCCGACAAGCTCGGCCTGGCACTGGTGGTGATCATCATCACCTACACGATGCTGATCCTTGGAGAATTGGTCCCCAAGCGGTTGGCATTGGTCCAGCCTGAAGCAATATTGGGCGCCGTCGCCCGCCCACTTTCGGGTTTGGCCAGGCTGGTTTCCCCTGCGGTCGGTTTGCTCAACACGAGCACCAATGTTGTGCTGGGTCTCATCGGAAGTCAGTCCCGAGAACAGCGTCCTGTCACCGAGGGCGAAATCAAGGCGCTGCTACAGGAGGGCGCCACCGCCGGTACCTTTGCCGAGGTCGAGCGGGAACTGGTGGGCCGCATCTTCAGGACAGCCGATCGGACGCTGGCGTCTCTGGCGACGCCTCGCACGGAGATCGCGTGGCTGGATCTGGCTGACCCCGTCGAGGAAAGCGTCCACAAGATCATTTCGAGTGACCGTGCTCGCCTGCCTGTGTGCGAAGGCGGCCTGGACCATGTCGTCGGCGTGCTGGAGGTCCGAGACCTGCTTTCCGACTGTATGGGGGGTAGGCCCATCAACTTGCGAAGCCGCGCAAGGAAGGTCGATTTCATTCCGGAGAGCGCCCGTGCCTTCGAAGCCATGGAAACCTTTCGCAGGACTCGGCGGCCGATCGCGCTGGTAATGGACGAATACGGCGGCGTGCAGGGCCTGGTCACCACCAATGACTTGCTGGATGCACTTGTGGGTGATCTGCCGGAAGGTGATGAGCTCAATCAAGAAGAGGTCAAGCAAGAGGGGCCCGGCGTCTGGCGGGTGGATGGGATGCTCTCCGTGGAGGACTTCAAGGCCGTGGTCGGTCTCGAAAGGCTTCCGCAAGAGGGACGTGGCTTATATGAAACCGTCGGCGGCTTGGCTCTGACGCGCTTCGGGGACATCCCCAAGGTGGGCGATTCCTTCCGCTGGGCGGATCTGAGTTTTGTAGTTCTGCGGATGGATGGATTCCGTGTGGCCGAGCTTCGCGTCCGTCGAGAACCACCACGCGTGCCTGGATCAGGGCACTGAGTCCACGCAACATGTGAAGAATTTCACAAATAGACGCAGCTAGGCTTCGTCGCGTGCATATGGCTCACGCAGCCGCACCGGCTTTTCCCCCCGGGAGCGCAGCCGAAGGTTGAGGACTTCCACAAAGACCGAGAAGCCCATGGCAAAGTAGATGTAGCCCTTTGGAATGTGCAGGCCCATGCCTTCTGCGATCAAGGACATCCCGATTAGTAGCAGGAAGCTGAGCGCCAGCATTTTCACGGTGGGGTGGTCCTCCACAAAGCGGCTTATCGGCCCCGAAGCGACCATCATGATGCCCACGGCCACGACGATCGCCGTCACCATGACCCACAGATCTCTTGCCATGCCCACGGCAGTGATCACCGAGTCCAGCGAGAAGACGATGTCGAGCAGGGCGATCTGGGTGATCACGCCGGCGAAAGAAGGCGCAGCAGCCGTGTCTCGGTGGCCCTCTTCTCCCTCCAACTTGTCGTGAATCTCATCCGTGCTCTTGGCGAGCAGAAACAGGCCACCGCCAATCAGGATGATGTCCCGCCCAGCGAACTCGAAACCAAACACGGTCAGGAATGGCTGGGTGAGCCCGATCACCCAGGCCAACGAAAACAGGAGCAGGATGCGGGTGAGCATGGCAGCGCCGAGGCCGACCAACCTGCCTTTGTCCCGCTGCCCTGGCGGAAGCTTGCCAGACAGAATCGAAATAAAGACGATGTTGTCGATTCCCAGGACGATCTCGAGGGCTGTGAGCGTAAGCAGCGCGATCCAGACTTCGGGTTGCGTTAGTGCACTCATCGACGGTCTCCGTGGGGCGGGTTGGCTGGCGGAGATTATACCCAGCCCGATTGGCTGGTGATAAGGCTGGTTGATGGGGAGGTGCAGTCAGGCGGAGCGGGCGCGCTCTTCTCGCTGGGCGGATCGTGCCCGGCCACGTTGGGCGATTGCCGCCAGGCCGATGCTGAGGAAATAGAGCACAATCATGGGGGCCATCACCAAGCCCATGTTCACCGGATCGACGGTGGGCGTGATCACAGCCGCCAGCACGGCGATGGCCACCATGGCGAATCGCCAGGCGTTCCACAGCGACCGGGCCTTGACCAACCCAAGCATGGCCAATGCGTATACCGCCAGCGGAAACTCGAATGACAACCCGATCCAAAACATCACGCCGGTCACAAAGCGGATGTAGCTCATGGGCCGGATCTGGCTGGGGATCCCCATGAAGTGCACCAGGAAGGGGACGGCCGCCGGGAGCATAATCTTGTAGGCGAACAGGAGTCCCGCGACAAAGAAGAGGGCGGCCCCCGGGAGCAGGGTAAGGATCATTATCCGCTCCCTTGGCTTCAGGCCAGGATTGATAAACAAGAACAGCTCGAAGGTGACGTAGGGCAGTGCCAGGGCCACGCCGCTGATGAAGGAAACCCGCATCACGGCGCCAACCGACTCGGTGACTTCGATCGACTGCAGTGCCCCAACGCCGCCGATGGGGGCCGCAAGCCAGGCGAGGATCTGGTTGACAAAGACAAAGCTCAAGCCCGTGGTCAGAACCACAAAGATCACCGATCGCAGAAGATGGTGCCGCAGCGCGTCCAGGTGGTCAAGCAGGAGCGAAGGTTGTTCGAAACTGCGCGAGAGCACATCCGCCGTGGAGGTGTCTTCTGGCTCCTGTCTGATCCAGGCCCGTATGCGGCGGAAGGGCCAGGCTAGCCCGCGGAAGGGCAAGGTAATCCACGACCATACTCGATGGAAAAAGCGCTTGATCATGGCTGGTCGTCGGCCTGTGGGTCAGGGCCGACGGGTGTATCGGACCCTTCGTCCTCGGAACGCTCTTCCGCGACCTCGTCGTCTGCCGTACGGGGCAGGCCACCCGGCGTGGGCCCAAGGGCCTGATCGGATCGCGGTTGGCTGGGCTCTCCCTTTGGGGAGGGGCGCCAGGCCTCGAGCCCGGCTTCAAGCTCAGGATTAACGTCTTTCGGCTGGGCCTGAGAGGATGACTTGCCATTCTTGATGGCTTCGTCCAGTTCCTCTAGTGCTGCTTCGCGCGCCAATCTGTTGGGCAAGTCCCGCAAATCGCGCGAGGCTTGAGTCACCGTTTTCCATGCGTCCGAACGGTACATTCTGTTCAGGAATTTGCCTGCCGAGCGAGCCGTTTTTGCCAGGTCACGCGGACCGAGAACCAGCAGGGCGATGACGATGATGACGAGCAGTTCGGGGGGGCCTACGCCGAGAAATTCCATCGAGGACCAGGGCTAACTTGTGGGTTGAAGCTGTCGCCGAATGTCCCCGTGGTGGTCGGCCAGCGAGCCCAGCACGCCATTGACGAAGCGCGGGCTGCTTTCAGATCCGAAACGCTTGGCGATTTCTACGGCTTCGTTGATGGCGACCTTGAGGGGCGTCTCACTCGAGACGGCAAATTCCCACAGAGCCAGGCGCAGTATGGTCCGATCCACAATCGCCAGTTGATCCACTGGCCATTCGGGGGCCGACTCGGCGATAAAGCGGTCGAGCGCATCGGCGAATTCCAACGTCCCCAGCACCATCTGACGCAGGAAGTCCAGGCTTTCCTGGCTGAGATCAGGATGGGAGTCTATCTGGCGCGCCAGAACATCTTCCGGCCGGTGGCCGACGCAGTCGATCTCATATAGTGCTTGCAGCGCCAGTTGTCGGATACGCCGTCGTTCACGCTTCATGCTCGGGGCCGTCCTGGGCGGATGTCAGTCTGGAAGGTCAATACGCTCACGCTTCGTCTGCAGACGGTGTGTCTTCGAAGTCGATGTCCTCGATGTGGACATCAATCCGATCCACCTTCATCCCCACCATCTCCTGGATGGCCCGGGCGACTTCTTGCTGCACTTTGCGGCTGACTTCGCGGACGTTGACATCGTGGGTCAGGATGAGATGCAGCTCGACGGAAACGCTGTCCTCATCGATTCCGAGAATGATCCCGTCTCCGACCGTGCGTCGAAACCAGCGGTTGAGGCTCGTGGGCGGCTGTGTCAGGCGCACTACGCCCGGCACACCCAGGGCGGTGAGCTGGGCGATGGTCACGAGCACGCCAGGGGCGATGGTCGTGGCCCCCGTATGGTCGTTGTGCTCCTGTCCTGCGTCTTCCATCATGCTCCCCAGATCTCGGCAGCCTCTAGAACATGGCCATTCCACCGTCCACGGTCAGAATGTGGCCGGTGATGTAGGCCGCATCGTCCGACGCCAGGTAGGCGACGGCTTTGGCGATTTCCTCGGGTTGTCCCTTGCGCCCGAGCGGGATCATTCCGAGCATCCCTTCCTGGGCGCTTTCCGGAACGGTCGACCAGATTTCGGTATCAATATACCCTGCCGCGACGGCATTGACCGTCACGTTGCGCGAGGCGACCTCGCGGGCCAGCGATTTGGTGAAGCCAATCTGCCCCGCCTTGGAAGCGGAATAATTCGTTTGACCTGCGTTGCCCATTTGCCCGGCGACGGATGTGATGTTGACGATGCGGCCGTAGCGCTTGCGCATCATGTGGCGCACAGCCGCCTTGGCGCAGTTGAAAGTCGACTTGAGATTGGTTTCGATGACGTCGTCCCAGTCCTTTTCGGACATGGTCATGATCAGCCCGTCGCGTGTAATTCCGGCGTTGTTAACCAGAATGTGTAGCCCGCCGAACTGTTCGACGGCGAATTTGACCAATCCCTCGGCGGCTTCATAGTCACCCACATCGGCTTGGTAGACGGCGGCTTCTCCGTTGGCGGAAGCGATGGCCTGGGCCACGTCGTCGGCCGCCTCTTGGTTCCGACGGTAGTTGACGACCACCTTGGCGCCCCGGCTCCCGAGCTCCAGCGCAATGGCCCGGCCGATGCCCCTCGAGGCCCCTGTCACAATCGCCACCTTGTCGCCAAATCCCATCGCGCTTCGCTCCCAAGCTGCCGCCGATCAAGCGTGGGCATTATACCCCTGAACCTGGGGCGGACTGAAGCGCTGCCGAGGCGGTCACCGGCCGGGCCCCGACAGGCAAGAGATGAGCTCGGTACTGTCGGGCCGATTGGATCGGGCTTGGGGATTGGTATGTGGGATTGAGCAGATGGAACGGGCAGGTGCGGCCTATGTGCTGCCGGTCAGGCGCTCGATGAGCGCCTCAAGTTCCTCGTCGGAGTAGAAGTGCAGCGTGATGGTGCCGCCGCTTCGCCCTCGGCGCAGGCTGACCTTGGTTCCCAACGCCTGGCGCAGGTCTTCTTCCACCGCCGTCTCTTCGGGGGAACGGGAGGCTTCCTTCTTACGGGGCCTGCGTTGACCGCTGAGCTTCCGAACCAATTCTTCGGCCTGTCTGACATTGAGACCGCGCGTGATCACCGTCCCCAGCGCCGCATCCTGGGCCTTGGGGCTGTCGAGGCCCAACAGCGCTCGCCCGTGGCCCTCGGAAACTTCGCCCTGGACGATGGCTTTGGCCGCCGCCTCGGTGAGCTTGAGAAGCCGGAGTGTGTTCGACACGGCCGAACGGCTCTTGCCCACCTTCTCGGCGATGGCGTCGTGGGACATCCCGAAATCGTCGACCAGTTGTTGATAGCCGTGGGCGGCTTCGATCGGATTCAGATCTTCCCGCTGAAGGTTCTCAATCAACGCCCATTCGAGCAGCTGTTGTTCGGTGGCCTGCCGCAGGATGGCGGGGACCTCGGTCAGGCCGGCCAGCCGTGCGGCTTCCAACCTGCGTTGGCCGGCGATCAAGACGTAGATGTCTTCGCCCTCGGGCTGGGCCACGACCAGAGGCTGCAGCACCCCGTGTTCGGCGATGGAGTCGGATAGCCCTTGCAGCTCTTCTTTGTCGAACGACTTGCGAGGTTGTCTCGGATTGGGCTGAATCCGGTCCACCGCTAACGCATGGACCTGTTCGCCGGAACGCGTCGTTCCTCCTTCCGTGGACGGGATCAGGGCGTCAAGTCCCTTGCCCAGACTTCGCCTTCGGCTCATGTCAGGCGGCTCCTTCGGCCTCGGGCAGGTGCTGCCCCAGACCATCGGATCGCAGGATCTCGGCCGCCAACGCCTGGTAGGCAACGGCGCCGGCAGAACGTGGATCGTATGCGGAAATGGGCATGCCATGAGAAGGGGCTTCGGCCAACCGCACGCTGCGCGGGATGATGGTATCGAACACCTGGCCGGCAAAATGGGTGCGTACCTCGTCGACCACATCCTGCGAAAGGTTGGTGCGAGTGTCAAACATCGTCATCAACATGCCACGCATATCCAGTTCAGGGAAGAGACCTTGGCGCACACGCTGGAGCGTGCGGATGAGCTGAGAAAGACCCTCCAGCGCCAGGTATTCGCATTGGACGGGGATGATAACCCCGTCCTGAGCAGCCAGCAAGCCGTTGACGGTCAGGATGCCCAGCGACGGAGGGCAATCGATGAGGACGTAGTCATAGCGATCGATCACGGGCGCCAGCGCCCGGCGCAGCAACCGCTCGCGGTCCGGTTGATCTACCAGCTCCACTTGGGCGCCGGCGAGCGAGGGTGTCGAGGGAAGCAGGGAGAGTTTGAATTGCGTGTTCCTAAGGATGCTTTCTGCCGCCGACTTGCTTTCGATCAAAGCCTCATACGAACCGCTGGTGATGTCGGCCTGGCGAACGCCCAGGCATGCCGTAGCGTTGCTCTGAGGGTCGATATCCACCAGCAAGACACGCAGTCCGGCCTCTGCCAGGTAGGCGCCCAGGTTGATGGTTGTGGTGGTCTTCCCTACGCCGCCCTTCTGGTTGACGAGTGCGTAGACCTTGGTCACAGGTTCGCTCCAGCCGCAATCTCGTCGATCTCGGCCGATCGGATCCAATCTGTGCCGGCACGGAGGACGGAAAGTGAGGCCCAACGCGTCGCTTCGAAGGCCGCCTCGGCCGGTTTTTTCCCGCCCGCCAATTGGACGAAGAACACAGCCGCGAAGATGTCCCCGGCACCGGTGTCGTCAACAGGCGTCAAGACCGGGGCCGGAACGTGAAGCTGCTCACTTTCCCAGCTGACATCAGCGCCGCGGGCGCCGTCGGTGGTGACGGTGATAGGGAAGGCATGGCGCAGGAGATCGAGGTCGCCGGACCCGGCAGAGACGTCGTCTCGACTGAACACGGCCGCCTGGGTGTTCGATGGCAGGCGACCAAGCGCATCAGCGGGTGCCAGGCACATGACATGCCCGTCAGCATCCCATTTGCGCCACCATCCTTGGGGCGTCGCCCCGACGAATGTCGCGCTGAGGTCAGATGCGAGTTCGGCTGAGACCTCATCGGCGACGGGCGCCAGATGCGCGACGGGGGCCGTCCGCCAAGCTGGGGGCACGTCGTCAATGGTCAGGGAATCAGCGCGCCCACTCAGGACTTGCGAGCGGCCGTGCGGTGTGGCGAGGTTCCTAAACGTTGTGGTCTGAGTGGAAGGCTTCCGATGGATGGCAATGCCCCTCAAAGGGGTGAGCTCCAGATCGGGTCGGCAGGCGGTGACCAGGCCAACACGCAGACCCAACTTGAGGGCTGTCAGGCTGGCGTATGCGGCTGTGCCCCCCAGCCGATGGCCGTCCGGCATGAGATCAATGGTGACATGACCGATGATCAAGTAGTCGATGGCACCCTGGTGACCGTGGGGGACAGCTGAGGCGGTCGAAGCGCGCGTCATCCGTTCTTCTCGAACTACCTAGTCCTGCGGGATGATGGTGACTTTACGGTGGTTGCCTTCGCCGACGCTCTCGGTGGTTACTTTGGGGTTGTCCTTGAGCTCGATGTGGATAATGCGCCGTTCATTGGCGGGCATCGGCTCGAGGGACATGGTGCGGTGGCGGTCGATGGCCTGTTCGGCCATCCGGCGGGCCAGGCGCCGCAGGGTTTCTTCCCGGCGGGCACGGTAGCCTTCGACGTCGATCACGATTGCCACCGGCCTGTGCAGTTCCTTGCCAACGATAAGGCGCGTCACGTACTGGAGCGCCGAAAGCGTTTCGCCGCGGCGGCCGATCAGCAGACTGAGATCTTCACCATGGACGTCGACCAGCAAGGGACGGACTTTGCCAGGGGCATCCGGCTCACCCCAGCGGCCCTTGACGACTGCATCCACGCCCATCCGGGTGAGCAGTTCTTCGACGATGGCCTTGGTGATCTCGGGGACCTCCTGGTCATCGACGTCGAGGTCGTCAGAGAGTGAACTCTCCGATGTGTCCGGGGCGGAGGAAGAGATGTCCGTTCGGAGTATCGTCTGAGGCTCGGCTTGCGTTGGCTGCGGCCGCGCGCCGCGTATGGTCAGCCGGACCCGAGCCTGCCTGGCGCCGACACCCAACACGCCTCGGCTGCCCTCGTCAAGCACCTCCACCTCGAGCTGTTCTTCAGGAAGGCCGAGCTCGGCGGCGCCTCGGGCAATCGCCTCTTCGACGGAGGGTGCGATGATTTCCAAATTAGGTTGTGTATCTGGCATGGTGCGCCCCTCTTCTCAGAATTAGGATTTGGGCCCGCCCGATGGCAGTCCCGGAATCATACTGCGCCAGTCGACTTTGCCCGTAGCAGCATACTGAACGACCTGAAGGATATTGGATACAACGAAGTAAAGCGCCAAGCCGGCGGCGAAAGTGTATGCGAAATAGCCCAGCAAGAGCGGCATATAGAGCGCCATCATCTGCGTCATTTGGGACCCTTGCGAGTCCGGCGTGGGAGGTGTGGTGAGCTTGGTGGACATCCAGGTCGTGATCACCACCAGGATCGTCAAGACCGGAATGCCAATCGGAATGCCGGGTATCACCAAACGCTCCGGTGTGCCCAGGTCCATCCATAGGAAATGACTCTTGAGCGGGATCAAAGCGCTGGGAATAGCCGGGTAGATGTGCTGGGCCAGCTGAAACAGCTGGAGCGGTGCATCGGCCAGCGACTGGATGATCGCTTGATAGAGGCCGATGATGATCGGGAACTGTATCAGAAGCGGAAGGCACCCGCCGAAGGGATTGATCCCCATCTCGCGGTAGAGCTTCATCTGCTCTTCTTGCAGCTTCGCCTTGTCCTTCTTGTACTTCTTCTGAATCTCCTGGAACTTCTTTGACCCTTGAAGTTCCTGCATCTTCTGCGTGCTCTTCTGCTGCTGATAGGTCAGGGGAAAGGTGATCAGCCGGATCAATGCCGTAAAGACGATGATCGCCAGGCCGAAATTGTTGCCCAGCAAGCTGTAGATGTACAGCAACGCATTGATCATCGGGTTGAGGACTGCGGTGTCCCAAATAGCGCCCATGGTCTCTCTACTTCCCCGCCGGCTGGTAGGACCAGCGGACGGCCCCGGATGTGGCGTCAAAGGCGGTCAACAGGTTCTTTCCATCGAGTGAGGCCACCAGCAAGGAGTCGCCGGTAACCGCCGGATCCGTCAACAGCTGACCATCGAGCGGCTGCTGCCAGGCTGGGGTATTGTCGGCAGCTTGTCGGGCGAAGACCTGGCCGTCGGCGGTGGCAAAATAGACAATGCCGTTCTCGACCGCCGGGCTGGCCGTGACATCGCCGTCCAAATGGCTCTGCCAAACCACATGCCCATTGGCATCAACGGCGTAGAAAGTCCCATCGACATCGCCGAAATACGCGACGCCGTCCTGTACCGCGGGATCACCCCATACCCACCCATCGGTCTGTAGCGTCCAGGCGACACGCCCATTATCGGCGTTCAAGGCGACGAGTTGGTTGGCGAACGTCCCGGTCAGAATCAGACTGTCCAAGCTGCTCGGCTTATCCGCCATGGCGCCTTTCAATTCGGTGCTCCACAGCTGGTTGCCGCTGGTCAAATCCAAGGCGTAGACCTTGTGGTCCAGACCGGACAGGTAGACCTTGTCGCCTTTGACCAGGGGTTCCGACCACAGCGGCTCGTCGGTTGTGAAGCTCCACACGTCGGCGCCTGAATCAAGCTTCAAGGCATACAGGTTGTGGTCTGCCGAAGGAACCAGCGCCAGATCTCCGGCCACGGCCGGGCCGCCCACCAGCCGAGAGCTGGAGAGCTGTCGACGCCAGATCATGTCTCCCGTGTTGGCTTTCACGGCGTAGACGACGCCGGTGTAGCTGCTGACGATCAGTGTTCCCGAATCAGTCAAGGCCGGGGGCGCATAGAACGTGGCGCCCTTATCCTGCTCCGGCGGCGTGAACTGCCACTGCTCCTGGCCTGAGGCCAAGTCCACCGCATAGACAGACTGGTCGAAGGCGACGTAGGCTGTCGTGTCAGACACGGTCAGTCCTGGCCAGCTCGAGGAGCCGACGCGGCTGCCTGAACAGGCCGAGAGCACTGCGGCGGCGAGAATCAGAAGCAGCCAGCGACCGCGGCGCAAGAATTTCTTGAGGTTTGAGTAACTTGGCATGGGTCTCCTACGGAACCGGGTCGTATCCGCCGGGGTTGAACGGCTGACAGCGCAGAACGCGCCACGTGGCCAGCCAGCCCCCCTTGATGAGCCCATATTTGGCGATAGCTTCGTAGC
>Ga0315535_1001032_pt1 | contig 19005 bp, 18 predicted proteins | sample SalMarSW160220MG_2_FD_203092 | JGI IMG/M metagenome (GOLD analysis project Ga0315535, IMG submission 203092) | Salt marsh sediment microbial communities from the Plum Island Ecosystem LTER, Massachusetts, United States - Salt Marsh Sediment SW1602-20 ... | reverse complement strand
GTTTGGCCGTTACCGTTTTAAATATTTTCATATCTTATCAGCAAAGATCGTACCAAAATCCATTTTTTCTTATAATTTGATTATATTCAATTAGTTATAATATGGCAGGAATTAATTCATCGAAAAGTGGATTTTCAAAAGGATATATTTTTCCTGATGAAAATGTGCGGGAAGGAAAATATTGCCTACTTTGAACAAAAACTTGATTTTTTAGATTTAATGATATATAAAAATTAAGGATAGATTGTATCAAGGAGTAAGGATGACGGTTGATATTATCAATAATTGGCCATTAATGTTGATTCCGTTGGCCGACGACTACGCCCTTCAAAAACAAACTTCTCCACATTTTCTTTCTCAACATCGCCAGAAACCGATAATCATGGACATCAAAACAGAGCGCAACTCTGACACCTTCCGGAGAAAGGGAGCATTAATTGATATTTACATTTGACGGTTTCGTAAAAAGCCCAACTTCTTCGTTGTGCTGCATTTCGTAATCATTCAACGTACAACAAGTACGCCTCATGATTACAAAATTTGCACGCCTTGAATTTGAACTTTTTACGAAACCGTCATATTTGAGACCGTTGCAAAACACCCCCTTTTGCCCAATTCCGGTAACTGCCACCCTTCACAATATTTTACCTAAATTGAGCGATTTTTTATTTTCTTTTAACAAGCCCTTCACTTATTTCTGCCGCCTTTTCTATTTTGACAAATGACAGTATCTTCCCTACGGCGTCTCCCTTCATCTTGGACATAAGTTCTATGGCCAGTTTGATGTCAAGCCTTTCAATCAACTCTGCAGCATTCTGTGGTTTCATCGTGGAATATACTTTTATAAGATGCTTGAACTTTTGCTCTTCAACCGCCTTCTTTTTGGCAACTTCAGATCTGATTTCATCTCTTAATTGAGTAAGTTTTAATATTTTTTTATTTATCTCATCCTGGATGGATAACAGTTCCGCCTTTTTTGCCGCAACACTTTTTTCTTGTTTTTCTATCTCAAGCTTCTTTGAAATAAGATATTTCAAGTCGATTGTCTCTTCTTTGGGTTTTTTTTCATCTTTCTTAGCGCTTAACTCAGTATCTTTTGCTTGTTCCGCCGCTATGGCATTCGCGTCGCTAAAAAGGGGACCCAGGCCTATTCGGTACATAAAAACTGAGCCCAGTACTAGTTTTATAACAATTAAAAACGTCAGAAGAATCTGTGTTCGCAGCTTCATATTCTTCGCCCCCTCCCGGTTATAACGATCTCATCCAGGGTTTTTTGATCTTCTTTTTCTGACAATTCCATGTACTTGTTATGCTGCAAATCCTTCAGTGTTTCCAAGGTCTTTTTCTTAATCGACTCATTTGCTAAAATAGCTTTTTTGGTTATTACATTCTCCTTTTCTTGTTTTAGGCGAGTACGAGCCGATTCAAGGTCATGCATCATTTTATACAGGTATGCTTGGTATATTTTATATCTGGGAACATCTATTCCTTTAAGTCCTTCATCACCGCAGTTTTTTGCGATTTCTTTTCTTTTTTCGGATAACCTTTTAACTTCTTTTTCCCTTCTGATACACTCATTTCTTGCATTAAATAGATCTATCTGTGCTATTTTATTTAAGTGTTTTCTATAGCCGAGTATCTTATCGAGCCTAAAGGTAAATGGTTTCATCTTCTAATCATTGTGCAAACAACGCGTTCAAGCGTTTAACACTTTCTTTATAAGTTATCTTATCATTAATATCCTGCCGAAGAAATGTATTAATCTTGCCAATCATCTTCTTGGCATAATCTATCCGGGAATCGCTGCCGTCAACATAAGCGCCGATATTAATCAAATCCTCGGCTTCCCTGTAAATTGAAATTACCTTGATCAGCTTTTTAGCACTATCAAGGTGTTCGCGACTTACAATATCTCCCATTACCCTGCTAAGACTGGCCAGAACATCTATCGCTGGGTAATGTCCTTTGTGGGCAAGATTGCGCGACAGCACAATATGACCATCTACGGTGGAACGAACCGCATCCGCAATGGGTTCGTTCATGTCATCTCCTTCAACCAAAACCGTATACACCCCTGTAATACTACCTTTTTTCTCAACGGTTCCGGCACGCTCTAACAGCTTGGGTATCTGGATAAAAACGCTCGGGGTATACCCTTTTGCTGAAGGGGGTTCCCCTGCAGCCAATCCAACTTCTCTTAATGACATTGCAAATCTGGTAATCGAATCCATAATAAGAATTACATCCAGTCCTTTATCTCTGAAATATTCAGCGATTGTTGTGGCCAGATGAGCCCCTCTTATTCTGACAAGCGCCGGAGAATCAGATGTTGCAACCACAACAACCGATTTTTTAAGCCCTTCTTCACCAAGACTCTTTTCTATGAATTCCCTCACCTCCCTGCCTCTCTCTCCAATAAGAGCGATTACGATTACATCCGCAGCAGTATTCCTGGATATCATGCCCATCAGAACACTCTTTCCAACGCCTGACCCTGCCATTATAGCGATTCTCTGGCCCTTTCCCAGGGTTTGCAAAGCATTAATGGCACAAACACCCACATCGATCTCGTGATGAATAATCTCTCTTTTTAAAGGATTGAGAACATTTCCATATATGGGATATTCTACTTCGGACGTTATCGGCCCCTTGTTATCTATTGGGCAACCCAGACCGTCTATAATTCTTCCTAAATATCCCCCTCCAACTTTAACAGAGGGTTTTTTACTTACATCGACGATTCGGCTTCCGGGCTCAACCCCCCTAATTTCACCAATAGGCATCACAATAACTCTTTTGTCATTAAATCCTATCACTTCGGCCTGTACATTTCGCCCCTCTGAATTTTGTATCTCACAAAGACTTCCCACACTCAACCCCGGGCCATTGGCTTCGGCAACGATTCCTGCAACTTTGACTATCTTGCCACACAGTTTTATAGGACGGCATGAACCGACAGCATCTATATATTTATCCCATCTGATATTTGCTTTTATGTCATTCATTTTCTTTTTCGTTGAACGTGTCCGTCAGGCACTGATATATTTTTTCAAGCTGGGTTTCAATTCCGGCATCAATATCACCATATGGCGTTTCCAAAAAACACCCCCCTCTTGTGATGGAAGGGTCGGAACTAACTATTATTGATTTAAGTTCTTTATATTTCTTGAAAAGATCCGGTCTTAATTCTTCAATGTAATCATAATCTTCCGGGTTGACATTAAGAACAATTTTACTCTTTTCAATCGCAAGACTCAGCGCATTAAAAACAGCCTCTTTTACTCCCTCCTCATCAAATATCGTCAGACGATGAACAATTTTTTCGGCAATGGCAAAAGTTAAATCTAATATTTCCTTTTCATGCTGCTTTAATATTTTTTGTTTGAGACTACTCATCTCATCAAAAAGTTTCTCTATATTTTCAATGACCTTGTTTGCCTTTCTTTCTCCTAACTCTAAACCGTCTTTTTCCCCCTGGACAAATCCTTTTTCATATGCGTCCTGCTCGATCAGAGGCACGTTTTCCTGAGCATGGCTCGTTTCATCCTTCCCCATTTTTCTTTTGTTTTTACGGTCTGGGTATCCTTCGACAGGAACAAACTCCGCTTGCTTTAGCTCTCCGACGTTAAGAGATATAAATCCATAATCGTCTTTTTTAGCAACAAGTTCATCATGTTCGAAAAACTTCATATGGTAATTTGTCCAGGATTCTATATGTTCTGATTCATTTTTTGATTTTTTATACAAAGACATCATCACCACCCTTGGCTAAAACAATCTTTCCATCCGACTCAAGTCTCTTTGCTGTTTTGATAATCTCTTGCTGAGCCTCTTCAACCTCACTCAACTTAACCGGACCCATGACCTCCATATCTTCCTTTAACATTTCTGAAGCTCTCTCCGATAAATTACTAAATATTTTATTTTTCATTTCATCAGAGGTGGTTTTTAATGCTTTTATCAATACCTGGTTATCCACATTCTGCAGGATATCCCTGAAATTTCGGTTCTCAACCTGCAAAAGATCTTCAAAAACAAACATTTTTTGTCTTACCATTTCCGCCAGACTATCATCCTCTTCTTCTATATGGGAGAGGACTGACTCCTCTGTATTTCCATCAACAGCATTCAAAATATTGGCCAGGATCTCTATCCCATCAAATTTTTTAGTTGATCCACCAATTTTTGAAATCTCTTTTTTAAGCACCTTATCCAGTTCATTTACAACATCAATATCGACTTGCCCGATTTTTACTATCCTTAAAGCAATGTCTACCTTGACTTCTTCAGAGAGTAACTTGAGAACTTCCGCAGCCTTTTCATGGGGAAGATAACTCAGCACCAGGGCTATTGTTTGAGGATGCTCCCCTTGAATTATACCCACAAGCTTATCCGCCGACATATAGGCCAAGTCACTAAAAGGAACGCTGCCACCCTCTCCCCCTATAACCTTGAAAATCTCACTTGCAGTTGTTTTATCCATGCTTTTATTCACAACCTGTTTAAGAAAGTTCTCTCCGGAAATCATAATGTCTCTGTCTCCTTGGACATTTGTTAAAAACTCGTCCATCACCGAGTTTAAAACATCAGAAGGAATATGATTTATTTCCGACATATGTTGCCCGATTTTTTTTATATTTTTCTCATCTAAGTTTTTGAAAAATGTTGTTGTAAATTCTTCTCCCATGGTCAGCAAAAAAATAGCCGCCTTCTGTGGTCCTGTTAATTTATCGGTACTTAATTTTATATTCGCCATTTTTTTTATTCACCTATCCATCCTTTAACCAGTTGTTGAGCTTTTTCCGGGTCGTTGTTACTTATTTCACGAACCCTTTCTATTCGACCCATTTCTTTTGACTCCGGGAGTCGATCATATTTACCAGAACCTGATGCAAGCTCTCTGCTTTGAACGGTAACTTCTTTAGTAATGTTCTTAACACTTTTTAATAACGGTTTGACGATCAGCATAAAAACCATGAGCACCAAAAGAAAATTTACTATTGTTCTTCTATAGTCTTTTACGATACTTACTATTTGATCAAATTTGCTGACTTGATCTTCAGCATTGGATTCCATGGGCGCTGATCCTGCAAAAGGGATTGAACTTACCGAGACCTGATCTTCTCTGTCTTCATTATACCCCATGGCTTTTTTAACTATTTCTTGAAACGTTTTAATTTCCTGTTCACTTCTCGGGATGTATTTTCTTTTGGTTGTTCCATCTTCTAAATTTTCTAGTTCATAATTCCCATCAATAATTGCGGCAACTGAAAGTCGTTTAATTTCTCCTGCGGGTTTTAATATTGTCCTTGTGATTTTATTGATTTCATAATTTGTGGCAACGTCTTTTTTCGTCTTTTTATTCTGCGTTTGATTTGGAGACGGTACAACACCTCTCCTCTTGTCAATTAATGTCTGAGCAACGTTATCTCCCTTTTCACCTGCCTGCATGATCTCTTCAATATTCCTTGAACTTCTGACAGCGGCTGCTGATGGATCGTATTCCTCTTCACTTAAGGTAATCTTATCAAAATCGATCTCGGCAGTTACTCTAACGATTGCCTTGCCGGTACCCACAATCCCTTCCAGCATACTTTGAACATTTGTTTTTATCTCACTTTCAACATTGTTTTTATAGTCTAACTGTGAATTGCTGAGTGCGGAAGAAGATTCATCACCGATTCCGCCCTTAAAGATAAGTCTTCCTTTTGTATCGACGACCGTGACATGTTCCGGTTCGAGCCCTTCAACGGCACTGGCAACAAGGTGTACAATTGCCGTAAGTTTTGCAGGGGGTAAGTTTGACCGTAAATCCAGCTGAATTGACGCTGATGCCGGCTTACGGTCTTCGATAAAAAGAGATTCTTCAGAAATAACGATAAACACTCTGGAATCATTTACCTCTTTAAACCGGTTTATGGTTCTTGCCAGTTCACCTTGCAGGGCCCTCCGGTAATTCAATTCCTGTACAAATTTAGTGGTTTTAAAATCTGTATGGTCAAATAATTCAAAGCCTACATTACCCCCGTTCGGCAAACCGTCACCCGCCAGGGAGAGGCGCAATTCGTATACTTTTTCTTCCGGAACCATTATCATGGTGCCGTTGCCTTCAAGCCTGTATGGGGCGTTTCTTTCCTTTAACTTGGAGGCAATAGCACTTGCATCCCTTTGAGAAAGATCGGAAAACAACACTTGATAATTTTCCTGATTTGTCCAAAAAAACATTAAGACAAATCCGGTGACCACAAGAATAATAACAAAGACCATGCTGATCTTTTTAGAAAGAGGGAGTGAATTTAATAAATTAAAAAATTGCCTGACCGACTCATTCATTCTGGCAGCCTCCTCGTAGTTGGTGACTTGAAACATGTTATTCACAGATGTGTTTTTTGCCTAAACTTTAGCTCACTTTAGGCATTTTAAAACTGATGCTCTCGTAAAAAGTCAGATTATGATGGCAAAGTAAAAAGCTCCAAATTCAAGGCACGCAAATTCCGAGGAATGAGACGTACTTATAGTACATCGCAGTGACGAGGAATGCAGCGCAACGCTAAAGTTGGACTTTTTACGAAGCCATCAAAACTGCATATGCATTATTTCTCTATATGCCTCCACAGCCTTGTTTCTTATGGTAAGGAGCAGGCGCATCGATATATCGACCTTCTGGAGGTTTATCATTGTCTCATGAATATCTGCTTTGCCGTTCAGAAGATCCACAATCGATCGATTTGCTTCTCTTTCCATTCCATTGACCCTGTCAACAGCCCCCTTTATAACTTTGCCGAACTCCGTCCGACTTCCGGGTTTAACGGTTTCATTAGTTTTGGGTGCCACCTGGTGTAAATTTCCAATTTTTAGATCATTCATGGGTTATCTCCCTATTTCAAGTGCTTTAATGGCCATCTTTCTTGTCGCTTTAACAACCGCTATATTGGCTTCAAACGCCCTTTTGGCCATCATCATGTTTGTGGTTTCAACAACAAGATCAATATTAGGCTTGAGCAGATACCCTTCATCATTCGCATCCGGATGGCCTGGATTATACACTTTTTTAAATGGGCTTTGATCCTCAACCACATTTTCGATTTGAACTCCCTCAACACTTGAATTTAAAATGTCGCCAAAGCTATGGGTCGGCGGTTTTGTGCTCATAACCACCATTTTCCTTCGGTAAGGCCCCCCTTTTTCCGTTCGAGTTGTCTCAATATTGGCCAGATTGCTTGCAATGATATCCATCCGTTTTCTCTGAGCATAAAGCCCTGAGGCGCTGGTCTCAAGACAAACCAGAAAATTCATCCTATCGTCCTCCTTCTTTAATGACTTCTTTAATTAAAGCTATTTTTCTTAAAAGCGTCTCAACCGCTTCCCTGTATATCAAATTATTTTCTGTAAGTTTTGTCATCTCCTTATCTATATTGACCCAGTTATAACCGTTCCATTCTCCTTTTTCCTCAAAAGTTTCGATTCCCTGAGGGTTCATTTCTATATCCATATGCCCGGGATTTGTTCTGATCAACTTCAGTTCATTATCGGTTTCCAGGGTCCGTGCCAAAGCTTCTTTGAAATTAATATCTCTTGGTTTGTATTTTGAAGTATCTATATTGCTAATATTGCTGGCTATAACAGAATTTCTTTTCTGAGCAACACCGATTGCCCTATCAAGGTCATTGAATATGTTACAAAACGATAGGTTGTCCGGCATAATATTCTCCTTTCATTAAGTGCCTAAAGTGATCTAAAATGATCTAAAATGCCTAAAGCCCGCCCTGGTGCGACGCGTCCGCGTATATTGATATCGCCTATACATCATTGCAAACCTGCCTTTTTGAATATAGCGTATTGGTAATCGGTCTGGGCCAGGGTTATGGTGTCGCTTCGCTCCGCTGTTTTTATATAATTGACAGGATTCCTTAACTTTAGTTCACTTCACACTCTTGCAGCGATTATTCAGGCAGAGCCGGAAAACTCTGACCCGGCCTAAAGGACCAAGCTTTTCAGGACAAAATAATATATTAGCAAGTTGCATGCCTATTTTATTGAATTTCCATTTTTTCTCTGTATTCATTTAATTTGTTCCTCAATGTCCGAACGCTTATCCCTAATATCTCAGCGGCATGGGTCCTGTTACCCTTTGTCTGGTCCAGGGCGGTGAAAATCACATTTTTCTCCATTTCTTTCAAAGAGACTGCGGGCTTAAACAGATGTGCCGCAGTTTCGGACTGTCCATTTTTCTCAGTGATAAATAGATCATCCCTGTCTATAACCTCTCCTTTGCACATAAGAACCGCCCGCTCAATTACATTCTCAAGTTCCCTTACATTCCCCTTCCATGACATCTCTATCAGTGAGGTCAGCGCCGCTTCCGTCAATCCGTTGACAGAGCGTTTATTTATCCTGCAGTATTTTTTGACGAAATAATCTGCCAGCCAAGGAATATCATCTTTCCGTTCTCGCAATGGAGGCAAATTAAACGGTATAACATGCAATCGATAATGAAGATCTTCTCTGAATTTTCCTTCATCAATCTGTTTTTCTATATCCCTGTTTGTGGTGGCAATAAATCGAACATCCACAGGTACCGGAGCGGCGCCACCGATTCTGTCAATCTCTCTTTCTTGCAAGACCCTTAAGAGTTTTGATTGAAGATGATAATCCATCTCACTGATTTCATCCAGGAGCAAAGTTCCATGATTGGCCAATTCAAATTTCCCTTTTTTTCTAGAGAGTGCACCGGTGAAGGAACCCTTTTCGTGGCCGAAAAGTTCACTTTCCAACAGGGTCTCAGGGAGTGCGGCACAATTTATGGCCACAAAGGCTTTATCTTTCCGGGAGCTGTAATTATGGATATACCTGGCAAACAGTTCTTTGCCGGTTCCGGACTCTCCTTGAATAAAAACGGATGCATTGCTGTCTGCTATTTTTTTTGCCACCTGTAACAACCTTATCATTTCCTTATTTTTGGTTATTATTGTAAATTTACCATTAGACGATTTCTTATCAGTCGCATTAAACCCATTGGATATGTATGAGGCAATGATTCCTACCATCTCGGGTGTCAACGGTTTTAACAGGAAATCTTTCGCTCCCAGTTTCATCGCCTCCACCGCTTCCGTAACCCCGGCATTCGCTGAAATGAGAATAACCGGCAAAGATGCATTGACTTGTTTTATACGTTTTAAAAGGCCGAACCCATCTGCCTGTGGCAAATTCATGTCCGTTATAACCATATCATAGTGTTCTCTGATGATTTCTTCAAAAGCGGTTTTGCCGTTATTCGTGGTTTTAACCTGACAGCCGGATTCAATAAACACTTTGCATATATGATTTGACTGACCGTTAGTATTGTCTTCAGCGATCAACACCTTTTTTCTTATCATCTCTGAATACTTTCTCCTATTTTTAGGCTTCAATTTAACATTTCGGAATTTATATCTTTAATAAAAGTAATTTCTGTGATTCTTTCCTTAGCAAGCTTGCTCCAGAACGGATCATTGAGACTCGAAATTTGATTATAGAGAGCAAGGGAATCTTCTATTTTGTTTAACCGCAAATAGCATTGAGCAATTTTAAACTTTAAATAGATTTTATCGCTGTTCTCCGTTGCCGTACCCACGGCCTGATTAAAGAATGGAATGGCTTTGCCGGCATAACCGAGATTAAGATAGAGGTCTCCGATCTCCTGACAGATATTGTAATCGGGAAAACTGCAATCTTTTTTTATGCCCATTGCCTCTTTTATTGCCTCTAAGGCCTTTTCATTAGAATTGATGCCCGCTAATGCCTTAGCTTTTTCTATCAGGAGCATTGTTTTTTTGCATCTTGTTACAGGGTATCTTAAGGCCGCAGAAAAAGTTTCCACCGCCAGTTCATATCTTTTTTGCCTTAAAAGAATACTTCCCTTTAGCCGGTATGCATCTGAGACGTATCTATCTGATGGGTGATTTTCTATCAACATATCAAATTTCTCTAAGGCGCTTTTAAATTGTTTTATTTTAAAAAGATAACTGCCTACAAAAAACAAAAGATCCGGGGGCTTTTCCCTGTCCGACAAAAGGGGGTCCGCCTTTTTAAAAAGCTCTGTGGCCGCTTCCTCAAGATTTATTTCATTAAAGGCTCTGGCAACGGGCAAAAACAGCTCAGGAGCATTAACGCTTAAAAACAGCTCTTTTTCCTTGAGGTAGAAATTTATGATGTTTATATACTTTTTCTCTTTTATCTCTTGCGTTAGGATACCTTCAATAGTCATGAATAATGCATGCCTCATTTCTTTCTTCAGGTATGTGCCTGGATATTTTTTTTGCAGCTCCTTTAGAACGTTAAGACTCTTTTTATACTCTTTATCTTTCTGATAGGTAATGGCAAGCTTCAGCGATGAAAGTTGTAGCAAAGCGTTCTTTTCATCATTATTAGTAGAAGCGTTAACAATGTTTTTATAAATCTCTTTGGGTGAACCGATCTCTTTTTTGGTTTTTGCCATCAAATCCTCTTGTTCCTGTTGTTCCGCCAGCCTGATTTTGCTGATAATCGCACCATCAGTTTTTGGGTAGCGTTCAAGGACCATTCTATAGATTTTTACAGCATCCTGCAGTAACCCCTCATTCTTATAAGTATCGCCAATCTGGGTCAGTATGAGATGATTCACTTCTCGACCGGGACAACTATTATAAAACCTGAATAGGTTTTTTCTGGATCTGATATTATCTCCAAGCTGATAATAGTTGTATCCCAAATATAGAGAAATCTCCGGAAACTTAATTATGTTTTCAGGATCTGTCTGCTTAAGCTTATTAAGAATATTAAGAGAATCATAAAACCGGTTCATTTCATAGAGGATCTTTGCCTTTAATTTTTTTGCTTCTATTCTTTCAGGCATCTTCGGGGACAATGAGGTTATATCTTCTAAAACGGTCAAAGCGGACAGGGCATCTTCTCTTTTTTCTCTTAGAAGCAATATGTTTACCTTCTTCATCAACGCCTTCACCGCCGACACTGAATCTTTATCTTTCTTTATAACAAGGTTATAATATCCAAGGGCCTCATAATAATTTTTGATTTTAAAATATATGTTGCCTATACTGAGAAGGGCCTCCGGCACATAATTTGATTCGGAAAATTTATTGAGGGCATTTTCATAATGTTTTTTAATTTCATTAAATTGATCTGAAATAGACCGGGCGCTCAATTTTTCATAAGATTTTATCAGGAGAAAGTATGCCTTCTCAGTATATTTTCCTTCCGGATATTTTTTGATGAGATGCTTTAGTTTTTCGATGCTACCGGACCAGTCTTCAGCTTTATAATACCCAAGACATTTCTGAAAAACTGCGGTTTCCCGGTGACCGTCATCTACTACCGACCGGGTTAATTCATTTTCAGGAATCGATTTTTTCGGACGGTTTCCTTTGGGATTTTCTCGCGCTTTAACAACATCTTCCAGTTCATGTTCTTCTATATCATTATTCAAAGGTTCCGGATTTACAGGAACCCGGATAAGCATATCATCCGGAATTTCTTTTTTGGGAATTACGGTCTCCGACCGGTTATTGGCCTGCCCCATATTTTCATGCATGTTGGACTTCGGCATTTTCTTGCCGGTTTCTATTTCGTGAATTTTCTCATGCCTGTTCTGTTCGTTATGCATTTTTTGATCTGATAGCAGAGTAACAGATAAACCATTATCAACAGACCGGGTTGTAAAACCGGGAATATCAGATCCTTTTATATCTAATACCAGTCTGATCTTTTTGGGGTGATATCCTATCCTTATACTTTTTAAACCTGAGCTTTCCGATTCGATAGAAGCGGTTCCATGCAAACCCGTAGTACAAAATATATCAACGACAATCCGTGGCGGTGACTCGAGGGTTGTGCTAATATATTCAGAAATCCTGCCGTCCCCTAAAAAATCCAATGTTGTTCCTGATTTTGATTCATGCATTGTTATTGATATGATTCTGCTCACAAGCCCCTTACTTGAAACTGAATTAGAAGGGTGTCCGCTGGCATTCATATCAACGGGTTTCAACAAAAAAAATAAGGATAAAATTACGGCATAGAGATATCTTATAAAACAGCATTTCATACAGCCCTTTACAGCAATTACTATGCCAATGATATAAAAGGGTGGGCTTTGGGCAATTGGGTAAGATAAATGGATGCAAGACTGAAATATCGAAGATCCGTCTTCGGTGAGATCGGTTTAAGGATGGTTTTTTTCAACCTATTGGTTTAGTTAATAAAGTCCTGAAACATCCGGTTGGTTTGTTGAGTTTCTACTCAAGTGACCAGGAGGTTATCCTGCGATATAGAAATATAGCAAGCGGATGGTGAGATAATATAATCATGGAATCATCGGTTTCAAACAGGTAGGGTGTTTTAAATTAACCGTCACTTTTTTGACAGCTAAGAACTTAGGAGCTTAGCCCCATAAGCATTAAGTTATTTTTTGCGCCGGAAGGATTGTGGAAGGTTTACTGAGAAAAATGAACATCGAACATCGAACGTCCAACATCGAATGTTGAATGGAAAAAGAAATAGCTGTTGAATGTTTGGTATTGGATGTTTGTTTTTCATTCGATTTTAGAATAATTTGAGGAGCGGAGCGACATCATTATTCGACGTTCAATGTTCGATGTTGGGCGTTCATCTTTTAATATGTTCGACGTTCATTTTTTTGACGGCCAAGAACTTAGGGGCTTGGCCCCAAATGGAATGATGAGCTTAACCCGTGGCCACATCATCTATATCTATGTTCTGTTTTTTAATCTTGGCCACCAGTGTTGTTCTGTTGATATTGAGAAGTTTTGCGGCCTTTGATTTAATCCAGTTACTTTTTTCCAACGCCTCAAGAATAATCTTTCTTTCATAATACTTAACCGCCTCCTGAAAGTCTAACTTCTCTTCAATGATCACCTCGTCAGAGAATTGAACTGACCGGCTTTTCTCTTGAATAATTTCAGGAAGATCATCAAAAGATACGACCTGATTTTCACACAAAATCGTGATTCTTTTTACTGCATTTTCAAGTTCTCTAACATTGCCCGGCCAGTCATAGGCAATCATTGCATCCATGGCTCCGGGTAAAAAACCGGTGATTTTTATCTTCTTTCCCGCTTGAAATTTTTTCAAAAAAAAGTCGGCAAGTAACGGTATATCAGATTTTCGCTGTTTTAAAGAAGGGACTTTGATGGGAATAACATTTAGTCGATAATAGAGGTCTTCACGGAATATCTCATTGTTTATGGCTGTTGTTAAATTCCTGTTAGTGGCTGCGATAATTCTTAGATCTACATGAATTGTTTTCGTACCTCCCACTCTCTCGAATTTTTGTTCCTGCAATACACGTAACAGCTTTACCTGCAATGCAGGACTCATTTCCCCTATCTCATCTAAGAAAATGGTTCCACCGTTGGCCATTTCAAATCGACCGATCCTTTTTTTAAAAGCACCGGTAAAGGCCCCTTTTTCGTGGCCGAAAAGTTCGCTTTCAAGCAATGCTTCAGGAATAGCACCGCAGCTGACAACAACCAGCGGCATTTCGCTGCGGTTGCTGTTATAATGAATAGCCCTCGCGATCAATTCCTTACCTGTGCCGCTGGCGCCGGTGATAAGAACGGTTCCGTCTGTATCGGCCACCTTTTCTATAAGGTCGTAAATTTTTTTTATAGCATTGCTTGTTCCCACAAAGTTAGTATAATCGTACTTTCCACGCAGCTCTTTTTTGAGTCTGATATTTTCTTCCTCAAGGTTCTTAAATTTAATTGCCTTTTCAACAACTACCAAAAGTTCGCTCGGTGACACAGGTTTCGTAATATAGTCAAAAGCGCCCTTTTTGATTGCATCAACAGAACTCTTTATCGTTCCATGAGCGGTAAGAATGATACACATAGTTTTTGGTGATTTGGATATTACATGCTCAAGCACCTCCATACCACCTATACCCGGCATCATGAGGTCGGTAAAAACAAGGTCATATTCATCCTTATCGAGCTTCTTGATACCCGATTCACCGCCCGAAGCGATTGATACTTCATAATCATTGGCCTTCAATATTTTGGCCATCAACTTTATTATTGAGGGATTATCGTCTATAACTAATATGTTAGTCATTAAGCTTATGTTAAGGGTATGACGGATAAATTCGTAAAAATTCGAATCCATCACGGTTTAGGTTTTAAGATTTAGGTTTTAAGGCCTTATAATTTATTTTCTAACAAATCAAGAACAAAAAGTTCGTCTTGCAGATTTCATGTGCGATATCTATAATTTTACCTTTTTTTTTAAGAGGTTAGCATAGTCATTAAGGTAAAATTAAAATTATACATAATCCCCTCGATGGAACTTATATACAGCAACATTAGCAGTTACAGCCAAATCTTTGATAATTTTTTCAAGCGCCTTATCGTTATGAACGGCATCTCTGTACTTGTCTTGGATTAAGCTTGCCTCTTTTTCAATGATTTTCACCAAGGGCTCCATATCTTTTAATGTTTTGGCAGGATCGGCTAACTCTCTTGTATAATCATCTAAAAGGCTTAGGATTTTATCACCATTTTTAATCAGGTCAGCCTTGCTGCTCACAGGTGTATTCATAGTTGCTGCATTCATTTCATTAATTTTTTTGTCAAAAACTTGTTTGAATCCGCAATCACCGTCCACCTTTTTAGAGGATGACGGTTGCCCTTGGAATGAATCATATATTCTGGTTATATCCATTTTTCAATCCTCCCACTTTTATTACAATATCCATATTACCTATTTATTCGGTATTGCAAGGCCGTCTCTTTAGAAAAAAACGTTATATAGCAATAATAAATATGTTCCGGTTAAAAAGTCGAAGATCAGCCGCCAAATATCTTATTTAGTTTTTCAGTTATTGTTTCGGCGGTAAAAGGTTTCACTACGTAATTGCTTACCCCTGACTTAACAGCTTCAAGAATATTATCTTTCTGGGCTTCGGCAGTAACCATTACAAAAGGTATTTTCTTTAATTCATCATCCGATCTGACGTTTTTTAATAGTTCGATCCCCGGCATTTCCGGCATATTCCAGTCACACATGATCAGATCAACCTTTTCCTTTTTTAGCTCTTTCAAGGCATGTTTGCCATCCTCGGCCTCAATAATATTTTTAAAACCGATCTGTTTGAGAATATTTCTTAAAATCCTTCTCATTGTGGCAAAATCATCAACGATCATAACTTTCATGTTTAAATCCATTGATCCCAATCTCCTTGTCTAATATAATATTTTATAATATTCATGCCTATGCTTTTAAACTATTAACGTATTCGCTCAAATCCGGTCTGGATAGTTTTCTAACCGGAAAAATTTTCCGGCTTTTGGGCAAAAAAATATCACTGCTCACTTTTTATTTTTCTAATATCTCCTCTTTGTCTTTGAAAAACCGAAGAAATAATTCTTTCCCTGTCATTTATGCCAAGATCAAGAAATCTAATCCCGAGCTGGTAATGGGTCCGGCCGTCTTTATCCACCTGCGCCACATGCACGACTTCACCAAATATATCCATATACACAAGTGGAAATTTCGATAGATAAAACTTTGTATGAATAACCTGTCCGTATTCAACGGACCTGTTCACCATTATACTCATGCCTGAGCCGCTAATATTCAGCCCCACTCCCTGACCACACACCCCCTTTACGGTTTTATCATTTGATAAAAGGTCTAAAATCAGATCCAGTTTTTCGTCTATCTGTACGAGATGATTTATCAACGACGCGCTTGCAGGATGGCCGGCAGTTATCTCTCTATCCCTCACATCAACGCCCGGTTCTTGTTTAAAGGCCGGGAAGATCGCCTCATTAGTTTTTTTCAGGTCTTCATATTCATCCTTTGTCATTATCTTGAATTTGATGTTAAAAGAAAAATTCCCCCTGACAAATGAACGTCTCTCTTCCGATTGCATAACAATTTCCTTGAATTAATAAAAATGAAAATAATAAATCGCAAGCAAAACATGCAACTATCATACCACCGATAAGTTAAAAATATACAGTCAAGTTAAATGAAGGGGCGGGGCGTGTTATAAATTCAACCGCTCAATGAACAATAAGCGACTCCATCATATAAACTCATACATATTGGAAGTTATTTGTTATCCGTTATTCGTTATTATAGAAAGTATGAGCCTCCATTTTATATCTCTATCAACGGTAAGATATAATTCCAATTGTAAGTATCAGAAAACCAACGACCATTAACCATTAAAACCTAATCGAGTTTTGAATCGATTATTCTATTGGGGTTTAACTCACATGACCGTTGTACTTTGAGCCCTGAACCTTTGAACCCTGACACCTGATACCTGAACCCTAACACCTGAACCCTGAAACCTATAAATCTAAATGTTTTGATGCCGGTTTTTTTGTCGATAGTGTTAATATTTTGACACTTCCTGAACGTAATCTGCCGGAGGCGAACGTTTCTTTCCCGCTGGGAGCATTACTGATTTGTTAAAATGGTTCTCAAGCATTAACTTATTTATTCTTGAGCGAAAACCTTGCCATCGGGTCTCGGGCGTCAGGGTTCAGGTGTCAGGAATCGCCAGACCTGAAACCTGAACACTGACCCCTGAAACCTACATGTCCCCTGACACCTGAAACCAAAAAGTCTTGGAAAGCTATTAACAAATAATGCACCCTTCCCGCTTTCTTCCCCTTTATATCATATGGCTTTTCTAATACCCGAATCGGGTTAAAATTCGATTCGGTGTTATCAGTTTTCAGGAAAATATTACATTTTTCTATACTGGTACAATATTTGCATTGAAACTTAAATAAACAAATGCAACACCATTATTAGCAGGCTATCATGTTCTTTCTATATTAAAAATTCTACAATGCCGGATCAATTCTTCTTGAAAAATCCGCATTAGCTTTTGAGAGAGGTATAGGTATGGATGATAAAATCCTTGTGGTAAGCGATCAAAAAAAGGACTCGAATCTTTTCGAAAGGATCCTTGGATGTGAAGGTTTTGACATCCATATCACACCTCTTTCCGAAGAGATTGAAGATATCATTCTTGAAAATGATTTTGCTGCGATTCTTGCCGACTACGATTATATCGGGGATTTGGCCTTTAGCTGGATGGATCTTCTTCAGAAAAACAGGTCCAAATCCTGTTTTATCCTTTACGGTGAAAACAAAAAGGCAGAAAAGATATCTGAGGTTCTTCAAGCCGGGGCTTATGGGTTTATTTCACGGTCCAATCTTTCCAAGCGAATCCATGAAACCGTTTTAGGTGGAATGGAAAACCGAAAATCTTTTATTGAAATTTTGGGTATGATCAATGAATTAAAAGATGTTAACCAGAGACTTGAAAGAGAAAAAGAAGATCTTAGGAGGAAGAACCAGGAGGTTAGCTTTATCAATCGACTCACCACCGAAGTTGCATACGATATGAACTGGAGCATGATTCTTCCACGGGTTTTAGACGCAGGTTTTTTAAATGTTATAAAACCTGCTCTATTAGGCATGCTTTACCGAATAGGTTCCCGGTGGAATCTCGCCTTCCATTTGTCGGAAAAGGAAATCAATAAAGAAATGCTGGACAAGTTAAAACAAGACATCGCCGATAAATTTTACTCCTTGTCCGGGGAAACATTATTAATAAAAGACATTGATTTTCATCTATATTCATCCAGTGTTAAAATTTCTTCATCCCATTGCATATCCTTTACAAAACAGCTGGTCATACCGTTAACTTTAGCGGGGAAGCCTCTGGGAATGCTTGTTGTTTTGCCAAAAAACGGGGCGGAGTTCGACAATGGGAAACTGGAGTTGCTCTCAACGATATCCAACATTCTCGCCATGTCATTGAAAAATGCCCAGGAACATCACCGGCTCAAAGAATTGGCGGTAAAAGATGGTCTTACCGGCATTTTAAACCACAAAGGGTTCCAGGACATTATTCAAAAAGAATTCCAAAGGGCAAAAAGATATAAAAGATCGCTTTCTCTAATCATGATTGATGTAGATAACTTTAAAGTGATCAACGATTTTTTAGGCCATCAGGCAGGAGATCTTGTGCTCAAGGATCTGGCTGACTGCTTAAGAACTTCCGTAAGACAAACAGATATTATAGCAAGGTACGGGGGGGATGAGTTTGCAATCATTCTACCTGATACTGAAATGAAACGATCGGAAATGCTGTTGAAAAGGGTATTGTCTGCTGTTGAAAATCATGACTTCAGATGGAAATCTAAAAAATTCAAGGTAAAAATAAGCTGTGGCATTTCTACAACCAGCGAACTCGACTCTCAGGGAAACGAAAAAAAATTAATCTCAAAAGCTGACTCAAGACTCTACATGGTCAAGCGCTCACAAGATCTTATGCATTCCATAGCACAAACCCAACCAGAATGGGCAGGAAAATACAAATCACAAATAGCAACTTCCTTACCCTGTTAAATTAAGTTTGGTTCACGACATTTTAAGACTCCCTCTCTTGTGGAGCTTGAGGAAGATACTTACAACGTTAGGATCAAATTGACTCCCCGCATTTTCTCTGATAATTTTAACCGCAACATGATCCGGCATCTTTCTTCTATAGGAACGATCAGTGGTAAGCGCATCATAAACATCCGCCACAGACAAAATCCGAGAAAGTAACGGAATCTCTTCCCCTTTAAGACCATCAGGATATCCTTTCCCGTCGAATCTTTCATGATGGTGTCTTATGATGCTCTGTTCATCTGTCCACATGCCGAAGTGTCCGATAATATTGCTTCCGATTACAGGATGCTTTTTTATAATCTTATATTCTTCATCCGTAAGCCGGCCGGGTTTTAAGAGAATAGTATCAGGAATGCCTATTTTTCCGATATCGTGGAGGTTGCCGGAAACGTTTAACTTGGCGATCTCATCCTGCGAGCAACCATAGGCCTTAGCGATTGACATGGCATATGATGATACGTTCGCGGAATGCTGCTTGGTGTACGGATCTCTTGCCTCAATGGTTTCAACAAAAGCGTATAGTGTCGA
>Ga0315535_1001031_pt1 | contig 19016 bp, 13 predicted proteins | sample SalMarSW160220MG_2_FD_203092 | JGI IMG/M metagenome (GOLD analysis project Ga0315535, IMG submission 203092) | Salt marsh sediment microbial communities from the Plum Island Ecosystem LTER, Massachusetts, United States - Salt Marsh Sediment SW1602-20 ... | reverse complement strand
CACATGAAGGATTGCTGGTTTATAAAATTGGTCCGTGAGGACGGCTCCACTGGTTGGGGTGAGGTATCGTTTATCCCCGGTCTGAGTTTGGAAGAACCAGGGGATGTGGAGATCAGGCTGGACCATATTTGCAAACTGATCAGCAGGGGGGAGATGGACCCTGCTCAACCATTGCCTTCATCTCCCGGAATCCGGTTTGCCCTGGAGACAGCCCTGCGTGACCTGGAACAGGGGGGAAGCGGGATCCTCTACCCGTCAGATTTTACAGAAGGCCGCTCCGGAATTCCCACCAATGGATTGATATGGATGGGCCGGAAGGAATTCCTCATGGAACAGATCAGAAACAAGATGGACGCAGGATTCAGGGTATTGAAAATGAAGGTGGGCGCCCTGGATTTTCAGGAGGAGGTGGATATGCTGTACTGGATCAGGTCTGAATACCGAAGCAACGATCTGGAGATCAGGCTGGATGCCAACGGCGCCTGGTCACCGGAAGAGGCCGGGGAGAGGATGGAGGCTCTCGCTGCCTGTGGGATCCACTCCATTGAACAACCCATTGCCGCCGGTCAGCCGGAGGCCATGGCCCAACTGTGCAGAACCCCTGTGATCCCCATCGCACTGGATGAAGAATTGATCGGGAGGGCTCCTGAAGGACGCCGCATGCTGCTTCAATTGATCCGGCCGCAATATATCATTTTGAAACCCGGACTATTGGGGGGGATTTCGGAGGCCGGAGCGTGGATCAGCCTGGCCCGGGGGTTGAACATGGGATGGTGGGTTACCTCCGCCCTTGAGTCCAACATCGGCCTGAATGCCATTGCGCAGTGGACCTTTCAGCTTGAAGTTGCCATGCCCCAGGGACTGGGAACCGGACTACTGTACCGGAACAACATTCCTTCCCCCCTGGAAATGAGGGGGGACCAGTTGTGGTTCAACAAAGAGGTGCCCTGGGATTTCACAACAATACAAATTTAGACGGATGACCAGGGGAACAAGTAGACCATATCTTATTGAAGGCACAACCTTCAGCCAGGAAGAACTGCTCGTCCATTGCCGGAGGGTTCTGGATGACCCGGAAACCCCCGAATGGTACCGGCAAATTTTCATATTTATTGAGCAATTCCTTGACAGTTCAGCCGGTCCCATTCTTCAGAGAACCAGCGGTACAACCGGCGATCCAAGGAAATTTATGCTCAACCGCGATGCCATGGCAGCCAGTGCCCGCAAAACCATTTCGTTTTTTAACCTCCAACCGGGCGACAGGGTTCTGCTTTGCCTGCCCATGGAATATATAGCAGGAAAAATGATGGTGGTCAGGGCCCTTGTTGGCGGACTGGACCTGGTCATAAAAGAGCCTTCGGGCAGGCCCCTTGCGGGGACAGCAGGGGAGTTCAGTTTTGCAGCCATGGTTCCTCTTCAGGTAAATGAGTCCATGAAAGCGGAAGACGATCTTGGACGGACCGGAATCCTGTTGATCGGTGGGGGTGAACTGCATCCTTCCATCAGGCAGAGACTGGCTGAGATTAGCCCTCCTGCCATTTTTGAATCATTTGCCATGACCGAGACCTATACGCACTTTGCCCTCAGGCAGATCAATGGTCAGGAACCCGGACCGGGATTCCGGGTGCTGGAGGGAGTCAAAATAACGGCAGACCAGCGAGGATGCCTGGTGGTGGATGTTCCGGGAATCACCGAAGGACCGGTAATCACCAACGATCTGGTGTACATTTCAAAGGGCGGAAATAGTTTTCAGTGGTTGGGAAGGATCGATAACGTGATCAAAACAGGAGGGATCAAGGTCATTCCCGAACTCCTTGAGAAAAGAATCAGTGCCCTCCTGGAAAAAGAATGCCTGGTGCTCCCCCTTCCGGATGAGAAACTGGGACACAGGATCGTGCTGCTGGTGGAAGACCCTGACCCGAACCCGTCGGCAGATCTGTGGATCCAGCAAATCAAGGAGCAGCTTTCTCCTCACGAGGTTCCAAAACAGGTGATCGCTGTTCCGAAGCTTCCCCGGAACGCCTCGTTCAAACCGGACAGAAGTAAAGCTCTTCTAAATCTTCGCATCAAATGATGCCCCTATTGACCCGTATCACTTCCTTTACTATTTTTACAGTTTCTAAATAACATCATTCTTATGAAAGCATTGAAAATAATCGGAATCATTGTGGGTGTGCTGGTGGCAGCCATCCTGATCATACCTCTTTTCTCACCTGCAACTGCAGAAGTGAGTTCTGAAATCGAAATAGCACTGGAACCTTCGCAGGTATTTCCGACAGTGGCTTCCTTTCAGGGGCGCGAAGCCTGGGATCCATGGCTGACCACAGACACAAGCGCTGTGGCCACCATTGAATCCAAGCCCGGATATGTGGGATCCACCTATGCCTGGAAGGGAGAGAAAGTAGGATTTGGAAAGATGGAAGTAATCGCTGTAGAAGAAAATGAAACCATCAAATCGCATCTCTGGTTTGGAGATGTAAAGAGCCCTGCTGTGGTGGAATGGTCTTTTGAAGAAGTGGATGGAGGAACCCATGCGGTATGGTCCTTTTCACAGGAGACTGCCTGGCCTTTCGAAAGGCTAGGCATGATGATCGGAAAAGTTTTCCTGAAAAAGAGTTTTGATTTGGGACTGGCCAACCTGAAAGCGCAACTGGAGGCGAATCCGCCACAGTTGAGTCCGCTGGGTCCCATCACCATTGAAACACAGGAAGCTTTTGAAGCTCTTGTAGCCAAAGGCTCCGGAACCATGGAGGAGATGGAGCAAAGTATAGGACAACTGTTTGGGCTGGTTTTTGCCACAGTTGGTCAGCAAAAGCTTGAAGTTAGCGGACCTGCCTTTGTCCAGTACCTGGACTACGATGAGGCCACCGGGTTTTCAAACTTCCTGGCAGGTGTCCCTGTGGCACGAGCGGGTAGATCATCGGGTGAAGTGATGGCCCAATCTTACCCTGAAATGAAGGTGGTACAGGCCCTGCATACCGGACCCTATGAGAAATTCATCGAGTCCTACACAAAACTGGACAACTACATCAAAGGAAATGGAATTGAAGTGACCGGACAGGCCTTCGAGTTTTATAATGTAGACATGCAGATGGAGCCGGATCCGGCGAAGTGGGAAACCCTGATTACATTCCCGGTAAAATAGCATGGACCATAAGGAGATTGGAAAAATCTTCTACCGGGATGGTTACCGGATTGCTGTTCAGCACCTGGAAGGCGAGACAAGTGTTTCGAACCTGAAGGAAGCCATCAGGACCCTTTACAGGGAGGTGGACGGATTGCTTGAGGCATTTCTGCGGAGGTCTGCAGAGGAAGGGAAGCCGGCGGATTGCAAAATAGGATGCTCCTGGTGCTGTCACCAGGAAGTGTTTGCCATCACGCATGAATTGCTTTATCTGCATGATCACGTGCTGCAGAACTCCGATCGAAAGGAAAGGGAAGGTTTTATTTCCAGGGCACGGGAAAAGTCCTTTCTGACCCTCCATAAAACACTGGAGGAACAACTCCTCGTGAGAGCCCCTTGTCCTTTCCTTATCGATGGGGCATGTGCCGTGTATGCATCCAGACCCATGGCCTGCCGGATCTACCTTTCTTCCTCAGCAGCATCCTGTAAGAAAGAGCATGTTCAGCCAGGCAATAAAAAGAAGTTTCCTGACCTGTTTGAGTTTCCCCTTCACGCCGGCCGGATGATGAACGAAGGTTTTGCTGCCTTCCTGAAACAGACCGGAAAGCCGTCTGCTGAAATCCCTCTGGAACAGGGTTATGCCTCGGTGGTCACACTTGGACAGACATTTGAATCCTGGATGGGGTAGGTTTTTATTATATTAGCAGGAATGAAAGAACAGATCCTCGGGTTGGTCCGGGAGACCAAAGATCCGCCGGATAAAAGGGTAGCCCTGACTCCCCGGCAATGCAAGAATCTGATGGTCCGGCACCGGAACCTCAGCATAGTGGTACAGCCGTCAGCCACCCGTTGCTTTACTGATACGGAGTATACAGATGCCGGGATCCGGATCAGGGAAGACCTTTCAGGATGTGATATTCTGATGGGCGTGAAAGAGGTGGAAATCAACAGTCTGATTCCGGGAAAGACCTACCTTTTCTTCTCGCATACCGCAAAAAAGCAACCCTACAACCGGGAGCTTCTGCAGGCCATTGTTGAAAAGGGGATCAGGCTCCTGGATTATGAGTACCTCACTGGCACGGACAAGGTTCGTGTGGTGGCATTCGGACGCTGGGCAGGTGTGGTGGGCGCATACAACGGGCTGAGGGCTTTCGGCCTTCGCAGCGGTCATTTTGATCTTCCCCCGGCCTCTTCATGCAAGGACCTTGAACAGTTGATGTCCGGGCTAAAGCATCTTGATCTTGGAAAGATACGCATTGCCCTGACCGGGGGTGGCCGGGTGGCCGGCGGTGCCGTGGAGATCCTGGAAGCAGCCGGATTGAAACAGGTGAAGCCGGATGAATATCTCTCACGTGTATTTAACTCGGCGGTGTATACCCGTCTTGATCCCTGGCATTATACACGCCGGAAGGATGGACTGGCCTTCGATTTCAAACATTTTGTGGACCAGCCCTACCTATATGAAAACAGTTTTCTTCCCTATGCCAGGCGTACTGATATGTTCATTGCATGTCATTTCTGGGATCCCAAAGCACCTGTATTGCTAACCCGGAAGGATCTGATGGGCGGCCATGTTCCCATCAGGATCGTTGCGGACATCAGCTGTGATATTGACGGGCCCATTCCAAGTACCATCAGGGCTTCCACCATTGCTGAACCCTTTTACGGCTACGACCCGGTCTCGGGAAAGGAATCGGCACCTTTTGAGCGTGAATCCATTACCGTGATGGCGGTGGACAACCTGCCCGGAGAGCTGCCCAGGGATGCCTCGGAAGACTTCGGTGAGGCGCTTTCGGCCATCGTGATTCCCGAGATTCTGGGAACCACTGATTCGGGTATGGTCAAAAGGGCCTGCATTGCTGAGAAGGGCAAGCTCACGAAAAATTACGCATATCTTCAGGATTACCTGGAAGGCAGGGAGTGATCAGTTGAAGTGCCTGTTTTCGTCCTGGTCCTTCTTATCCTTCCAACTGTCCATGTTGGCCAGGCTCCAGACTATTCCGATTCCGCCCACTGCCAGGAGGGAATATCCCAGCGGGCGTACAAGGGAAAGCCTGATGGTCAGTACAATTCCGATTACTAGAAGCAACACGCTGATCAGCCATAAACTTCTGTAATCCCTGGGTTTTCTTTGCCGGTACATTCTATTTTGGGTTCTTTAGGTTACGAATGACCTGGTGCGGGTCAGGGGCTGAGAAGATGGTGTTTCCCACCACAAACACATCCACCCCTGCTTCAATCAGGCCGGAGATATTCACTTCAGTTACCCCGCCGTCTATCTGGATCAGTGTCTTGTGCCCGCCCTCTGAGATCATCTTCTTCAGTTTGCGGATCTTTTTGTAGGATCCCTGGATGAATTTCTGTCCCCCAAATCCCGGGTTCACAGTCATCACCAATACCATATTTATATCACCCAGCACCGGCTCCAGCAGGGATACATCCGTATGCGGATTGACCGATACAGCCGGTTTCATGCCCAGTTCTCCGATCTTTTGAATGGTCCTGTGAAGGTGCTGGCAGGTTTCATAGTGGACCGTCAGCCAGTCAGCCCCCACATCCCTGTAAGCTTCCAGGTACCTGTCCGGGTCCACGATCATCAGGTGTACATCCAGCGGTTTTTCCGATACCTTCTTGATCTGGCGGATCACAGGAAAACCGAAGGTGAGGTTGGGAACGAAAACCCCGTCCATGATATCCAGGTGAAGCAGGTCGGCATCGGAGGAGTTGACCATCATGATCTCTTTCTCCAGGTGAAGGAAGTCGGCCGTTAAAATCGAGGGTGCAATCAGGTGTTTATACATGTGATGCCTTTTATACAAAAATAACGTTTTATCATACCAATGTGAAAAAGGTCACGTTTTTATCTTACAGGTTTTACTACCTTCATGATACTGAAGATAGCTCTATGAAAAGTAAACCTTTCATTCTGTTGCTCCTGTTCACATTGATTTCATCGGGAGTTTGGGGACAGCACTATACCCTGAGCGGATATGTCCAGGACGGCTCCTCGGGTGAAAAACTGATCGCAGCCACCGTGTATGATTATCACTCGGGGAAAGGGACTTCCGCCAATGAATATGGTTTCTACAGCCTCACCCTTCCGGCGGGAGAGGTATACCTTCAGGTATCCTATGTGGGATATGCCCCTTACCGGGATACATTTAAGCTGGGGGCCAACCTGAATATGAACCTTACCCTGGTGCCGTCCCTCACCCTGGATGAGGTGGTGGTGACCACCCATCGTCCCCAGGACGTGGTGGAGGATGTCCAGATGAGCAGCATACAAATTCCCATCAAAGAGATCAAGTCCATCCCCATGTTCATGGGTGAGGCAGATGTGATCAAAACCATCCAGCTGATGCCGGGGGTACAGTCAGGGACCGAAGGAACCAGCGGAATCTATGTGCGGGGCGGGGGACCGGACCAGAACCTGTTTCTGCTGGACGGAGTGCCTATCTACAATGCCAACCATCTGTTCGGATTTTTTTCGGTATTCAACCCGGACGCTATCTCCAACATTACCCTCACCAAAGGAGGTTTTCCTGCCCATTACGGCGGAAGGCTCTCTTCTGTAGTGGACATCAGGCTGAAGGAGGGGAATATGAAGGAAATTCACGGAGCCGGTTCCATCGGGCTGATCGCCTCCAAACTGACCCTGGAGGGTCCCATCATCAAGGACAAGACCTCCTTTATTATTTCAGGTCGAAGAACCTATTTTGATGTTCTGGCCCGGCCCATCATCAAGCAGATCAACAAATCCAACGGAATTGAGGGGATGTCCGGCTATTATTTTTACGATCTCAATGCCAAGATCAACCACAAATTTTCTGAAAAGGACCGGATCTACCTGAGCGCCTACCATGGAAGGGACCGGCTCTATATCGACAATGAGGAGCAATGGATTGATAACGATACATCCTACCAGACAACCATGGAATCGGGCCTTTACTGGGGGAACCTGACCAGTGCCCTTCGGTGGAACCATGTATACGGGAGCAAGCTGTTCAGCAATGTGTCCCTGGTTTACAGCAATTACAAGTTTGACACCTTCGATGAAACCAAAACCCTGGTAAACGGCAAGCACGACCTGGGCTATTCATATCACTATGTGTCGGGGATCGAGGATTGGGGAGCCATGGCCGATTATGATTACCGTCCACTGCCCGCCCATACGGTCCGGTTTGGTGGCAAGTACCTCTATCATACCTTTACCCCGGGGATCGAAACCCTTGAATCCACCGATGACACGCTGAGCGCGGAGTTCAATGCCGATCCCGTCTATGCCCACGAGTATTATGTCTATGCGGAGGACAATTTCCAGCTGGGATCAAGGATCCGTGCCAACATCGGGCTGCACTATTCGGGCTTCTTTGTAAACAATGAATTCTATCATTCCCTTCAACCCAGGTTCTCCGGCAGGCTTTTGCTTACCCCCCGGTTCTCCTTCAAGGCGGCCTTTTCCAGGATGGACCAGTATATCCATTTGCTGACCAATGCCACCATCGGGCTGCCCACCGATATCTGGGTACCTGCCACCGAAAAGACCCCTCCCCAGAGTTCATATCAAACAGCAGCAGGAGTGGCCTACAACCTGAATGACAACTGGTATTTCACCCTGGAGGGTTTTTACAAGACCATGAATCACCTGATCGATTACTCTGAAGGATCCAGCTTCTTTGAATACGGAGTGAACTGGGAGGATAAGATCGAGCGCGATGGAAAAGGACTTTCCTATGGCCTTGAGGTCCTTGCCCGAAGGGATATGGGCAGGCTCAGGGGCTGGGTGGGATATACGCTTTCGAAAGTGGAGGTGCAGTTTGCCAACCTGAACAATGGAGACCCCTATCCCTACACCTATGACCGCCGGCATGATGTATCCATTGTGCTGATGTTCAAGCTGAATGATCATTTTGATGTGAGTGCCACCTGGGTATATGGAACCGGGAAGGCCCGGACCCTGGCGGTCTCCAGGTATGCACCTGATCATTATGATTTTGGTAATCCGTGGGATGATTATAACCGCATCTATCTAAGTCCCTACGACACAAGATATGATCAGGAAGTGGAGTACTTCAAAGGCAAGAATGCCTACCGGGAGCCGGCATACCACAGGCTGGATGTGGGCATGAACTGGCATAAGCAGCGGGATTGGGGTACCACCACCTGGAGCCTGGGGCTTTACAATGCCTACAACAGGCAGAATCCTTTTTACCTGTTTTTCGGATATGACAATTACGGGAACCGGGCACTGAAACAAATGAGCATCTTCATGCTGATTCCTTCCATCAGTTACGCAGTTGAGTTTTAAGTCATGAGCAGGAAAACAAATACCGGGATGAACCTTTTGAAAGGACTGATTTTTTTCACTCTTTTTGTGGCATATACCGGCTGTGAGTCGGTCCTGTTTATTGAACTGGAGGAGTCGGATAAGTTGATTGTGGTCAACGGTACCATCACCAACGATTCGGTGGTAGCCATCCAGGTATCCCGCACGCGTCACATCCTGGACAATGCCCCGGTGCTGCCTCTGGAGCAGGCCCAGGTAAGGCTGCTGGAGGGAGGATCCCTGGTTGCGGAGCTCTCATATACTGGCAACGGGTATTACAGGGCGCAGGATTTTATTCCGGGGATAGGTAAAACCTATACCATCGAAGTGGAGAATGCCGGGTACTCCCCGGTGACTGCCTTCACACAAATTCCGGAAACGGTCCGCATTGAAAAACTGGATACGACCACCCTGGAGGTGGAGCAGCAGGGAGGATACGATTCCTATTATGGCTATTCACAACAATACCTTCAATTTGACCTGACTCTGATGGATCCCCCCGGGCAGGATAACTATTATCTTCTGTATGCCGAAGCCGACCGCTCCTGGACCGAATACAGGGACACCACGGTCAAGGTGGTTGATTCGCTCTATTACGGAGGGCAATGGAATTATTTCCTGGTGGATTCATCCTATACAATTTATGACATCCACCGTTATACGTATTACCCTTCTATCAGCAGCAGCGACATCGTGGTGGAGGCCATGACCTCTCACGGTGTGTTGTTTTCTGACCAGCTTATCGAAGGAAAATCGTACTCATTCAGGGGACAGTTTTACTACGACCAGCTAACGGCAGCAGATTCAGCCGTGGTGGATTTCCGGCTCCAATCGATATCCGAATCCTATTACAAATACCTGAAGTCGAGGCAGAGTCATTATGACACCAAAGAGAATTACCTGGCCGTTCCGGTCATTGTGTACAGCAACGTGGAAGAGGGTACTGGTTTTTTTGGGGGCTATTCCATGGATGAGTATACAATTACTACCTTTATCCCCGAATATTACTGGGACCATTATTACTTCGAATAACAACTGATTCAGCAGATATATTTTCATGATTATTTTTGAAGAAGTGATTGCCCAAAGGGTAGGGATACCTTTGAGGCAGGTGAAGAACACAGTGGAGCTGCTTGAGGAGGGCGCTACCATCCCGTTTATCAGCCGGTACCGGAAAGAACATACGGGAAGCCTGGACGAGGTGAAGATCACCGAGATCAGGGATGAGTTGAACAAGCTGAAAGAGCTCGTAAAGCGGAAGGAGTACATTTTGAAAACCATCGATGAGCAGGAACTGCTCACCGATGAATTGCGAAAGACCATCGAAGCGTGTCTCGATCCGGTGGTTCTGGAGGACATCTACCTTCCCTTTAAGCCCAAAAGGAAAACCAGGGCGACAGTGGCCAGGGAAAAGGGACTGGAACCTCTGGCCAAAATCCTGATGGAACAGCAGGAGAAGCAGGTTGAAAAAGCAGCCTCAGCGTTTCTGAACGAGGATGTGGAAAGTATAGAGGATGCCCTGCAGGGTGCCAGGGATATCATTGCCGAATGGGTGAATGAGAATCCGGGGGCCAGGAAGACTGTAAGGTTTCATTTCGACCGCGGGGCTGTGATCTTTTGCAAAGTGATCAAAGGCAAGGAGGAGGCGGCGGTGAAATTCACGGATTACTTCGATTTCAGCGAACCTCTGAAAAAGTGCCCGGGTCACAGGATCCTGGCCATGCGACGGGGTGAACAGGAGGGGTTCCTTCGCTTGTCGGTGGAACCCGACACGCAGAGGACCATCGATGCACTGGAGGACCAGTTTGTAAAGAACCCCTATGAGTCAGGGCAGCAAGTGGCCGAAGCTGTGAAGGACTCCTACAAAAGGCTTATTCAGCCCTCCATTGAAAATGAATTCAAGGCACTTTATAAAGAGATTGCCGACCGGGAAGCCATCAAGGTGTTTGCCGATAACCTGAGGCAATTGCTGCTGGCTTCACCCCTGGGGCAAAAGCGGGTCCTGGCCCTGGATCCCGGATTCAGATCTGGATGCAAGCTGGTTTGCCTGGACGAGCAGGGGAACCTGGTTCACAATGCCACCATTTTCCCCCATCCGCCCCAATCGGACCGTTCAGGGGCAACCAGGAAAGTCTCCTCCCTGGTACAGCAATATAAGATTGAAGCCATTGCCATCGGTAACGGAACGGCCAGCCGGGAGACGGAAAGGTTCATCAGGTTGATCAGGTTCCATCAGGACCTGGAGGTGTATGTGGTCAATGAGTCGGGCGCATCCATCTATTCTGCTTCAAAAATAGCCAGGGATGAGTTTCCCGACTATGATGTGACCGTTCGTGGGGCTGTCTCTATCGGCCGGAGGCTAATGGACCCGCTGGCTGAACTGGTGAAGATCGACCCCAAGAGCATCGGGGTGGGGCAGTACCAGCATGATGTGGACCAGGGGAACCTGAAAAAAAGTCTGGATGAGGTGGTGGAGAGCTGTGTGAACCTGGTGGGGGTCAATCTGAATACCTCAAGCAAACACCTGCTGACCTACGTATCGGGTCTGGGCCCGGTCCTGGCGCAGAACGTGGTGGATTACAGGGCAGAGATCGGGGGGTTCACCTCACGGAAACAGCTTTTGAAAGTTCCAAGGATGGGTGCCAAGGCATATGAACAGTGTGCCGGATTCCTGAGGATTGAAGGTGCGGAGAATCCACTGGACAATTCAGCAGTCCACCCCGAGAGCTACCACATCGTTGAGAAAATGGTCAGGGACCTGGATGTGGATCTGAAAAAGCTGGTGAACAACGATTCACTGGTGAATAAAATCGAACTGGATCGATATGTGGAGGGAGATATTGGATTGCCCACGCTGAAGGATATCAAAAATGAGTTGAAAAAACCAGGAAGGGATCCAAGGGAACAGATCGAAGTGTTTGAGTTTGACCAGGGCGTATACAGCATGGAGGACCTGAAAACGGGCATGGAATTGCCGGGGATCGTCACCAACATTACAAAGTTCGGAGCTTTCGTGGATGTGGGTGTGAAACAGGATGGTCTGGTTCACATCTCCCAGCTGGCCGACCGGTTTGTGAAGGATCCCAACGATATTGTGAAGATTCACCAGCATGTAAAGGTGAGGGTGCTGGAAGTGGACGTGCAACGAAAAAGGATTCAGCTCACCATGAAAAATATTTCTTAATTTTAGCTTTCTAAATTTTCACAATGAAAACCAGCCCAGTGGTTATCCTGCTTGCTTTGGCAGCAATGGCCGGTCAATCATGTAAAACGTCTCCTTCCATGAAAGCACCTGTTGCCGCAAAGAAACCCAAAGAACTGACCATTCACGGACATACCAGGATCGATAATTATTACTGGTTAAAGGAGCGTGAGAATCCTGAAGTAATTGCCTACCTGGAAGCTGAGAACGCATACAGAGAATCGATGATGAAAGGTTCCGAGCAGTTTGAGGAGAACCTTTATCATGAGATGGTGGGAAGGATCAAACAGGATGATGAGAGTGTCCCCTACAAGGACAACGGGTACTACTATTATACACGGTATGAAGAAAACAGGGAGTATCCCATCTATTGCAGGAAGAAGGAGAGTTTGGAGTCGGATGAAGAGATCCTGGCCAATGTGAACGAGTTGGCCGAAGGCCATTCTTATTTCCAGGTGGGAGGGCTGAGCGTAAGTCCCGACAACCGCTATATGGCTATCGGGATCGATACGGTGAGCCGCAGGAAGTACACCATCTACATCAAAGACCTGGAGACCGGTGTGATGCTGGATGATGAGATCCCCCTAACCACCGGAGGTTCTTCATGGGCCAATGACAACAAAACACTGTTTTATACACTGAAGGACGATGAAACCCTGCGGAGCAAAGCAATCTGCAGGCATGTGACGGGGACCATGGCCTTTGCTGATGTACCTGTTTTCGAGGAGACCGATGAGACCTTCAGTACCTATGTCTATAATACCAAATCAAAGAAATATTTGATTATCGGAAGCAGCAGTACCCTCACCAGTGAATACCGCTTTCTGCCGGCCGATGATCCCACGGGTGATTTCAAGATAATCCAGCCCAGGGTAAGGGGACTGGAATACAGCATCTCCCATTTTGGTGATCATTTTTATATCATCACCAACCTGGAGGCAACCAACTTCCGCCTGATGAAGACCCCGGTATCAGCCACCGGAAGGGAAAACTGGGAAGAGGTCATTGCACACCGGGAAGATGTGTTCATGGAAGGCATTGAGATTTTTAAAGACTACCTGGTGGTGGAGGAACGAAAAGAGGGGCTGACCCAGCTGAGGGTGATTCGGTGGGACAATGCAGAGGAGTACTATATCGATATGGAGGAAGAGGTGTATACGGCGTGGATTTCCGTTAATCCCGATTTTGACAGCCAGCTGCTGAGGTATGGATACTCTTCCCTGACCACTCCCCAGTCCACACTCGATTATCACATGGGGAAACGGGAGAAGACCCTGCTGAAACAGGAGGAGGTAGTTGGTGGTCATTTTGATCCGGCCAATTATGAGGCCAGGCGGCTCTATGCCACAGCGGATGATGGAAAAAAGATCCCCATGAGCATTGTTTACAGGATAGGGATGGAGCTGAACGGAAACAATCCCACACTGATCTATGGATACGGATCATACGGAATCACCATGGATCCTTCCTTTCGCTCCTCGCGCCTTTCCCTGATTGACCGGGGATTTATCTACGTCATTGCCCACGTCAGGGGAGGTCAGATTTACGGAAGGCCCTGGTATGAAGATGGAAAGCTCCTGAAAAAGATGAATACCTTCACGGATTTCAACGATTGCGCAACCTTTCTGATTGATGAAAAGTATACCAGTCCGGACCACCTTTACGCCATGGGCGGAAGTGCAGGCGGACTGCTCATGGGTGCCGTAATCAATCTGCAACCTGAACTGTACAAGGGGGTGATCGCGGCGGTCCCATTTGTGGATGTGGTAACCACCATGCTTGATGATGATATCCCGCTCACTACCGGTGAATACGATGAATGGGGAAATCCCAACCAGGAGGAGTACTACAGGTACATGCTCAGCTATTCACCTTATGATCAGGTAGAGGCCAAAGCATATCCCAACATGCTGGTAACCACAGGACTGAATGACAGCCAGGTCCAGTACTGGGAGCCGGCAAAATGGGTGGCCAAACTCAGGGACATGAAGTCGGATGACAACCTGCTTCTCCTGTACTGCAACATGGAGACCGGTCACGGAGGTGCCTCGGGCCGGTTTGAAGCATACCGGGAGACTGCTATGGAGTATGGGTTTTTGTTATCTCTTGAAGGAATAAAAAAATAGTTATTGAGTTAGTGGGTTATTAAGGTTTGTGACACTAACACACTAACACGCTAACGTAAGCGAAGCGAACGAACTATGTTACCAATTACAGGCATAGCACAATACAGGGTCACCTACGCGGATACGGACCAGATGGGGGTCGTTTACTATGGCAACTACGGAAGGTTTTTTGAAATTGGCCGAACGGAAATGATCCGGGGAATGGGATTGCCTTACATCGAACTGGAGAAGGAGGGCATTGCCATGCCAGTGTACTCGGTTGAGTCCAAATTCAGAAATGTATTGCGGTACGATGAACTGATCACCATTGAGACTGTGGTCAGGAAACTACCCACTGCCCGGATGGAGTTCTTTCACCGCATCTTCAACCAGGCAGGCGAGCTGGCCCATGAGGCAAAGGTTGTCCTTGTGTTCCAGGATCTGAAGACCGGCAAGGTGGTCAGGGCTCCTGAAAAGCTGATCCGGGTGTTGGAGAACCGTTGAATATCTCCGCAATCTCTTCAATGGGAATGGTCACCCGCGGTTCGAAATCAGGGCTGTTCATATAGGAGACCAGGCTGTACATCAACTGTTTTGCTTCCATCCGTTCTTCCTGGTTTTCGAGGAAGTCAATGCCACAAACAATGATTTTCCCCTTTGCAACCCTGGCTTCAAAACAGAGGGCCAGGCTCTGGCAGGTGACCCAGTCGTCAATGATCCTTACAATGGGCTCCGGCTGCGGGGTGAAATGGTCCAGGATAATGGCATTGCAGTGCGACATGGCATCCCACCACTGCCAGTCCGAATGAAAAGCGGTAGGGAAATGCTTCAAGGCAGGATGTTCCGGATCACACAATATTCCCAGTGTATGCGGTTTCTGACCACCGGTCCAGTTGGTGTTCCAGAAGATGCTTGAAAAGCCAACGCCGATATCACCTCCCCGGGCTGCTTTCACACTCCCTTTCTTAGGTGTGATCAGGACCTTGCCGCCATCTTCAAGGTATTGCATGGTTTTTGGATCAAGTGTCCGGGAGATCAGTACATCTCCTTTCATGTCCGGGAGATCCCGGGGATATACCCAAAAATTCCAGTCATTGGCATGGTTTCCAACCGATACTTCGAGTTTGAATTGCACTGCTTGTTTGAATTCGTTCAACGGGAATGAAATCTCACCGAGCTGAATATTATTTCCAACAGGGATGTCCTTCTTTTCCAGAAATCCTTCCTTATAAACAGATCCGTCCGTGTTGAAAATCCTCCATTCAGGTACACAGTTTTTTATTTCAGAGTCGCCAAAATATGACACTTCAAGGGTGGCATGAAAGCTTTCCGTATTGGAAAAGATGCGTTTCTTCAGGCGAGCCAGCGGAACAGTTTTACCGCAAAAACGATTGAAATCTTTTGCAGATATATAGCCTTTCTCTTCCCAGAAAGGATTCAGCACTCCCACAAGGGCTGTTCCCTGACCCGGGAAATCGTGCAGGTCCAGCAACTGAAACCCCCCAAATCCCGGAGTCCGGAGGGCAGCTTCAATATCTGCCTTGTAGCAAAGTGCCTGCAGTTTTCCGGACGCCATCAGGAATGGTTGCTCAAATGCGCTCAGGCCATGATCCGCCAGCTTCTCCCTGTAGAGTTCAAGGTTCTTGGCTTTAAGCGGGCCAGTATATTTGTCGATCTCTTTGAAATCGGGGTATACGCACCACTGCCCGATCTCATGACTGATCAAGGGTTTGTCCATTCCTGCAATTCCATTCGACCAGTCATAATCTGTCCTGGGTGGCTGGCTGTTGATGATGCTGTTCAGTTCTTCTCCCCAACCCTGGATCCTCACCTTTTCAAAGGTACTATGGTAATCACTTTCCGGGATAAGGGGCCAGCCGGCCGCTGAGGTATAAACCCTGCGGCTGTCCTTTTCCTTCCAGTATGCAACAAACTTAGCCAGATAGGGAATATAATTTCCCCGCGGTTCATTCCCGTAGGCCATCATGCAAAAGGAGGGGTGGTTACCGTATTGCTCCACGATCCGCTCACTCTCTTCGTAAATGTATCTGTCGATGGGTTTCCCATCGCCCAGGGAGGTTGATGAGTTGGCCCATGATGCGCATTCAACCTGCAGGTAAATTCCTGCCCGGTCAGCTGCCTCAAAAGCGGCCGAGGGCGGGCACCAGGAATGGAACCTCATGTGGTTCAGCCCATGCTGTTTACAGATTTCAAAGATTCGCCCCCATTCCTTCACATCGGTAGAAGGATAGCCGGTTTTTGGAAAGATGGCGCATTCAAGGGTCCCTCTTAAAAAAACGGGGTGCCCATTGACCACAAAGCGGGTTCCATCCGCCCTGAATTCACGAAGCCCTAACAGGCAGGTTTTGGAATCCTTTACATTTTTTCCGCGAATCTGCAAGGAGATCTTGTACACATTCGGGGAGTGTTCATCCCAGAGTTTTGCATCCTCCCCCAGGGGACATAGAAATTGAAGTGAATGATTGCCTGCTTCGATTGACAGCTCTGTTGCAAGGATTTTTTCAGGTTGCATCTCAAAATTCAGGCCTTCGGCCCACACGGAAAAATCGATTTCAGATTCCTGGCCGGACCGGTTCACCACCTGTGCTTCCACCAGCACGGATTTGGATTGAATGTCGGGTGTGAGTTTTACTTTCCCGATATTGATTTGATCAGATGCAATGATCGCCATTTCTCCGGCAATCCCGTTCCAGTTGCCCTGGGTGTGATCTGTCACACTGTGGGAGTTTTCTCCCGGATCGATCTCTTCTGTTCTGTTGTCAACACAAATGGTAATGGTGATTGTTCCGTTTTTGACATATGGGGTGATATCATACCTGTGCGGTACGGAGAGACTGTTCTGCATGCCCGCATAGGAAGCGTTCACCCATACCATGGTTTTCCAGTGACACCGTTCAAGATAAAGGATAAGTTCCTTTCCTCTCAAATGACGTGGTATGTTCACCTCCCTCTGGTACCAGGCTGCTCCCTGGTAATGCTTGTCCGGCTGAAGCCAGAAAGGGATGCGAATGTGGTCTTTATCCACATAGGTTTTAAAGAGGGGATCGTTGTACCACCCCTCGTGAATTTGTCCTGTCCACCTGGTATCAAAAGTGATGTCGTACCCCTTGCCATTTTCCACCATGGAACCCGGTAAACCTAGCGTTTCGGAGAGATCTGTTTCAAACCATTTTTCAGAGATTCCCACATCGGAAGGATCCATGCAAAACCGCCATCTTCCCGAAAGATCAATCTGCTGATTCCGGATGGGATTGCATGCTGTTGCGAGTAGAAAAAGAATGGATAATAACGTGGTGTGTTTCATGATCCGCTGGTTGATTCATTTGTCAAAGTGAGCAGAGTAATCTCGGGACGAATGCCCACCCGTCCGGGAAAACCTGTGTAGCCCAGTCCCCGGTTCACATAGAGATACTGTCCGTTCTCCCGGTACAGGCCAGCCCACTGCTTATAGGTCCACCGCGAAGGGCTCCATCTGAATTTCCCGATCTCGATACCGAATTGCATACCGTGGGTATGACCCGAAAGGGTGAGGGCGATGGGCTCTCTTCCTTTCACCTTCAGGTTCCAGTGTGACGGGTCGTGGGAGAGGAGTATTTTCATAAGGCCCGGGGAACTTCCCTCCATGGCTTTCACAAGGTCACCTTCCTGAGGAAAAGGAGGCTTGCCCCAGTTTTCAACCCCTACAATCTCCAGTGAATCCCCGTTCAGGGAAAGGGTACGGTGTTCGTTGAGCAACAGGTCAAACCCGGCAGCCCGGATCTGATCCTTGACACGCTCCAGGTTGGCTCTTTCAGCCTGTTCCGATTCCCATGCAAAGTAGTGTCCATAATCGTGATTCCCCAGGATGGCAAGTTTTCCAAGGGGAGCACTGAGCTGGTTGAAGATGGTGATAAAGGGATCCATCTCCTCTGAAAAGTTATGAACCATATCCCCCGTAAAGAGGATCAGGTCGGCTCCAAGCCTGTTCACCTGTTTCACCACATTCCTGATATGGTCCGGCTGGTTATAAAAGCCTGCCAGGTGGATATCCGAGAGCTGGACAATTTTCAACCCATTGAAGGAGGGTGGCAAAGTTTCGAGCCCAATTTGCTCACGGAATATTTTGACGTGGGTTCGTCCGCGGATCATCCCCAGTCCGAAGCTTACAAAGAGCAGAATCCCGATCGCTGCACCAGGCCAAAGGAACCAGTTTCTGACCGTGTTCTCTCTTCCATGGAATAGTCTGATTATCAACCCGGTGAAGTCGCTGAGAAGCTGAACCGAATTGAAAAGGAGTTTGGGAACATAGAGCATCAGGAAGATCCCCATGATCACCATGACCGGGAAGAACAGCGAAGGGTCGCGCATCTTCTGAAACCTGGATCCGGCCCATAAAAGTGCTGCAAACATGATCAGGGTAATGCCCCAGTAAATCAGTGTAAACAGGCTTTTGTCCTGCGGTACCGATCCCAGCAGGTGGTGGATACCACGAAAGGCATAAAGGTCCATGACCACCATAAAAAGTGCAAAAGCAGCTATAATTATAAAGGATCTCATCAAATGAAAAGTATTATCTTTTGGGAAGATAAATAATTGGCAGATGAAATTAAGGATTGTAATTTTAAGATCATGAAAATAAAGACGATTTCACCCCGAAAACATTGGATCATCCTGGTCCTGGCTATCATTTTTACCCCCAATCTGCACGCCCAGATCATGCCCAATGAATGGAACGGTCTGATGGCTCCGCTTCCGGATCCGCTCCTTAGCCTGGACGGTACGGTCATCAAAGACCGGGGACAATGGGAAACCGGCAGGAGGGACGAGGTGCTGGAGCTCTTCCGGGATCATGTGTACGGAAAGGTTCCTGCCATGGAATTTGAGATAAGCCACAGTGTCACTTTTATGGACAGGAATGCCCTGGACGGAAAAGCAGTCATGAAGGAAGTGGAGGTCCGGTTGACGGGCATTGAAGATACAATCGTGTTTCCCATTATCATCTTCCTGCCCAGGGATCACCAAGGCCCTGTCCCCCTGTTCCTGGGATTGAATTTCAATGGGAATCATACCATCTGTGCCGATCCCCGGATCAGCGTAACCGGCAACTGGGTGCCCAGCCGGAGTGAATTGGGAATGACAAACAACCGGGCCAGGGAGGAATCCAGGGGGGCGAATGCCAGCCGCTGGCCCTTGGAGTTGATTGTATCCCGGGGATATGGTGTGGCCACCTTGTACGCCGGGGATATTGACCCCGATTTT
>Ga0315535_1001028_pt1 | contig 19079 bp, 23 predicted proteins | sample SalMarSW160220MG_2_FD_203092 | JGI IMG/M metagenome (GOLD analysis project Ga0315535, IMG submission 203092) | Salt marsh sediment microbial communities from the Plum Island Ecosystem LTER, Massachusetts, United States - Salt Marsh Sediment SW1602-20 ... | reverse complement strand
TCATTATAATCTAATTAGAATTATTGTTTTAAATATTTTTTCAGAATTCATTGGCTTTAATCACAATATTCATGAGAGGAACATAATTCTTTAATGGTCGAGGAAAATGATTCAAATCTTGATACATCATTCGGGTTAAATTGAATCCCGAACTTTTCGAGAAATTTATCAGCTATAAGATGTCCCTGTTCACGCCAGAGATCTATTGGATCGCCCTGATCGACCAATAGAATTACATTTATTGGAGCTTTCGGAACGATTATACAATTATGCCCTTTTGATCCTTCTGTTGATAATAAAATTAATGTTCCGATATCGAGTTCAGTAGAAATATTTTGTATGGCTGACATAAAGCCACTGAATATATCAGCATGAATTGAAGAGATATTTGTATGATTTTGCCTATATTCCAATAGTTTAATTCCTGTATTGTGATGTTGTATTAAAATAATATCTAACATTGTAAATTTTTAGTTTAATTATAGTTAAATACTGTGTACATTTTACAATATTCGAAACTTGAAATAGATTTCTTACTTTATTTAAAATGAAATATATCAGTGAATTATCATAATTTATGAGGATATCACTAACTAATATAAAAGAGTTAAAAATTTCAGTAAAATAGTTATTTTCATTTAAAATTGATTAATAATTTCTCAAGATTTAATTTCCAAACCTTTTCTGGCGCTCTCTCACTTGGCTTATATTCTTCTAAAATAATAATCCCCACTTTTTCAAGCTCTCGTAAGTGGTAATAAACATTTTGCTTTTTGATCTCATTTTTAAACTCATTATGACAACCTCCTTTACATTGTGTTTTATCGATTTTTATTTTTTTTCTTAACTCTTTCAAGTACAGGAAGATTTCCTCAGAAGTTTTAGGACCATCTTTTAGAAAATCAATTATTTGCCATCGGATACCACAATGTAAAGCCTTGATATAATCCCCTATATCATCTAAGTTAATTTCCTTCATATTAAATTAAAATACTGTATATCTAATAAATTTAATTATCCTTCGAAATATTTAAATATATGCTTGAATTAGTTAAATTATAAATCAAACTAATGAAAATATTAATTTAAACAATGAAAATCGAGGAAAAAATCATGAAAATTGATGAGGAAGAATGTAAATGTACTAGTCCAGAAATTAAAGAAAAACATCCTGAAGGATGTTCGCTTAACCAGGTTATTAAATGTCATGGACATCAATCGATAAACGAGTTACTAAAACACATAAAACTAGATGAAACGAAAAAATAAATACATAACGTGTTGAATATGGTTGCGATTATAGTAAAGAATCTTTCGAAATCTTTTGAAGTATCTCGAAAAGCTAAAATGCACTCAAAATCGAAATCTCATGGAGAAAATTTAGGAAAGGAATTTAAGGCTGTTGATGACATAAGTTTTGAAGTTGAGAAAGGAGAGATTTTTGGATTTTTAGGACCGAATGGTGCTGGGAAGACAACAACGATTCGCATGTTGACAGGCGTTCTGAAACCGACCAATGGTAGCATTACAATATTTGGAAAGGATTCGAGAACTCACTCATTACACATAAAACAGCTAATTGGAAATGTGCCAGAGGAAGCAAGTGTATATGCTGATTTAAGTGGATGGAATAATCTTTTACTTATTGGAGAATTATATGGTTTATCTAAAGAAGAAAGGAAAAACAGAGCGGAGTATTTACTTAAAGAATTCGAGCTTTTTGAAAAAAAGAATATTAAAGCCAAAACATACTCAAAAGGGATGAAGCAACGTTTACTGTTGAGCATGGCTTTAATGAGTAATCCAGAAATTCTATTTTTAGACGAACCTACTAGTGGTTTAGATGTCCAGTCAGCTAGAATTATCAAAGAAATAATATTGGAATACAATAAAAAAGGAACCACAATCTTCCTAACCACACATGATATGGATATAGCAAATGAATTATGTCATAGGATCGCTATTATTAATAAAGGTAAGATAATAAGCTTAGATACGCCCGAAAATTTTAAAGCTCTCGTTCAAGAATATCAAGCAATAGATCTCACTGTTGAACACGGTTTGTTAAAAAATGAAATTGAGATACTGAATTATATAAAAGAAGTTCAAGAAGTAAATGGAGGATATCACATTATTGTTGATGACATACATAATTCTATATGCGAAATAATCGATTATATTAGAACTAATAATCTAAAAATTAAAAAACTGATAACATATCAACCCAAATTAGAAGAAGCTTTCTTAAAAATTATAGAAAGAGGTGGATCAAAGTGATTGAATCTGCAGATCATAAAATGTCGAAATTTAGAAGTATTGGCACTCAAATTCGAAGATCTTTTATAATTACCAAGAAGGATCTCAGAATCTATTACAATAAACCTCCCGTACTTATTCAAGGAATACTTTTTCCGTTTATACTTTTTATAGCTCTTACAATTGGCAGAAATATTCAATCAATTTATTTGATTTCCGGCATGATGGCCATGATCTTATTTTTAACTTCAACCTCCCTGGGACCAATTGTCTTTCCATGGGAAGCGATGCGAAAAACATTAGAGAGATTAATAACCTGCCCAATTTCGATTAAAACTATATTACTTGGAAGCATGTGGAGTTCATTAATTTACGGAGTGCTTTTTTCTTCAATTCCATTGATACTTGGAGCTATTTTCTCCGTAATTCCGCTTAATATTAACTTGTTGCTTATAGTAGGGGGAATGATCGTTGCGGGTTTGGCATTTTCATGTTTTAGTTTAATACTTTCGGTTCCATCATCAAGTACGCCAGGGAGTACTATGATTCTTACCATTCTTATAAAATTCCCTCTTGTATTTATGACTCCATTATTTATGCCAATTGTATTAACGCCAATAGCATATGTATCTCCACTTACTTATTTTATTGACATAATAAATGTTAGTTTTGGAGATTTAAGCGTGTTTGGAATGTTCGGACTATTGATAGATTTTGGTGTACTCATATTATTTGGTCTTGGCTTTTTATTTCTTTCTTTCTTTTTGCATGAAAAGACACTAGAAAAGAGATTCCAAGGTTAAAAGACTTTTTTTCCTATTATTTTATTTTAAAATTATACTATAGGGTTATTGATTTATCAATTTTTTGAGACTCTGCATTTTAATCGATATAATTTTGTGATTAAACTATAATTTTCTGCTAATATCAATTTGCAAAAATGAAAATTTTTTTTAGATACAAAACACTCTAAGGTTAATATAATGATAACTAAAATATTAATTGTATACTACTCCCTTAGCGGTAACACACATCTCATTGCTGAAGCAATAAAGGAACAAACGGGTGCCGATATAGAACGTATTAAACCCATAAAAGATTTGGATTCTGAAAGTAGATTTCGCTTTTTTTGGGGTGGAATGCATGCTAAAATGAAACAGAAACCAAAACTGGAAGCTCTCAAATATGATCCTAAAGATTATGATTTAATCTTTTTAGGAACGCCTGTGTGGGCGTGGACATTAACACCATCCATCAGGAGTTATCTAGCAATGAACGATCTTTCAGACAAAAATCTAGCTATTTGGAATTGTGCTGGAGGTAATGGTAACAAAGCATTGCAAAGACTTAAGAAAGAGTTGCAAGAAAATAATATCGTGGGAGAACGCACTTTTACGGGACCTTTAGCAAATAATCCCGAGGAACAGGTTAAAGTGGCAAGGGAATGGGCATCAGAAATAATCAATACGTTATCATACAAATAGGTTTGAGATAAAAACGTGTTTCTATTTTTGGAGGTTTAAAGCATGAAAAATAAAAATCAACCACGCAATATCTGCGATAATAATGGTACAGTTTGCCAACAATGTTCTGTTAATGGAAAATTGATGTGTAGGTTTGATATAAAAGACACTATCTATTTTCTGATTCCCGTTTTAGCCGTTTGGATTACTTGGATCTGGGGATTAGCATTTGGATTTATTTCTGGAGATGTAACTATTTTTCAACTGATTTTCTTGTTCTCACTCTATATAGGGTATTTAGTGTTTTTCTTCCAAATTTGGGAGAATAAAATTCTTTGCAGTCATTGTCCTTATTATGCATTTAAAGATGAGAAAACAGTGAAATGTTATGCAAATTATGGTCTTTATAAAGCGTGGAAGTACAATCCCGCACCCATGAGTCGATCAGAACAAATTCAATTCATAATTGGCATCCTTATTTTCACTGCTATCCCTTTAATTTCGCTACTTTTGCTAGGATTGTATCTTTATTTCGGAATTTCGTTGGGTTTATCAATTATTTGGATCGTTTCAATGCATTTTCTCAGTTGTTCAAAATGCCCTAACTTTAGCTGTCCATTGAACGGCGTTCCTAAAAATATAGTTGATGAATATTTAAAGCATAATCCTATAATGCGAAAAGCGTGGGAAGAAAAAGGATATAATATCGATTAATTGAAATAGTATAGGTTATTTTGGAGTACTTTATTTTTTATTTATTTTTAGCAACAATCAAATATATGATTCAATGCTTTAGATAATCTTCAAATAATCTCTATTAGAAATATATTTATATTAATAACAGATCAAGTATAGAGTATGAAATTCGAAAATTTAATTTATCAAGAGTCAGATGAAGTAGCTTGGATAATTCTTAATAGATCTGATGTCATGAACGCATTAAGCATGAAATTATCTGAAGAGATAGTTGCTGCCATAGAAATCGTGAGGGAATCTGCAAAACTCAAGTTTTTGGTTATCAAGGGAGCTGGAGATAATTTCTGCGTGGGTGATGATATTAAAGAAATGATTAAATGGGGAAATGCGAATGATATTACAAGGCGGGTGAGATATTATCAAAACATGGCGAATCAACTTGAAGAATTGGATAAAATTACAATTGCAGCCGTCGATGGGTTTGCAGTGGGTGGTGGTTTGGAAATTACCATGGTGTGCGATTTCGTAATTGCGACTGAACGTTCCAAATGGGGCATGCCCGAAGTGGATGTTGGGATAACTCCTGGATGGGGAGGTACCACGCGATTGTCTCGACTTATAGGTCGAAGGAGAGCTAAAGAAATCAATCTTATCGGTGCGCTTCACCCGGGGAAAAAAGCAGTAGAATGGAATCTATGGAATCGGGTTGTGCCAAATGATCAACTTGATAACGAAGTAGAACTGTTATTAGATGTGCTTAAATCTAAAAACCAACAAGGTATGCGTCAACTTAAATTTATAATCAATCGTGGAGTAGAATGCGACTTGTATTCGGCTCAAGGTTTTGAAGTTTTATCCGGTGCGTTGACTGGAGCCGTTAGCGGAATGTGGAAAATTAAGGATGCTGATCAAGGGAAGGGTGTAATTGGTTTTACTGAAAAAGATGGATTATGGCACACGAGAAGACAGCTAGCAAAAGACTTTTGGGTAGATTAACCAACAAACGTATGATACTTTTTTAATCTTTCTTGTATCTTTGGGCTGAAGAAACCATTTATACAATATACTAAAGAATTCTATATAATAACAAGGATTTAGAGTCATACTAAATTCAAAACATTAATATTTCTACTATTATGCTCCATTAATTGATCATTTATGAATGAAGTTGAATTTAAGCACTATTTGGAAGAAAACAAAGTTGATAATTTATTGATAAAAGAGTTTATCAAGCAAATTAAAAATTACGAGGAATATCTCTTTAAAGAAAATTTAACACTTGAAACAAGTTTACCCATAAAAATTATGGATTATTCTGATCATCTCGTCTTGCAGGAAAAAGATTCAGTGTTAATTTTTCTTAGGGCAATAATGAATTATGCTAATTATGCTAAGAGATATGATTTTATAACAATTGCGATAGACATTAGTGAATCTTACAATGCCATGGATAACTTGTATACAAGAGTAGCTAAAATTTATGGGGAATCAACAAGAAATGAAATTTTTAAAGATTTAACCATACCTCCCCTTGGAGTCAACCCTAAAAAGAAACCTGAATTCACGAAGGTTATTTTAAAAAGAATGGAAGACAAACTCGGGAAAGAAAATACTGTAAAACTCCTTGCACCTTGTCTGCATGGACGACCTCCGGATGATATCGAAGGTGATAAAAAACTCCTTAAAAAATTGGGTTTAGATGACTTCTTAAAGAAAAAACATCACGATTTAATTACCCGGCTTGAAAAGCATAGAGATGAAGGAACATTGGAATTTGCACAATACATCGATGATGAGATAGTTCAATACGTACGATATAACCAAGTAATATCTCAAGGAATTAGAGAGGGAAATATTATATATGTCTCCAAGCTTCCTTATCAAATGAGGGAATTTTTAGATGCCGATGGTGATAAAATGAAAAGATTTTTCATTTGCTATTGTCCGTGGGTGAGAGGTGCACTAAAAAATGGTACTGAAAAGGAAATTTCAAAAGACTTCTGCCATTGTAGCGCAGGTTGGTATAAACTTTATTGGGATCAAATTTTCGAACAGTCCATCGCGGTAGAGCCTATTAAAACAGCACTTAATGGTGATCTAGAATGCAAATTTGCGATCCATTTACCTGATGACATACTGAGTTCATACTCGAAGAAATAATAAGACTATTTTTTATATAGATTTTATTATTTATTTCTTATAGAAAAATAAGAATTAAGAGTTGTTTTGGATGGAAGAAAAAAAGGAGAAAAGCGAAAAGACAGCTAATACTGCTGAAGATGTTGCTAGAGCTATGGTAGAAAATATGAAAGTAAATATGAATAATCCTGATTTTTTGGATGAACAAGAACGATACAGGCAGAATGCATTAAATGAGGTTCTTAAAAAAAGAAAAGAAAGAAATAAAGAATAATTTTTCCAAATCACTATATCATGAATAGTAAAATAAGCTATATAGTTTCAAAAATTAATAATTTAAGCATCCTTAGAAAACGTTTAATTGAGATTGAACATCATAAAGTTAATAGCTTTACAGAATGCCCTAAATGTGGAGAGAGAATAAATGAGGGGTTTTTCATGATCACCAAACATCCCACATGGAATTCTTCCAAACAATCACTATTGTTTCATTATCTAACATTTCATTATCTGGAAGATCATGAAATTTATCCAGAATTTATACCAGTTCAAAAGATCAGTTATTCTGAGGCAACTAAAGAAGATCAGAAAATGAATCCCCGAGATCGAATCCACATTCTCGAAATTCAAGGAAAAGAGAAAGTTTCCACTCTAGAAGCCCTATTTATGAAATTGAATGAGATGATTAATTGTTAAGTATTAAATAATAGTAGTGTATAATGATATTTCTTTTTATAGAGGGATGTTGTTTATATCCAGAATTTCAGGTAAACGATTATTCCGTTCTAACCAAGATACTTCATGTTTTAAGTATCTCCAGAATATCTCGCATTTCTCCTTTTGATCTTGAACAACCGTTTCAAAATTCCAAGGATTGACAATCACTAAATCTCCTTTCCTTACCCAGACTCTTTTTTTAATTTTTCCCCTTATCCTTCCTATGCGAGATTTCCCATCTTCACAGAATATTTCCATGCGCTCTTGACCATATATCTCAACCACTCGTCCAAACATTTCTCCATCCCGTTTTCTTGGCATTCTTACTCGGGTTACTACTGGTTGATCTGTTGGTGGTCCATAGGTCCTTCTACCTTTTTTTGCTCCTTTTTTCTGCTTTGGTGACATGATTTTTTTAACTTTTTTTTATATTTCATATATATGAAGGGATCATGACTTTTTATTTTTTGTTTCTAAATGTATTTAGATATCACTAAAATTTCGAGATTGGTAGAAAATGAGTGTAGGAAAATTGGCTTAAATTTTAAATAGTATTGTAAATACTTGTCTTTATGGTACGACTACTGTCAAAACAAGATGTAAATGAATTATTAAACATGACTGATGCATTAGAGTATGTGGAAGAAGCATACAAGCAACTTTCTTTAGGAAATGCTATAGTACCTCAAAGAATAGCCATAACAGATCCTGCACCGGGATTGACTTTAATAATGCCGGGATTAATTGGAGGTAAAATGGGTGCTCTTGCCACAAAAATTGTTTCAGTCTATAAGGAAAATCCTATAAAACATAATATGCCAACAGTATTAGCTAAAATTATGGTACAAGATATGGATACCGGAGACATAATTGCAATCATGGATGGAAGCTTAATCACTGCCATGAGAACCGGTGCAGCTACAGGAGTAGGTGTAAAATACTTAGCTCGAAAAAATAGCAAGACAATGGGCATATATAGCGCTGGAGTCCAAGCACGAAAGCAAGTTGTTGGAGTCTATTGGGCACTCAATCAAAAATTAGAAAAATGCAAAGTTTATGATTTGAATCGATCCGTTGCCGAATCATTTAAGGAAGAATTAGAGAAAGAATTAGGGATCACTGTCGAAATTACCAATTCAGGAGATGAATTGCTGGTTGATACAGATATTCTAGTCGCTGCAACTACTAGTACAACACCTTTATTTTCAGGTGAGATAATTCCAGAGGGCATGCATATTTCATCCATAGGTGCTCATGCTGCCACTGTGAGAGAATTAGATTCAACAACCATTAAAAGGGCAAATTTACGGGTTGCTGGTTTAAAGGAGGCATGTCTAGCTGAAGCTGGTGATTATATCATACCAATTAATGAAGGAGTCATTACTGAAAATGATATTATATCAATCGGAGATATCATCATCGGGAAAAAACATGGTCGGAAGTCCGAAAATGATATCACGGTGTTTAAATCAGTTGGTATAAGCGCTCAAGATGTAGCAGTTGCAAAGTTAGTATATGATCGAGCTTTAACGAGTAATACAGGACATGATATCGATTTCTAATGTTATTTTTTTCTTTTTTTAAAAAAAAATTTGAAACATGATAGTTCAATTGATAGACTAAACAGCGAGCATGACCTATTTCATATTTTTAAATAAAATTAAAATAAGTAGAAAAATATTAAATATTGTAAATCCCATCAAACAAAAATAAAATAATAATAGGTTCATAAAATGTCTAATACAGATACAAATCTTGATTTCAGGTCGTTTGGAAGTCGAATGAAAATAGTGGCTATTTTCGTTATCATCCCCATTCCTTTTGTAGGAATAATTTTTACTCTTTTAGCGCTATCAGATATTAGAAACGTTAATCTAAAATTAAACAATCCTCTATTAGGGGATTATCGATCGAAATTTATTACTGCCATAATTTTTAAATTGATCGGTTCAATAGTGGGTGTGGTAGCCTGGTTCTTTCCAATAAATTATGTAGGTTTTATGTATACTTATGATTTCACATACCTTATGCCATTATTTGTTTTCACTGGTACTGGCTTCATCATCACTATGATTGCTGCTGCGATTGAAATGGGTGCATGGGGAGCTTTAGAGACCTTCTTTCGACAAAATACTACAATGTTCCCAGCATATATTGCTCGAGATGCAGAAGAAGGTAGTCATTACCTGAAAAATGGTGCTTTGATGTATGTCCTTGCATTCTTATTTATAACAATTTTAATTGGATGGATTTTCCAAATCATTGGCTACTTTAAAGTTGCAAAATTAGAACAAATAATGAATGCACCAATGACAGAACCCACATATCAACCAACACCTACACCTTCACCAACCTCCTCCTCTACAAATGTTAAATATTGTCCAAATTGTGGAGCGGATGTTTCAGGAGCGGGTAAATTTTGCGGAACTTGTGGTTCTCCTCTCTCATAAACTTAAAAAATTGCATAAATTTTTTTTTTCAAATTTTTGATTATTATAAAAAAAATATTTCTCGTTAGAGCAGAATTCTATTATTAATAATTACAATAGATAAAAATTGGATGATCATCACGAATGGTTGAAATTTGTCTTAAAACGCAATGTTTTGAGTTTATTATTAAAGACCCAGATCATCCTTTATTAGGTATTTATTATGAAAAAACTAACATTCCTCAAGAAGAACCAGAAACTGTTGCTCGTTCGGTCATGATACGTACCTACTTATGGAAACTAATCCTACGAGATGCTGGAAAAGAAGAATTATATGACCTAAAATATGATCCGAAGGAACTTATTAATTTAATTGAAATTGATGGTTATAAAAAAGTTAAATTTGATTTTAAAGAAAAAGCTCTTAGATGGTATTTACATACAAGTAAAAGCCCGCATTGGAAAAAAAGCACGTTTAATTTAAAGAAAAACAAGAATCAGATATCACTAGTAATCAAAAAAGAACCTTTCATTAAAAAGAAATGAAGATAAGGATCCTAATAAGATTAAATCAAATAAGAAGATCATTCTAGATAATTTTCTCATTTCTTGATGCAATCTTTTAATAAAATGATGCTTGCTTCTCTCGCTTTTAATAAAGTTCGCTCATCGATTCCTATCATTTCTTTACTAGGCAAGATTTCTTCTTTAAGGATTTTTTTAAAGAGTAGATATTCATCTTTTCTGCTGATAAATGGAATAACTCTTTCTGTTTTTATAAATTCGCTTATCGAAGTCTTTTTTCCATTATAGTTTCCTTCGGTAAGGTCAAATTGATATTTTTGATAAACCAAAAAGCAATGAACCATTGGTACATAAGGAATCTTGTATTTTTTCAGGATTTTACCAGCACCAGTGGTTATATTTTCTGTAAATTTATAAACACCAATGTACTTATACATGGGAATTCGAAGTTCTTCGGCAAGGCCCGCAATAGTAGCATGCTTCATCGTGCAACTACCCATCTTTTCCTTAAAAAAGATCATTTTGTCATCATAGTCAGAGTTATATCCATATTTACTTTTGTGTACATACATGCAAGCGGTTTTAAACGATTTGATACCTAAATTTAGGAACTTTTTTGAAATGTCTCCTACTGGCTTAATTTCAGCATCGGGTAAGTTATCATATGAATCCATATCTAGATTTTATATCCTAATTATATAAGATTTATCTCAATAAAATATAGTATTTTATGCTTAAATCACTTTTCTTACCATGATTTAATACTAAAATCCATAATTAGATTTTAGACAATAAAGGAAAATTTTTTTATAATCAAAAATTTCAATGTAATTAAAAATAGTTAAAAAAATTTTAGAATCCAACGATTACAAATGTCAGAAAAATCATATGGAGATTTAGAAGAGATTATTAATAAAAGCCCAGCTATAGCTTTTCTTTGGCGCAATTTAGATAAATGGCCAGTAGAGTTTGTCACAGACAATATTACTCAATTTGGGTATGATTCTTCTGATTTTTTGTCCGGGAAAATCAATTTTGCAGATATAATACATGAAGAGGATTTAATGAGAGTTGCAGAGGAGGTAGCAAATTATTGTGAGTCAGGGGTTGGAGAATTTATCCAAGAATATCGAATTTTGACAAAAGAGGGAAATCCACGTTGGGTAGATGATAAAACCTGGATCAGAAGGGATTCGAATGGAGTAATAACTCACTTCCAAGGAATTATTTTGGATATATCCGATTGGAAGCACTTGGAAGAAGAATTGAAGAAGTCTGAAGAAAATTATCGTCTCATCTCAGAAAATGCTGATGACCTAATTACTGTTGTCAATCAAAAATTTCGTTTTGAATATGCTAACGAGGAGATTCATAATAGGTTAATGGGATATAATAAAGATGACTTAATTGGCAAGAATGCATTAATGCTCATCCATCCTGATGATCAAAAAACCGTAATGCAAGTGTTTAGAGACTTAAATAATACCGGCGAAGGATTAGTAGAAGGAAGAATAAGACAAAAAAACGGGCAGTATGTATGGACGGAAACAAAAGGAACAATCTTTTACGATAGAAACGGGCAAAAGAAATATTTACTGATTACGAGAGACATTTCTGAACGAATACGATCTAGACAGAAACTTAAGGAATCAGAAGAAAAATATCGCATTGCATATGAACATGAAACCTTTTATAAGGATCTATTCACCCATGATATAAACAATATATTTCAATGCATTTTAAACACTGTTGAACTATATTCACTTGAATATCCCTCATCAGATGTAAAATTACAGAATCAAGAACTGTTCAATGAATTAGCAAATCAGATTACTCGGGGGATGAACTTGATAAAAAACGTGAGAAAATTCTCAGAATTCCATGAATCGGAGATGGTATTGAGTAAGGTCGACTTAATGGAAAAAATTAAAAATGCCTCCGAAAATGTAAAATACAGCCTGATGAATAAAAATGTGAATATATCATACGACTTGATGAGTAATAATTCCATTATTTACGCTAATGAGTTATTAGACGATGCAATTGAAAATATACTTATGAATGCAATATTGCATAATGAAAATAAAGATATTGAAATTTTAATCAAAACCTCAAAAATAAAAAAAGGGGATGAAATATTCAATAAGATTGAGTTCATCGATAATGGAATTGGCATCCCAGATCATAGCAAAAAACTTATTTTTCAAAGAGGTTTTAATGAAAAAAAAGAGACTACAGGAATGGGATTGGGTTTAAGCTTGGTTAGAATCATTTTGGAAACCTATAACGCTAAAATTTGGGTAGAAGATAGGAAACCCGGTGAATTTTACAAAGGTAGTAATTTTGTAATCCTTTTTCCTGAGGTTTCATAATAATACCAAGTTTGCGCATAATAACAAAAAATCTGATTTATTGTTATCCTTGGGCTAATCTTTCCTTATTCTAAATCTATAACATTTCGAACTTTATTAATAAAGTTATCAATTTTTGGCGTGAAATGTAACACATGAAATTGTGTTAATCACATTTATCACATTTAAAATAAAGGTCAATTCTTTGTCCAGTTGGGTTAACTCCTATTTCTTTAATGGCGTTTTGCCAAAAATTCTTTAAGTTCTTAGATTTATAGTCGTAAATTTTCCCACAGTTCGAGCACACCATATTGATATGAAGTTCCATGTCTGGATCATATCTTATACTGCCTTCATTAAAACCTAGTTCTTGTATTAAACCTAACTCTTTTAAAAGATGTAAGGTTTTATAAATTGTACCTAGACTTATTGTGGGATATTCTTCCTTCATTTCTTGAAATATTTTCTCTGCTGCAGGATGATCCTTACGAGAAAGTATATATTTACATATTGCTAATCTCTGAGCAGTTACTTTATATCCATTTTCACGGAAGAGTGAAATTAAATTTTGGTTATTCATTTAAATCCTTGAGTTATGATATGAATAGCTTTTATGAAACACTATTTATATAATTGAAACATAAGATATATTAATAATAGTTACTATTTGATAGTAGTTATTATATAAGAATGATTCTTATATTATAATTCATTATGTATTCACATATATACTAAACATTCTTGTATAGATAATGCTATAAAAGCTTGTTAAAAATGAAAAAAACGAAAAAAAGCAAAATCAATAGTTAAAAATTATCATATCAAAAGGAGTGAAAATTATGAATGAAGATAGTAAAAAACGGGTAATGGATAAGATTAAGAGGTCTACTGCCGGCGGTGGCATGTCGATCCGAGACTGGTGGCCGAATCAGTTGAATCTCGATATCCTACACCAACAATCCTCCAAGTCTAATCCAATGGGCAAAGATTTCAACTATGCTAAAGAATTCAAGAGCCTCGATTTGAAAGCTGTGAAGAAGGACCTCGCTGAAATTATGACAAAGTCGCAAAGTTGGTGGCCAGCGGACTTCGGTCACTATGGACCTTTATTCATACGTATGGCATGGCATAGTGCCGGTACCTACCGCCAAGGTGATGGACGCGGTGGTGGTGGTTGTGGAAATCAGCGCTTCCCTCCTCTCTCCAGCTGGCCCGATAATGTCAATCTCGACAAGGCACGTCGACTACTTTGGCCGATCAAGCAGAAATATGGTCGGAAAATTTCTTGGGGCGATTTAATGATCCTCGCGGGTAATGTTGCACTTGAATCGATGGGTTTCAAGACCTTCGGTTTCGGTGGTGGGCGTGAGGATATTTGGGAACCGCAAAAGGACATCTACTGGGGTTCTGAGCAAGAATGGTTGGGTGATGAACGATATTCTGGCGGTCGGAATACTCTTGAAAACCCGCTTGCTGCTGTTCAGATGGGTTTGATATATGTCAACCCGGAGGGTCCTAACGGTAATCCTGATCCGGTTTTGGCAGCGAAGGATGTTCGCGAGTCATTCGGACGCATGGCAATGAATGACGAGGAGACTGTGGCACTCATCGCGGGTGGTCACACGTTCGGAAAGTGCCATGGTGCCGGTGATGCAAAACATGTGGGACCCGCGCCTGAAGCAGCTGATATTGAAAATATGGGATTAGGTTGGAAGAGTAGTTTTGGCAAGGGCAAAGGTAGCGATACGATCTCCAGTGGTTTGGAAGTCACCTGGACCAGCACTCCCACGAAATGGAGTAGCAACTTCTTCTGGAATCTGTTCGGTTTTGAATGGGAACTAACGAAGAGTCCTGCTGGAGCACATCAGTGGATTCCGAAGGGTGGCGCGGGTGCCGGTACCATACCGGATGCCCACGATAAGTCAAAACATCATGCGCCATCTATGTTAACCACCGATCTCTCTCTTCGGTTCGATCCCGTATATGAAAAGATTTCACGGCGCTTTATGGAAAATCCTGATCAGTTCGCAGATGCGTTCGCTCGGGCGTGGTTTAAATTGACCCACCGTGATATGGGTCCGCGCGCTCGCTATCTAGGTCCAGAAGTTCCTGACGAAGAGCTTATCTGGCAAGACCCCATCCCAGCTGTTGATCACAAGCTAGTTGATGAAAAAGACATCGCCTCACTCAAGGATAAGATCTTAGCTTCAGGTCTGTCTGTCTCAGAACTGGTTTCGACAGCCTGGGCGTCGGCGTCCACGTTCCGTGGCTCAGACAAGCGCGGTGGTGCGAACGGGGCTCGTATTCGTCTGGCACCACAGAAGGATTGGGAGGTTAATCAACCTGTCCAACTAGCGAAGGTACTCAAGTCCCTGGAAAGCATCCAAGCTAAATTCAATGGCGCACAGTCAGATAGAAAGAAGATATCGCTTGCTGATTTGATCGTTTTGGCTGGTTGCACAGGAATTGAGCAAGCAGCAAAAAATGCTGGACAAAAAGTGAGCGTTCCCTTCACACCGGGACGCATGGATAGCTTTCAAGAGCAAACAGATGAAATGTCTTTCGCTTTTCTTGAACCCAAGGCGGATGGCTTCCGTAACTACCTGAAGACTCATTATTCAGTATCAGCTGAGGAAATGTTGGTTGATAAAGCGCAATTGCTAACTCTGACCGCACCCGAAATGACGGTGCTCATTGGCGGCTTACGAGTCCTAAAGACCAACTTCGGAGGAACGCAGTATGGTGTCTTCACCAAACGACCTGAGGCGCTTACTAATGACTTCTTTGTGAATCTACTCGACATGAACACAACTTGGAATGCAACCACAGAAGATAAAAACTTATTTGAGGGGCATGATATCGAAACGGGTGAACTCAAGTGGATTGCCACCCGTGTTGACCTCATTTTCGGTTCCAACGCCCAACTCCGGGCATTGGCTGAGGTTTATGGTAGTAATGACGCTCAAGAGAAGTTCTTGCACGACTTTGTAGCGGTGTGGAATAAAGTGATGAACTTAGACCGTTTTAATCTCGCATAGTAGCTTTATACTCCCAGTAATAAAGCTGATAAGAACTGGAAGGATAGAATCGCAAAATGATTGGTATAAATATATTATTAATACTCTTTTTTAATTTACTTTATCTAATTTGGATTAACATTAATCATTAAAATGAAATAAAAAAATTATAATATTGAAGCTTGTCCTTCATTTCCATGTGGAAATCAAGAGATTCGGGGTTTCTTAAAACACCTCGATTAGCGATTTCCATTTCATGAATAATCTTTGTAATGTCAATTTCAACTTTCTTAAGTATAAGAAATGCCTTCTGGGGCTGCTTGAAATATTACCCTCGGAAAAGTTTATTTCCTTTAATATCTTAAAAGTATTAGAGCTATAATATATTAAAAATATGGTAATTAAATTGGTTAAAGGAACAGTAAAATGGTTTAATAGCAATAAAGGCTTTGGATTTATAAATTCTGAAGAGGGAAATGATGTTTTTGTTCATTTTTCAGCATTAGCTGGAGATGACGATGATTATAAAACATTAAATGAAAATGATGAAGTCGAATTTGATGTAGTACAAGGTGATAAAGGCCCTCAAGCAAATAATGTTGTAGTCACTAAAAAAAGTCCTCCCTCCGAAAACAGATCATACGGAGGCGGTGGTGGAGGCGGTAGTGGAAGCGGTGGTCGAGGGGGTGGTAGTTATGGCGGCGGTTATGGTGGTAATAGAAAAAGCAGTGGTGGTGGCAGTAGAAAAGGCAATAGCGGTGGCGATAGAAAAGGTCGAAGTAGAGGCGTTAGCAAAAAAAGATAATAAATTTATCCACTAATTGTACAAAATAATTTGAGTAGTAAATAACAACAAATAAAATTCTCTTTTTTATTAAGGATAATGAACCGTATATCTTCTTTTATTTCTAAAATTTTTTATGTAAGGAAATTCTAACTGATGAAAATTTAAGTATGATTCTAGGTCAAGTAAAAGGTACTGATAGTGAATGGGACGGAGTGGGTTATGATATTTATTTAGGAATGAACTTGATGCGTGATATGTTAAATAATTATTAAAATAGTTTACCTAGAAAAAGAGTTTAATTAGAAAAATAATAAAAATAAAATTAATTTAGTTTTTCTTTCATTTCCTCGTAAAAATCAAGTGAATCTGGATTTCTAAGAGCTCCGCGATTAGCTACTTCCATGTCATGAATGATTTTCGTAACAGCAATCTCAACTTTCTTATTACTAAAAGTATATGGTATGCCATCTGGGGGTGCTTGAAATATTAATTTTGGAACGTGCCTTGGACTTGTTTTTTCACGTAAAGTCTGTCGTATTTTGGTTTTTAATTCATCAGTTAATTTATACCCTTCTTTTAAAAGCACAAACATCACAATTCGGATATCTCCTTCATATTGTTGGCCAATTACCAAACTATCAGCAATCTCCGGCAATTGTTCTACGACATTATAAATTTCTGCAGTTCCTATGCGCACTCCGCTTGGTTTAAGAACCGCATCCGATCGCCCCCAGAAGGTAATCCCTCCCGTATCGCTGTGAATAACGATATAATCCCCGTGTCGCCATACATTCTTGCCTATATCCTTATAATAATCAAAGTAAGCGGCTTTATATTTTGTCATGTTTTTATCGTCGCCCCAAAAATGAGTTGGCATTGAGGGTGAGGGTGCTTCACATACAAGTTCCGCTTGTTCATCTTCAATTGGTTCTGCTTTGCCACTGTAAGATTCGACTTTCATAGCTAACGCACGACCTTGTAATTCCCCAGAATAAACGGGTAAAATTGGTATTGCCCCAGCAAAACATCCATTAATGTCCGTACCTCCGCTGATAGAATTGAAAAACAAATCTTTTTTGATATCCCGATATACGAATTCAAATCCTTCAGGAGATAATGTAGATGCCGTTTGTGAAATTTCTCTTAATGCACTTAAATCAAATTTCTCTCCAGGTTTAACCCCAAGACCCATTAAGTAATGAAGATAGGCTGCACTGGTTCCAAATATTGATACTTTATGCTTTTCGATTAGCTCGAAAAATCTTAAAGGATCTGGATATAAGGGATTTCCATCATACAAAAATATTGTTGCGCCCGTTGCTAAGGCACTGATAAGCCAGTTCCACATTTTGGCTGATATAAGGTTAACTTATACCATCATCCATGAAGGCGCAGTAATATAATTTATGACATCGCTTCCTTTACAATCAGTAAATAAGATGAGTTCTTTTAAATGATTGATCAATATACCCCCAGCGCTTTGAACCATGCACTTAGGTTTGCCCGTAGTACCTGATGAAAACATCACGTACAAGGGATGTTCAAAGGGTAATTGTTCAAATTCAAGAGTGAGGTTCTCTTCTTTTGAGATAAACTCGTCCCAATGTATCGCATTTGGAATGTGGCTTATATCTGGTCTTCCATTCGTAATGTAAGATACCACCACCACTTTTTCAATTGAAGGAATAGCCTCAACCACAGCTTTTACATTCTCAGTGATATTAAACTCTTGATCCCTATAGAAATACCCATCAACCGTAAAGAGTACTTTTGGCTCAATTTGTCCAAACCGATCTATCACGGCGTTCGGTTGCAATTCTGCTCCACATGAGGCCCACGTCGCTCCAATGGCAGCAGTAGCTAACATGGCAGTAGGAGTTTCGATCAAGTTTGGAATATAGGACACGACTCGATCTCCCACTTTAACGCCCATCTCCTTGAGAGATTTCGCTAAGCGAGCTACGGTTTGATTCAGTTTGGCATACGTGATTTGTTTTGAAACCTTGGTTTCTCCTTGAAAAATAAAAGCTAATTTATCATCTTTATACTTGAGCAGGTTTTGGGCAAAATTTAATTTTGCTCCAGGAAACCATTTGGTACCTGGGAAAACACTTAGATCTTCAACAACTTTATCATATTTTTTGGAAGCTATGATGCCTCCAAAGTCCCACATAGCCGCCCAAAAATCTTCGATCTTTTCTACGGACCATCTATAGAGGTCTTTACCACCTTGAATGTTTTGACCGAATTCCTTATTTACTTTCTGGATAAACTTCGTAATTTCAGCGTTCTTTTTCCATTCTTCTGAAGGTTCCCATAATTTTTTTCTATCTGAAATGATTAACTCCTCTTTATTTATTATCTATTCATATTATTTCTACTAATTGCGTATTGAATAGTTAAATGAATGAATTTATAAAATATTAAGCGCAAAATCTTAAATTCATATAAATTTTAACTATCGATTGTCTATGATTAGGAATCAATGGTATGCAGTATTGGAATCTAAAGAGGTCCCAAAAAGCGAATTAATTGGGGTTACAAGACTTGGAGAAAAATTGGTTTTCTGGCGCAAGAAAAATGGAGATATCATTTGTTTAAAAGACATGTGTGCTCATCGTGGTGCAGCATTAAGTATTGGAAAGATTTGCAACAACGGAGACGAAGTAGAATGCCCCTTCCATGGTTTAAGATATGAT
>Ga0315535_1001027_pt1 | contig 19084 bp, 18 predicted proteins | sample SalMarSW160220MG_2_FD_203092 | JGI IMG/M metagenome (GOLD analysis project Ga0315535, IMG submission 203092) | Salt marsh sediment microbial communities from the Plum Island Ecosystem LTER, Massachusetts, United States - Salt Marsh Sediment SW1602-20 ... | reverse complement strand
TATCTGCATAATGATGGGTAAGGATATCCCGCATCCCTTTTGCCTTTTTCCAGTCCACTTCCGGATATTGAGGCAGAAACGTCCCGCTGGTGATTTTATCCAGATTTTTCAATGATTCTCCGATAAAGATCAGCATCATACAGATGGCATCCATTTTATCAACCCCGGCCAGGCTATCGGTAAAGTCGGCTACCTGGCGAATGGTCTGAAAGCGGACAATGATTTTCGCGGAAGCCTCTTCTATCTGGCGCAAAACCTATAGGACAAGCTCCTTGTCACGCGTATACAGCCTCCCCGTCCATCCTTTTTTTTAAGAATTGATTCATATTGTCCCTGAACGTAACAATGTCCACCGACCGGTGAAGTCTTTCCTCCAACTCATTCTTAATGCCGACTATCATGAAAAGGTCCGGTTTTGAAATACGAACGACTATATCCACATCACTGTCTTCCCCGATCTCGTTGCGCGCCACAGAGCCGAAAACGCCGATGTCCAAGATACCGTATTGTTCGGCGCAATCTTTCTTGTGGCCTCGCAGGATTTCGATAATTTCCTTTTTACCCATAATTATCCCTTCCACGATTTTTTAACCCATCGAATTCAATGGCGTTAAAATCCGTTTTTACAAAAACAACAGTAACAGGATCAGGTCTTCATTCTTGACACATTTAATTTTTTCTCAATTTTTGCGATTTTTCTTTCAAGCTTTTTGTCATTTCTTATTTTATCTTTAACACGCTTGCATGCCTGGGACACCCCGGATTCTCCAATCCCGAAATATGTGCCGATATCTTTCAGTTTTTCGCCCGTATGTCTCTGACAAAGAAACATTTTTACATTCCGGCCCAAAGACGCTTGTTTTCCGAAAACGGATTCCACTTCAGCGAATATATCTTTCAGCGATGCTTTATCAACCAATTCTTTTAAAGCCGGCAAATCTTTATCAGGTTTTTTGCCCGATAAAAATTTATTCTTAATAAAGGCTATAAAACCAGGGCTGCCCAGTAGTGTCGAACTCACAACCTCATCCAATGGGTTATCATATTTTTTGTCAAGTATTGCGGTTACAAAGCTGCGATACCCTTTTTGTGCAATTGAAACTTTATTGCCGAAATATCCAAGAATAAAATTTCTATGCAGCCACTGCGGAGGTTTTTTTTCGCTGATGTAAAATTGATAGCTCGACCACTCATATTCCTCCGGAGTTTTAACCATTTTCGCCCTGACCGGGTTTAAATGAATATATCGTGAAAGCTCTTTTGCGTATTCGTCAATATCAACGAGTATCGCTCTGTAACGCCCCTGAAACAAATGCCCGGATCGTCCGCGTTTCACATTAAAATAAGTTGTGTATGCACCGTTAATATGCTGCATGATCTGAGGCAGATTTCCGGAAGGCGTTTCAAGCAACAGATGGTAATGGTTGTCCATCAAACAGAATACATGAATAACCGCATCATATCTTTTTGTAGCCGATTCAAAATATTCAAGAAACTTTTCCCTGTCACGCTTGCTCTTGAATACATTTTTCCGTTCATTACCCCGGGAAGTCACATGATAAAAGGCGCCGGGATAGGTTATTCTCAAGGGACGAGCCATTATCTATCCTTTCTATATTTGGCTGAGGTGATAACAAATCTTATAGCCTTTTACCAAACTGTTTGTCAAGAATGAAGACCTGACCCCGTTGTCTTTGTGTTGTCGATCAGAGAAAACGTATGCCTCATCATGCTATCAGACAATCTAACCCTCAGTTAGTCCACTACGTGAAATGCAAACTCGCGGAGGAATGGTCGCCAGAACAAATTGCCAGCCGGCTGAGCGTTGATTATCCAAATAGCAAAACAATGCGTATTTGCCACGAAACCATTTACCAGTGGATTTATTCTGACACGATAAACGGCGGCGATCTCTATACCCATCTTCGGCGGCACCACAAAAGGCGTCGCAAACAACGGCGTTACGGATCCTGTCGCGGTTTGATTCCAGGACGCGTAAGCATCTCGAAACGTCCTGAAGCTGTCGATAATCGAAAACGTTTTGGTGACTGGGAAGGTGACACGATCGAAGGGGCTAAAGGTAGTGGCGGTATCGCCTCCCATGTTGAGCGCAAAAGTCGCTATCTTGTTACTGCCAAGCTCTCCGACAAAACGGCCGAAACAATGACCATTGCTTCTGCCAAGGCATTCAGGCGAGTTCCAAGGGTAATGCGAAAAACGCTCACGGTCGATAATGGCAAGGAATTTGCCTACTTCAAACGGCTTGAGAAAAAAACAGGTTTCTCTATTTATTTCGCCGACCCTTATTCGGCTTGGCAGCGCGGTTTAAATGAAAATACCAACGGTCTGATAAGACAATATTTCCCGAAAGGGACTAACTTCAAAGATATAACGAACAAAAATCTTGCATTAGTAGTGAAAAAAATTAATCATAGGCCAAGGAAATCTCTCAATTATCAGACGCCACATGAAGTCTTTTACAGTGCTATTCGTGGTGCACTTGCAACTTGAATTCACCATTCACATTCTGAACTGCTGAAGCCTTTAAACGGTTTGAAAGTTATGTGACTACTTTTTCTCCTTTCAGCTTTTCTAAAAGAGCTACTTCAATTGGTTTACTCGCTTCTCCAAAATAGAGAGTTTGGTGTGGAAATGGTATCTCGATCCCAGCATTATCAAAAGCCAACTTGATTCTGCGTAAATATTCTCTGCCCACCTGCCATTGGCGGATGGGTTTTGTCTTGATCCTGCCTTTAATAACAACAGCAGAGTTATCAAATTTATCTACTCCAAAAATTTCTGGTTCTTCAAGCATAAAAGATCCAACTATTTCATCTTGTTTCATTTCGAAGCCAACTCTATTCATTACCTCAATAACCTTGTCGGTATTTTCTTTATATGCAACACCGATATCAAATACATAAGCAGACCAATCATTGGTTAAATTGCTGAGTGTCGTTACAGTGCCATTTGGGAAAATATGAACAATTCCCCCCAAATCGCGCAATACAATGGTTCGGAAATTAACTCTTTCGACTAGACCACCAGTGCCATTTACTATGGCGACATCACCAACACGAACTTGATTTTCAAGTATAAAGAAAAACCCGGAAATAAAATCTCGGACCAGATTCTGTGCCCCAAAACCGACCGCTAGTCCTACAATACCGGCACTTGCGAGGATCGGCCCGACATCAACACCTATCTCTTTTAGTAAAATAAGAATTGTGGTTACCCAAAGGACAATAAGGGCAGCCTGTCTTATTAGGCGAATTAAGGTTTCCACCCTTTTTTCGGACTCCGAAGGTGGTTCTCCTGTTATTTTACTTTGTTTGAGCAGACGTTGTTCAAGTTGGCTTAATATCTTCTGCAAAATAACTATGCCCAACCATGCCAATAACAGAATAAGCAAAATTCGGGTGCTTGTGAATATGATCTGTTCCCAGTTAACCCCCTTTAATTGCTTCAAAAAAATATCCATAATTATTTCCTTCTTTATCAAGAATTAACACAACTATGCTCATAGAATTGTTTGGCTACCACCATGTACGTTCACACTCATTTTTTCAGCCAAATATCAAACATCATGAATCATATTTTTGGGGCCATGGATTGCCGAACGGTGAAGTCAGGGACAGCCAGGGCTCCGCTGACCTTTGCAAAAGATGATTAAGCCCAAAATACCAATGCCAATCGGAGCGGCACGGCCCTGGCTGTCCACTGCACTGCTTGGTTCGGGCAAACTCCTACTTCGTTTTCCAGTACCGCTCTACAAGCTCCGTGATATATTCTCGGTCCAAGAAATAGACAGACCCGATTACTCCCTTGGGCATTTTTTCAACGATTTTCTCTCGGGCGTTTTCCGTAAATTTTCCGCTAATAGCAATGATAAAGCTTGAAATGTACCTGGGCTCCTTTGAGCCGATTTCGTAGTACGGCATTGCAAATGCATCAGCGATTTGCCCTAGCAACCCATCAATGGCGGCGTTCACACCGCCACTAATATCGCCCGCTTTTGCTTGCAGACCGTAGTGGCGGTAATGGCCAAAAGGAGTGAGTTCAGAGAATGTAAAATCCTTTCCGTATTCTCTATTTCCGTGCATATAGCGTACGAACACGAATCCCATGCGTCGAAGGAGGGGATAAAGAAGTTCACGACAGAAGGGATCTTCCTTCGTCGCGTACTCGTCTTCCCACACGAAACCGGATAGGGCGACTTCGGCTGTATGGATGAGGGTTTGTAAGTCTGCCCCAGCAGCAAGAATGCTGGCTTGGAGCGGATCCCCCTTTGCGATGAGCCGTTTAAGTGTGATCCCCTTCCAATCGTCCTCCAACTCTATTTGTGTAACATCCCAGTTATCGTGATGCCCGGCTTGATCCCTGACTGCGGCAAGGAAGGTTGCGAGACCGTATTTTCCCTCCCAATACTTGTTTGGCGTGTGGCACCGGAAAGCTAATGCCACTCCGTGTGTTTCTCCAGTTAGCTCCAATTCGTGAAAAAAATATGTACCAAACCCATCTTCACTGCGGATCTCAATCACAAGACCATCCGGGAGAGGTTGAGCAGCTTCATTCTCCAAATCAGCGAAGCCGCACTCTACAAGAATGAATTCATCACTGGCGTCAGTGATCTCAAATGCCTTTTCCGATATCAAGACTGTGATGTTGTCCTCTGTGCGCTCAAGTTCAATCATGTTGCAATGCTCCAAAGGCCGAACCATTTAATTGACCGGAAAAAATTCTGTAATTTGTGATATAAGGTGATATTGCAGAAAAAAATCTATGTTGACATGTTCTGCAATAACAGAACATAGACAAACTGCAGAATATATAAGTAGGAAATTTATGGGGATATTATGGGGAAATCAATGCAGTATGTCAAGGATAATAACAGACGGAAGCCAAAGAAATTATTAGATCTTGCAAGGGAAATATTGAGACGCAAGCATTACGGCATCCGAACGGAAGAACTCTATGTTGGATGGCTTGCCCGATGTATATATTTTCATGACAAGCTAAGGCCATATCGATATTGGGTTGTTGACTACTTTTGATCGCCGACGCACTCTTTATGTAAGGAGATCACTTATCTCACCGGAATGCTTCTTCGCACCGATGACCATCATATTCAAGAATATCGATTTCAGTGGCTCGATGGCTCTGGCAGCCTGGACAGGCGAGGATTTTTCCAAGACGCCGACAACCCGTGCCATGGCCCGGTGGCTCAGTTTCTCGGGATCGTCGAAGAGAAGGTTCGCGAGTTTGCCTCTTTCAATGGCCATGGAGATCATCTGATCAAAGGCAGTTTCGGGGGTGAACACTCGCTTGGATCGGGGCCTCATTGTCACGCCTCCAAACTTGCAGGCAGAATGACAGACGCCGCATCCGAGGCACAACCTCTCTTCGCATACTGCCCATCTCCGTTTCTTTTCCCCCTCTGTTTGTTCAAGTATGGTAATGGCTTGCACCGGGCATATCTCGGCACACTTGCCACATCCCTTGCACTTGGATAGATCGACCTGCATGATCCAATTGGAAGTAACGATAGCGTTGGGGAGGTCAAACGTCTTGATTCCTCGCATCAGATGGCAGCAGCATCCGCAGCAGTTGCAGATGAATGTCACCTTGCGCTGCACATTGTCACCCGTCTGTGCAAGGCCGGCCTCCTTACACTGTTCCAATACACGCATGCCTTCCGCAGATGTGATGGGCCGGGCAATTCCGGCCCGGATCATCGATTCTGCGCCATGGTTGAGCGTCAGGCATGTCTCTTGAGGCCTGTCGCAAGCGGTTCCCAGATGCATGGCCGAATGGTGGCACTGGCAGAGTCCGACGGCTATGGTTGACGCTGATGTCACAATTTTGCTCGCCCGTTCCCAGTCAAGAATTTCCGTGTGGTCGCCTTCGACGAGCGCCTCTTCGCGAACCAGGGCGCGAAAGAGCTGGGTTTTTCCTGCGGAGACGCTGCGAAAGAAATTGTCATTCTCATACATGTATTCCTCGAAAAGGCGAGATAGTTCGGCCATTGGCATATCATCACGAGCACGCATAAAGGTGAATTCAAATAAGCCGATTACCACCGGTGGAAGTCCGAAGTACCGTTGTCCGTTGTGTTCAACGTCAAGCACGACGCCTCTTTTCGCCATCTCCGTCATCTTGTCGTTCAACTCATTTTCGGGAATCTCCAGCTTGTGTGAAAGGGCATTCAAGGATGTCATGCGGCCGGGCATACGCCTGGCCACCTCGGCCTCCTCCGGAGTGAAAAGAAGTTTCAGGATTTTCGTGAAGGTCGGTGAATCAGGTGCCCCGGTGACCTTCTGATCCAACCGCCGTTGAAGAAGGCGATATTCTTTATCCGGATTGACAATGTGACCCATATGCGTCTCCAATCCCATCCAAGGCGTTGCATATTTTTCCGGCAAGCTTGACGGTCTCGTAAAAAGTCCAACTTCTGCGTTGTGCTGCATTTCGCAATCATTCAACGTACGAAAAGTACGCCTCATGATTACAAAATTTGCACGCCTTGAATTTGAACTTTTTACGAAACCGTCTAAATCGGACTTTTTACGACTTCATCAAGCTTGTCCGGCTAAAAATTTAAATATTTTGTTTTAAGCTTCATGATCCTTTTTAAAGAGTGAAGCCCTTTTTCTTTAATCCGGTTGGAATCCGAAAAGGATTTCAAAATCTCTTGAAAAGCATTTTCAATATCCGGGCCCTTGTGACAGATCAGGGCAATGTCTATATCCGCTGAAAGGATTTGCCGGAGAACGGATTTGATATCATAATGTTTTTTAATGGCGCCCATGTCCAGGTCGTCTGTCATGATGACGCCGCCATACCCCATTTGTTTGCGAAGAAGATCATGGGCAATGCTTGGGGACAGGCTTGCAGGCCACCTGGCATCAATTTTGGGATAACGAATGTGAGAAAGCATGATTCCGGCCACATTATTGTCTATGGACGCTTTGAACGGAACCAGATCCGTGGATTGCATGGCGTCAACATCAATATTTAGGTCGGAGATTTCATCATGGGGATCCAGTATGATGCGGCCGATTCCCGGGAAATGTTTTGCCACCGCCATAATATGGTTCGCCTGAAGGTGATCGATAACCACGGTTCCCAGTTCAGATACCCACAGAGGGTCATGGCCGAACACACGGGTTGCCTGGACACTGTCTATGCCTTGGGGGACAACATCCAATACCGGCGCAAGGTTCATGTTGACTCCGATTTCTGTGAGTTCTGCGGCGGTGACCCGGGCAAAATGAATCGCATCTTCAGGGCCTTTCATTTTGGGATTGCCCGGGAACTGGGTGAAGGGTTCTTTAAGTCTGGCGACGCTTCCGCCTTCCTGGTCAATAGAGATAAAGAGCGGCGGCCGGTCGCAGGAGCGGGCATATTCCTGAACGGATGAGCACAGACGTTTGATCTGTTCGGGATTTACAAGGTTTCTTGCGAATAGGACGATTCCGCCCACATGTAAAGTTTTAATAAGGAATTTGAGGTCCGGGTTGAACTCGGTTCCGTCAAATCCTACCATCAGGCGCTGGCCTGCGGATTGTTCATCTGAAAATGCTGTAATATCCATTTTTATACCTTTACAAACACCATCCCCACCCACTCCTTTTCAACTGCTTTCCAGGCACATCTAAAGCCTTCCCGGGTGTAAATATCCAAAATGTCCGTGACCTCATCTGTTTTGATTCCCGAGAGCACAACCCTACCGGGTTGTTCTGTTATTTCCGAAATGTGAGAACAAAGCCGTACAAGGGTTGGATACCGGAGGTTGGCCGTTATCAGGAAAAATTTTTCATTGATATGTTCGATGTCACGGTCAAGGACCTGGATTTGATGGCCCATATTGTTCAAACGAATATTTTTTTTAGCTTCCGATTTTGAGCAAGGATCGATGTCAATTGCCAACGCCTTTGTTATTCCTAAGGATACGGCCGCTATTGCCAGAATTCCGGAACCGGTTCCAATGTCAAGGGCTCGGGTATGGCTTGTTTTTGAGAAACGATTTTTTTCGGATAATGCCGCTTCTATGCCTCTGACGGCCAGCCGGGTGGTGGGGTGTTCTCCTGAGCCGAAGGACGCACCTTGCGCTATATCGATGACCACGTCACCAGATTCCGGCGGGTAATGCATCCCGGGCGGTTTGAGAACGACCCGTTTTGAAATGCGGGTGGGTTTATTAAAGGATTTTTCCAGGAACGAACAGCCCAAATTATAAGTGTAGATGAGTTGGCGATCTGCCACCAGTTCGCTTATGGCCGTTTTTAATGCTTTTTTATGCACCGCAAATTTTTGGGAGAGTCTTTTTTCCAGTTCACCGTAAGTCAGCTTTTTGTTGGACTCAGAGACCGTTTCAAACACCTTTTGCCGGATTGCTCTGCTATCCGTGAGCGCCTTTTTGGGGGTTTCGTAAGATACGGTCATTAATTTACGTCTCGTGAATTCTACAATTTGTTAAAATTACAGATTTCCTCGTAGATACTGGTTACATGCCAATTTCATGGAATGATGGAATACTGGAATAATGGAATAATGTTTTAAAAACTTATACCTTCAGTATTCAGATTAAGATTTTTAGAATGAATTTTTACTACTTGTATTTGGTTTGAAAGTCATCTTCCCAATCTTGATCTTTTTGCTTTTTTTGAAGAGATTGAATCAACTTAAGTAATGCATTCTCAACTTTATAGTGAAGTTGATCTATTTGTTCGTATTCATCGTCCGTAATTTGATTGGCTTGCTTGAAACTTTCATAGCAAGAATGAAATTCTCCACAGGAACCCAGGGCAATATTTAGATGATTTAAATACTCTTTCAGACTGCGACGACAATAGCCTTCTGAGATATTTCTTGAAATGCTATGAGCGGCATCAATACTGTTGGCAGCAACTTTCTTGAGCTCGAATGGAAATTTGGAGAATATTTTATAGGCCAAAACATAAAGGGAAATGGCATCTTGCCAGACCCTGAGTTTTTTAAACCCTCTATTGATATTTTTTCGACCCATGATGGGTTTATCTCATAAATCATATTTTTTATCAATGCGATTCAAAAAAGACCCAATATTCCAGTATTCCAGAATTCCATCATTCCAATAGTGACCTGCCCGCTCGTGCCTTGCAATGGCAGGCGGGGCGAAGCGAACTTACTCTCTTTTTATCGGCCCAGTTGATATTTTTGCACGGCCATGTTGTGATCTTTTAGGTTTGTTGAAAACTGGTGCGTGTTGTCTTTTTTTGAGACGAAATAGAGGAACCGGGTGTCGGCCGGATAAAGGGCGGCTTCAATGGACTCAATTCCGGCGTTTGCAATGGGTCCTGGCGGAAGTCCTTTGATTCGATAGGTGTTGTATAGGGTATCTTCGGCAAGATCTTTTCGGGTAATGTTGCCGTTAAAATCTTCTATGCCGTAAATAACCGTGGGATCACTTTCCAGACGTATTCCCCGCTTTAAGCGATTGTGAAAGACCGAGGAGATAATGGGTCGTTCTACAGGCGCACCGGTCTCCTTTTCGATAATTGATGACAGGGTTACCACCTGGTGGATTGTAAATCCAAGGGTTTTGGCCCGATTTTTCCATTCCGGCTTGAACACGGACCAGAACCGTTTCACCATTGAAGATATGATTTTTTCGGGTGTGGCGTTTTTGGTAAAATAATAGGTGTCGGGAAAAAGATACCCCTCAAAGGTTTGAGCATCAATTCCTTTGGAAAGAACCAGATCTGCGTTTGTTGCGGCGTTAAAAAAATCTGCCTGGGTTCCCAATCCTGCCTGGGAAACCGCCTGTGCAACCTGCCGAAGATTATGCCCTTCGGGTATGGTGAGCCTGTGGAGACGGACTTTTCCCATGACCAAGATTTCAAGTATTTTTTTCGGTGTCATGGCAGAGGAAAGGACATATTCACCGGCTTTTATGTGTTTATCATAGCCTTTAATGCGGGAAAAAAACCTGAATTTTGCAGGATGACGGATCACCCCTTTTTGATTCAGTATGTGGGAAAGAGACTTGAAATTCTGGCCGGGTTCAACAATGACAACCTGTTCCACAGGTTCGGCACTGACAGGTTTTCCGGCATAGATATAAATGTCCACATATACGGCGGTTGCAGCTAAACACGCAAAAATCAGTATGAATATGATAGTGGTTCCTATTTTCTTCAAATTCAAACACTCCGTTTAAGATGATTTATCAATTTTATTCCGAATAGACGCCTTTTGTCAAAGGAGTAATGGTAATTAACGTCTCGGGAATTCTACAATTGGTTGAAATTACAGATTTCCTCGTAGATACTGGTTTCATGCCAATTCCATCATTCCAATAGTTAGCGAAGCGAACTAACTTAAGGTTGACCATTGCATGGTTTTCTTCAATTTTCAATCCAAATATCCGGTAACCTGCATCAAGTATCCAGTATATCTCTTGATTTCCTGGCTTATATGTATATCATTAAATCATTGAATGGTAAAACGTAAATGATTAACGGCAATTCGTAAATGCTTAAGGATGATGAACTCGTAAAAAGTCCGATGTAGACCGTTTCGTAAAAAGTTCAAATTCAAGGCGTGCAAATTTTGTAATCATGAGGCGTACTTATCGTACGTTGAATGATTGCGAAATGCAGCACAACGCAGAAGTTGGACTTTTTACGAAACCGTCAAGGATGGATTGATAAATATGAGCCGGACGCGCAAAACAGATGAAACCTACCAGGGATTTGAACAGGGGCCCATTCGGCCGCCCAGTGAGGCTCACAGCCTGTTGATCCGTGTCACTCGCAACTGTCCATGGAACCGCTGTACGTTCTGTCCGGTTTACAAGGGGTCTCGGTTTTCCGTCCGTTCGGTTGGTCATGTTAAAAAAGATATCGACGCCATTTACACCTCTATTCAAATGATACGGGATATGGCCGACGAAAACGGCCGGGTTCGCAGAGCTGAGATCCGTAGCGCGGCCGGAAACTCTGAACCACCCGACCCCGGGGCCTTCAACGCCGCTTTGAACTGGTTTGCCGGCGGCATGAATTCGATTTTTATTCAGGATGCAAACAGTCTGATTATAAAACCAAAAGATTTTATAAAGATTCTGATACATCTTAAAAACCGCTTTCCCCGGGTTGAGCGCATAACATCCTATGCACGGTCCCATACCATTGCACGGATCAAGGACAGTGATCTCGAAAAGATAAAGGATGCCGGTTTAAACAGAATTCATATCGGTCTTGAATCCGGTTCGGACACGGTCCTGAAAATGGCTAAAAAAGGGGTGACCCAAGCAACCCATGTTAAGGCGGGACTTAAGGTAAAAAAGGCCGGAATGGAACTTTCCGAATATATCATGCCGGGTCTGGGCGGAAGAGCGTATTCAAGGATTCATGCGCTGGAAACCGCCGATGCCTTAAACCAAATCAATCCTGATTTCATACGGCTTCGAACCCTGGCCATTCCCAACAGTGTGGAGCTGTTCAATGACTGGGAGGCCGGTCGTTTTGAAAAATGCACCGATCTTGAGATGGCCCAAGAGATTCTGCTGTTAATTGAATCACTGAACGGTATTACCAGCGTTGTAAAAAGTGATCACATCCTGAATCTTTTTGAAACCGTGGAAGGTACCTTGCCCCAGGATAAAGAGAGCATGCTTGAAATCATTCGCACATTTCTGGCAATGGAGCCCCAACGCCAATGCGTGTATCAGGTGGGAAGAAGGCTTGGATTTTTTTCACGCATCAGCGATATGGACAGTCCCCACCGGCTGAGAAAGGCGGAAAAGGCCTGCCGGCAATTTGGCATTACTGCGGAAAATGTAGATGAAGTTATTGATGAATTGATGAAAAGGTTTATATAGGTTTTTTTAAAGAAAAGGAGTCTATATGACAGAGCATAATGGAATAATTACGTATTCGGATGATGGAGAACTCAATGTTCCCGATGTTCCGGTGATTCCCTTTATCGAGGGTGACGGCATCGGGCCGGACATCTGGCGGGCTGCCCGGCGGGTATTGGATGCGGCGGTGTCGAGGTCTTACGGCAGTGACCGAAAAATACAGTGGCTGGAGGTTCTGGCCGGTGAAAAAGCCTTTAATCAGATGCAAACCTGGCTTCCGGAAGAAACCTTGGAAAAGATCCGGATACATCGCGTTGCCATAAAAGGGCCTCTGACGACTCCGGTGGGAGAAGGGATCCGGAGTATCAACGTGAGCTTGCGACAGGAACTGGACCTTTATGCATGTGTTCGGCCGACAAAATATATTACAGGGATTCCAAGCCCCGTGCTCAGGCCTGAGCAGGTTGACATGGTTATTTTCAGAGAAAATACCGAGGATGTTTACATGGGCCTTGAATGGCAAGCCGGGTCCGTAATGGCGAAAAAAATCATCGATCTGGTAAAAACCGAAGATGGAAGGGAAATTCGAGCCGGATCCGGTATCGGGTTGAAACCCATGAGCCGCTTCGGAACCCGACGCCTGGTGAGAATGGCCATCGAGTATGCTCTTGATCATAAAAAGAAAAGTGTTACCATTGTTCATAAAGGAAATATCATGAAGTTTACCGAAGGCGCGTTTCGAAGCTGGGGATACGAAGTCGCGCGGGAAGAATTCGGGGAATGGATTATTACCGAAGAAGATCTGTGGGAAAAACATGACGGGGAAATTCCTACAGACAAGATCGTGATCAAGGATCGGATCGCGGATGCCATGTTCCAACAGATTCTGTTGCGTCCTGCAGAGTATGATGTATTGGCCATGCCCAATCTAAACGGCGACTATATGTCCGATGCCCTGTCTGCCATGGTGGGAGGACTGGGTTTGGCGCCGGGAGCAAATATCGGTGACGGGCATGCTCTTTTTGAGGCCACCCATGGCACGGCTCCGAAATATGCGGGACAGGATAAAGTGAATCCCGGATCTTTGATTCTTTCCGGGGCCATGATGCTTGATTATCTTGGCTGGAAAGAGGCTGCAGACCGAGTCAGGGACGGATTGGTCAAAACAGTGGAACAAAAACGGGTTACTTATGACCTGGCGCGGCAGATGGAGGGTGCAGTTGAAGTCAAATGCTCGGAATTCGCAGAGGAAATTATCCGTAATCTTTAAATACGGTACCGATAAAATTCCGTTTGCCCTTCCGGATCCGGCGGAAATTTTGTGGGTCAATGAGCCGCAAACAAGAATAACCGCATCTGAATTTGCTTCAAGGATTCGCGGTGAGCTTGAACGGTTGGATCCGGATGTTAGAACTATTGCCGTGGTCGTTGCGGATAAAACCCGGTTGTGCGGGTATTCGGAATTCTTGCCGGTGTTGCTGGATACGCTGAAAGACTTCGGGGCAGTGTGGGATGGCATTACCGTGTTTATCGCCTATGGCACTCACCGGCGCCAGACAGATAAAGAATGTTTCGCAGCCTACGGTGATCCCTATAAGAAACTTCGGTTTATCCATCACGATTGTCTGGATAATAATTGTTTTGTAAATTTGGGAAAGACCTCGCGCGCTACCCCGGTGCTTATTCGGCGCGATATTCTTGAAGCCGGTTTTCTTATTACTTTCGGCGCTGTTTCACACCATTATTTTGCGGGATACGGCGGCGGGCGAAAGTTAATCTTTCCGGGGTTGGGTCAGAGACAAGCCATATATCACAACCACGGGCTGTTTCTGGATCCAGAACGTCATATGCTATCTCCTTTATGTCAATCGGGTGTATTGGACAAAAATCCCCTGGCAGAAGATTTAGCGGAATATGAAAGATTTCTGCCCGCCGATTTGGCGATTCATGGAATTCTTGATAGTATGGGAAATGTTTGCGATTTATTGCCGGGCGCTGGCACCGATCATTTTCGAAAGGCCTGTGCCCAACATGGAAAAAATTGTGAGATGGTTTGTACCCGGGAATATGATTTGGTCATTGCATCCTGCGGGGGATATCCAAAAGATATCAACTTCATTCAAAGCCATAAGGCCATAGATAATGCCGCAAAATTTGTACGTGACGGCGGCAGGTTGATTGTTTTGGCAGAATGTTTTGACGGTGTGGGGTCAACAACCTTTTTACCCTGGTTTGGCCTGGGCGATTGGGGGAGAGCGTTCAATAAGCTGTCGGAAAATTATGAAGGAAACGGCGGCACCGCACTTTCCATGATGTCAAAATTACAGCGAATCAAAATTTTAATGGTAACGGAATTAAGTGATTCTGTTTGTAAAACCATGGGTGTTGAGAAAATTTCCATGGACCGGGCAAAAATGCATGTGAAACAGTCCAGCGGCTCCCTGGCAGCAATACCAAATGCCGGAGTGTTGGTAAAACGTCTCGGAAATTCTACAACTTTTTGAAATTACAGGTTTATTAATGGCAATCTGTTTATGACCTCAGAATGGAAGAATGGAATGCTGGAATACTGGAATATTGGGTATAAAGGCGGAAATAAACCATTTTAATTGTAAAAAAATCCTTAAACCCCATTATTCCATCACTCCATTATTCCACTATTCCAATTGGGGCGAAGCCTCTAAGTTCATGCCCGGCTTAGGTGTGGGTGAGATATAGATTCCCATATTTTCTTGACAGATAGAGATTAAGAAACTAACCAATTAAAGAATGTATAATATAAAGCGTTGGAAAAAAATGAGAGGGAATTTACATGGCAAAGCCTAAGTTAAAAGCACATGTAATAGACCGGGAATGGTGCAAGGGGTGCGGCATATGTGTCCATTTTTGCCCGAAGAATGTACTGGAGCTTGATGAAGAGGACAAGGTGGTTGCCGCGCGTCGGGAGGATTGTATTTGCTGCAAAATGTGCGAACTTCGTTGTCCGGATCTTGCCATCGAAATTGAAACGGAATAGGGTTGATTATGAAAAACCAGAATATCAAATTTATTCAGGGTAATGAAGCATGTGTTGAAGGCGCTCTGTATGCAGGCCTGGATTTTTTTGCGGGATATCCCATAACACCTTCCACGGAAATTGCCGAACTTTTGTCATACCGTTTGCCCCAAAAAGGGGGCAAGTTTATTCAGATGGAAGATGAAATTGCTTCCATGGGCGCTATTATCGGGGCATCCCTTACCGGAAGTAAGGTTATGACCGCCACCAGCGGCCCCGGTTTTTCCCTTATGCAGGAGGCTCTGGGATATGCAATCATGGCGGAAATTCCTTGTGTTATTGTTAATGTGCAGCGGGGCGGACCTTCAACCGGCATCCCCACCCACGTGAGCCAAGGGGATGTGTACCAGGCCCGCTGGGGAACTCACGGGGACCATGCCATTGTCACGATTACCGCATCCAACCACCAGGATGTGTTTCAGACCACCGTGGATGCCTTCAATATTTCGGAAACGTATAGAACCCCCGTTATCCTGCTGTATGATGAAGTCGTGGGACACACACGGGAACGGTTGGTGCTACCCGAACCAGGAGATCTGCCGTTAGTGGAAAGACTCAGGACATCCGTAAGAGAAGGAGTGAACTATCACCCTTATCTGCCTAGGGAGGATGGCCGTCTTCCCATGTCTGATTTCGGCGGTGTTCACCGATACAATGTGACCGGTTTGTTTCATGACATGTGGGGATTCCCGTCGGATAATCCCCAGGTGGTCCATGATCTTATTCGTCATTTGGTGGATAAGATCCGAAATAATGTGAATCAAATTGCCCGCTTCAAAGAGTATTACCTAAAAGATGCCAAATGCATTCTGATTTCTTATGGATCATCGGCGCGGTCGGCTCGGCATGTGGTGGAATACCTCAGACCCAGGGGGGAAAAGCTCGGTCTTCTGGAACTTCAGACCCTGTGGCCGTTTCCCCATGATATTGTTGATGAAAAATGTATAAATGCAAAACATATCGTGGTTGTTGAGATGAACATGGGCCAGATTCTGCGAGAAGTGAAACGGGCCGTGGAACGGCCCGAGAGGGTGTTTATGGCAAACCGTATTGACGGCGTTTTCATAACCCCTAAGGATATCAGGGCGATCTTGCGGGTTATCCAGGGAAAAGGAGTGTGATTCATGGCAATAAAGGATTATATCAGAGAAAGATTTTTTCCGCATATATGGTGTCCGGGGTGCGGACACGGAATTGTGCTGAACAGTCTTTTGAGAGCCATAGACAAACTGGGGATGAGTAAGAATGAAATTGTCGTGGTTTCAGGGATCGGATGTTCGTCCCGGATTTCGGGATATGTTGACTTTCACACCCTCCATACCCTTCACGGCCGTGCCCTGGCGTTTGCCACCGGCGTTAAAATGAGTCTTCCTGAATTGAACGTTATTGTTCCCATGGGAGATGGCGATGCACTGGCCATTGGCGGGAATCATTTTATCCACTCGGCCCGGCGAAATATTGATATGACCGCCATTGTTATGAATAATCGCATCTACGGAATGACCGGCGGACAGTATTCTCCGTTGTCCGGATATGGAACCCTGGCCACCACGGCGCCCTATACAAATATAGATAATGCTTTTGATACGGTAGAGCTGGCAACGGCGGCAGGCGCTTCTTTTGTGGCCCGCAGCACCACCTATCATGTTCAGCAGCTGACCAAGATATTAAAACAGGCTATTTTGCACGAGGGATTCTCAGTGGTGGAAGTATTATCCCAGTGTCCCACCTATTTTGGAAGAAAGAATCGAAAAGGAACTGCGGCTGATATGATGGAATATTACAAAAATAATACCACACCGGTCGGATCCCAGGCCAAAAAGGAAAATCCCGACCTTGTTGAACGGGGTGTTTTTGTAGAAAAAGAGATGCCGGAATACTGTAAGGAGTATGACAAAATCATCCAAAGGGCCATGAAAGAAAAAGGTTAATACCCTAATCGAGTCAACACTCGATCAGGCGTTATCAGTTATTCGTTATCTGTGAACCGTTTTGAAAGATCGACAGGCAAAATTACATTTCATTTCCAAAAGAGATACAAAAATATTGGGTTAACCATATTCTATTAACAAATAACAGATAACAGGTAACTCTTGGGATCAGAGAGGTAATCATGGAAAAATGCAGGTTGGTATTTTCAGGCTCAGGCGGGCAGGGGGTTATTACCGCTGCCATCATACTGGCCGAGGCGGCCGTTCTTTATGAAAACCTGATTGCGGTTCAGTCACAAGTCTATGGGCCGGCAGCCCGGGGAGGGGCCACACGATCTGATGTTATCATTTCCGATTCTGAAATCCATTATCCCAAGGTGATCCAGCCCAATGTCCTGGTCTGTCTCACCCAGGAAGCCTATAGTAAATTTTATCCCATCATCCGACCCGGCGGGCTTTTGATTACGGACACCCGATATGTCAAGACTCAGAGGAAAGTCGACGCACAGCAAAAAGAGCTTCCCATTTACCGGACAGTCATGGAACACATCGGCAACCCCATTGTGTTTAATATCTGCACGCTGGGTGTGGTAATCCGCATGACAGATCTTGTCAAAGCCGAATCCATCATGAAAGTTTTGAAAGACCGGATTCCTTCCAGTTTTCTGGAGATGAATCGAAAGGCCCTGGATCTGGGCATGAACCTGGCAGAGGATGTTACAATCTGATATGGATGCGGGATTATACATCCATATCCCTTTTTGCGTTAAAAAATGTCCCTATTGTGATTTTTATTCCATAACCGATGGGTCGCTGCACCCGGCATTTATGGATGCCTTAATATCTGAAATGCGCATGACCCGGGACCCGAATTTAACGTTCGACACCCTGTATATGGGCGGAGGCACCCCATCGGTTCTGGATGCAAAAACAATTGCAAAAATAATTGAGACCGCTCGTCAATCCTATGAAATTCTTCCCCATGCTGAAATTACCCTGGAAGTAAATCCCGGCACCGTTAGTTTGAAACAATTCGAGGAATATCGATTCTCCGGCGTCAATCGAATAAACATCGGGGTTCAGTCGTTTGATCCCGTGAATCTTCATTTTCTCGGGCGTATCCATTCCGGACGCGATGCTCACGCTGCGCTAACCTGGGCGCAAAAGGCCGGGTTTGAAAACCTGGGGCTGGATCTGATTTACGGTATTCCCAACCAGACAAAAAAATCGTGGCTCAAGGACTTGAAACTGGCGATTGAGTTTGAGCCCCGACATCTTTCCTGCTACATGCTTTCCTTTGAGCCGGGCACCCCTCTATACAGAGACCGTCAAGAAGGTCGCCTGAAGCCTTTGGCTGAATCCCAGGTATGCGAGCTGTTTGAGACCACCCTGGAATTTTTAAGCGACCATGGCTATGTTCAGTACGAGATATCCAATTTCGCATACCAAAGCATGACTGGCTCCGGCCTCAAAACTGACGGAGATAACCGGTCCCGGCACAATATAAAATATTGGAACTTCGTACCGTATATCGGGCTCGGACCTTCGGCCCATTCATTTCTGGAGCCCAAGCGATACTGGAATTGCGCGGATGTTGAAAAATATATTCAGGATCTTAATGTCGGGAGACTTCCCCGTTCCGGAGAGGAGCGGCTCAGTACGGAACAGCTTGTGATAGAGGCGGTTTATTTGGGGCTGAGACAGACAAAGGGTATTTTAATCGATGTTTTTGATAAAAAATTTGGCGCAAACTTTAAAGCAATGTTCGAGGAGATCATCGCCAATCTTGAAGCAAGAGGGCTTATAGCGCTTTCTCAAAACCGGTGCGCGCTGACATCCAGGGGCATGCTGTATCTGGACAGTATTGCTGCTATGTTTATATAAGAGCGTTGTAACCGTTCACGGTTCAGAGGTTCAGGGTTAATGGCTTTGAACCTATGAACCCTGAACCATTGAACCTTTGAACGGTTATATGTTATGTGGAGAGGGTTTTGATTAACACGTTGATATAAAACCGTGCGTGGCTCATGGGTGCGGCCAGGTTGGCGCGATGGTTTGCCAGAATACCGCTTAGGCTGCTGTTGGTGATTAAAAACGGATCGATCTCTGAAGCATGGTGACACGATTCGATTGCATGATGAAGAACTTCGGCTCCCCTCCGGGATTCCACGGTAATCAGAAAATCTTCGAGAACCGCATGCAGAATCGTTCCCATGGCGCTTGCAATCCCTTGGGCATAATAAAAATAATCATCCG
>Ga0315535_1001026_pt1 | contig 19087 bp, 14 predicted proteins | sample SalMarSW160220MG_2_FD_203092 | JGI IMG/M metagenome (GOLD analysis project Ga0315535, IMG submission 203092) | Salt marsh sediment microbial communities from the Plum Island Ecosystem LTER, Massachusetts, United States - Salt Marsh Sediment SW1602-20 ... | reverse complement strand
ACACGGCCGCGGACATGAAACGCCTGACGACGAAGGAGGGCGGACTCCTGGCCTACCTCGGAACCGACGACGCCATGGAGGTGGAGGCCCGCATCTCCCAGGGGGACAAGAAGGCGCGGGAAGTCTACGAGGCCATGGCCTATCAGGTGGCCAAGGAGATCGGCGCCATGGCGACGGTCCTGAAGGGCCGGCTGGACGGTATCGTTCTGACGGGCGGGCTCGCCCATTCCAACCTCTTCTGCAAGTGGGTGACCGAGCGGGTCGAGTTCCTCGGTCGCATGTTCCGGTTCGCCGGTGAATTCGAAATGGAAGCCCTAGCTGACGGCGCACTGCGCGTGCTGGCGGGGGAAGAGAAAGCGATATACTACCCTGGAGGAACACCATGAGAAAGCTCATGCTGGGGAACGAGGCGGTGGCGCGGGGCGCCTGGGAGGCCCGCACGGCCTTCGGCTCCGGTTACCCCGGGACCCCGAGCACGGAGATACTGGAAGCCCTCGCCCATTACGAGGACGTGCAGGTGCAATGGGCTCCCAATGAGAAGGTCGGCTACGAGGTATCGGTCGGCGCGTCCCTCGCCGGGGTGCGCGCTCTTGTCACCATGAAGCACGTTGGGCTCAACGTCGCGGCGGACCCCTTCTTCTCGTCGTCGTACATGGGCGTGAACGGCGGTATCGTCGTGGTTTCGGCGGACGATCCGGGCATGCACTCCAGCCAGGACGAACAGGACAACAGGTACATGGCCCAGGCCGCGAAGGTGCTGATGGTGGAGCCCTGCGACCCGGAGGAGGCCCGCTGGATGACGCGGGAAGCCTTCGGCCTGTCAGAGACTTTCGATTCACCCGTACTGTTGCGGATGACCACGAGGGTCTGCCACCAGACCGGAGTGGTGAACCTCGGCGAGCGCGACGCTTACGAGACGAAGGGGTTCCTGAAGGACATCCCCAAGAACGTTCTCCTGCCAAGCCATTCAAGGGTGCGGCGCGTCAAGGTGGAGGAGCGGCTCCACAAGGCGCTCGCCTTCGCCGAGGAAAGCGACAGGTGGAATCCCGTCCTGAAGGGTGGTTCGGACGTTGGAATCGTGACGTCCGGCGTGAGTTTCGGTTACGTCCGCGAGGCCTTCCCGACCGCATCGATCCTCAAACTCGGGATTACCAACCCCCTCCCCGTTGGGCGGATCAGGCGCTTCGCCTCCACCGTGAAGAAGCTGTACGTCGTGGAGGAACTCGAACCTTACATCGAGGCCGCCATGAGGACGGCGGGCATCGAGATTACGGGCGGGCGCGATCTCTTCCCCTACACGGGCGAGATGAACCTGCCGATGGTCGAGAAGGCCCTGCTCGGCGAGGCGCGGTCGAAGGTGACGGTGGACATGGCCGACGTCAAGTTGCCCATGAGGCCGCCCACCCTGTGCCCCGGGTGCGGCCACAGGGGCCTTTTTACCCTGTTCCGCGACATGAAGCTCCGGGTGATGGGGGATATCGGCTGCTACACGCTCGGAGCGCTCAAGCCCCTGGCGGCCATGGACTCGTGCCTCTGCATGGGCGCCTCTGTGGGGATGGCCGAAGGCCTCGAGAAGTTCGGCGGACCCAAGGAAAAGGGAAAGACCGTTGGCGTGATAGGGGACTCGACCTTCTTCCATTCGGGGATACCCGCCCTCATCGACATGATCGTGAACAGGAGCCGGGCCACGCTCGTGGTTCTGGACAACCGCTGGACGGCCATGACGGGCGGCCAGCCCCACCCCGGGACGGGCATGGACATACGGGGCAACGAGGCCCCGCAGTTGAACGTCGCCAAGGTCTGCAAGGCCCTGGGCGTGAAGCGCGTTCGCGAAGTCAATCCCTACAACCTGCGGGACGTCCAGACCGTCCTCGAAGAAGAACTGGCCGCCCCGGAAGTTTCGGTGGTGGTCGCGGTCGCCCCGTGTCTTCTCGGCGGCAGGATCAAAAAGGGCCAGACCGTGGAGATCAACGTGGAATTGTGCAACCGCTGCGGAGCCTGTATCCGAGTGGGATGCATGGCGCTTCACGAGGCGGACGGCTTTCCCGACGTAGACCCCGATCTGTGCACGGGGTGCGGCGTGTGCGAGCAGGTTTGCGAAGAAGGCGCCATCAAGGCCCCGGCCAGCAAGGCCTAGCGAGGGGGACATCATGGACATTACGAACATCCTCTTTTCCGGTGTGGGCGGCCAGGGCATCCTGACCAGCAGCCGCGTTCTGGCCCTGGCGGCCGTCGACGCCGGACTCGACGTCAAGATGAGCGAAGTGCACGGTATGGCCCAGAGAGGGGGCAACGTGGACACGCACGTGAGGATCGGGAAAGACGTTCCGTCCTCTCTCATTCCCAGGGGCGGGGCGCATTTCCTCGTGTCCTTCGAAAAGCTGGAGGCACTAAGGTACATGGATTACCTCCGCCCGGACGGCATGGCGTTCGCATGCCCTCATGAAATTCCGCCCCTGACCCAGAACCTGCGTAAGAACCAGGGGTACATCCAGGATATCGACAAGCTCCTGAGCAGCAAAGCCCCGAAGCTCGTCTGGGTGGATGCGGTGACCATCGCCAGGGAGGTCGGCGACCACCGGATGGTGAACATCATCATGCTGGGTGCACTTTCGCATTGTCTCTCCATGAGCCCGGACAACTGGGAGGCAGCCATCAGGGAGAGGTTCCCGAAAAAGATCCAGGACGCATGCCTGGACGCGTTCCGCAGGGGGGTGGAGCATGTCGCCGCGCTTGTCTAGTCTGGACGGGGTCCTTGAAACGGCCAGGAGGCGCGGGCCGTTCACGGTGGTGGTCGCCTGCGGTCACGATCCGGCCGCGCTTAACGCGATCGCCATGGCCGAGGAACAGGACCTGGCGAGGGCGATCCTCGTGGGCGACCCCGGCCTCATCGGGCCGGCCATCGGCGCCCTGCCGTCCAGGCTCAAGAACGCCGAAATCGTGGACGCCCCGGACGAAGAGTCCAGCGTCAACCGCGCCGTCGAACTCGTGAGAACAGGGGCGGGGCAGATTCTGCTGAAGGGCAAAACGCAGACGGGGACGCTTCTGCATGCCGTGCTGGACCGGGAGAACGGGCTCAGGACTGGCAGGCTTCTCTCCGACGCCTTCCTCTTCGAGTACCCGACAAAGGACGGGACCCGGCTCATATGCATAACGGACGGAGGAATCAACCTGCAGCCCGACCTCATTGCGAAGCGGCAGATCCTGGAGAACGCCGTTACGCTCTATCACAAGCTCGGGTATGCCCGGCCGAGGGTCGCCGTGCTTTCTGCGGTGGAGACGGTGATACCCGGCCACGGTCCCAGCCTGGACGCCGCCGCCCTGGCTCGCATGGCCCACTGCGGCCAGATCGCCGACTGCGAGGTGGAAGGTCCCCTCAGCCTGGATCTCTCGGTGTCGCCCGAAGCGGCCGAAAAGAAAGGACACTCCGGCGACGTGGCGGGACGCGCCGACATCCTCCTCTGTCCCGATATCATCTCGGCGAACCTCCTCGCCAAGTCCACGACCTATTTCGCCCGATACCGGCTGGCCCACGTCATCATGGGGGCGACCGCGCCCGTTCTCATCCCGAGCCGGTCGGACAAGCCCGAGGCCAAGCTTCTCTCGATCGCGCTGGGCGCCATGACCGTGCGCGGTTCCTAAGGAGGCATACCCTCTTTCACGCCCAGATCGTCGTCCATGAAGCGCCCGCATGGGTTCCGATACTCCGGGTCCGCAGCGCACACGAGCCCCGGCGTCGAATTGCGTTGCGGCGCCCGTGGTAAGATTTGAATCTGTAAAGGAGATTTGCCGTTATGGCCAACAGAGCATTGTTACTGATCGATGGCGGATACCTGGACTTTCTGCAGCGCAGTTTTGGCTCCCCCAGACTGGATTATGAGCGCATGGCCCACGCGATTTGCCATTCCTTCGACTTCACCCTTCTCCGCTGCGTTTACTTCAACTGCCTGCCCTACCTGTCGGGTTCGCCGACGAGCGATGAGCAGGAGGCCTACCGGAAGAAAGAGGGCTTCTACCAGCGCCTCCAGCGCCTCGACCGCTTCGAGGTCAAGCTGGGCCGGCTGGCCTTCAGGGGGCTGGACGAAAACACGGGGAAGCCCGTTCTCGAGCAGAAACAGGTGGACGTTCTTCTCGCGGTGGAGATGGTCTACGCCGCCGCGAGGCGGAGCGTGGATGCCATCGCGCTGCTTTCGGGGGACGGCGATTTCCTGCCAGCCGTCGAACTCGTCAAGCGTGAAGGCCTGACCTTCGCACTGGCCCATGGCCCGCGGACCGGTCCCCAGCTCACCGTCCAGGAAGCACTCTGGGAGGCCGCGGACCTGCGCCTCACGCTTGACATGAGCTTCCTCGAGGAACTCCTCAGGGAAACCTGAGGCCTGTCAGGCTCTGAGATTACCTGGAAACACGTGCCGCGGTTTTTGGCCAGCGGGCAATTCGCGCTTTTCCCCAACGCCTGCGTCATCCCCCGGCACGCGCACCGCTCAAGTTATGGGACTGCCGGGGGGAACTTCCTCGAGGAACTGGAGGAGGATGGGTTCGCCGTCGAGGTTGCCGGCCATGATCATGCCGTTCGACTCCACGCCCATGAGCTTTGCCGGCTGGAGGTTACAAACGAACGGGCACGTCTTCCCCACCAGGTCCTCGGGGGCATATTTTTTTGCTATCCCGGCCACGATCTGCCTGTGCTCGGAACCGAGGTCGACCACGAGCCGCATGAGCTTGTTGCTCTTAGGAATACGTTCGGCTTCGAGGATCTTTCCGGCCCGGAGTTCCACGCGGCGGAATTCGTCGATGGAGAGCCTTTCGGGTTCGGTCCCGGCTTCTGTTTTCGCGGGCGCGAAGGGCTCCGCGGGACGTTCGGCCGGCTTCTCGGGCGTGTCGGGTGCGTTCGTACTCTGATCCATTTTCGAGTTCTCCAGTTTTGCGAAATAGGCCTTTTTGTCCACGCGTGGAAAGAGCTGGGTCAGCTTGTGCGCAGGTTTAGCCTGTCCGTCGCCCCAGGCGTACGACGCGAGGTCAGAGCCGTCGAAGCCCAGGGCATCGAGGATGGCCGCCGCGCTCCCCGGCATGACCGGCTCGATGCAGATGGCCGCCGCACGCAGGGCCCGCCCTGCCTCCGAGAGGGTGTCCAGCGACTCCGTCGTGCCCGGCGCGCTCCAGGGCGCCCTCTCCACGAGGTACTTATTGAGATCGGATATCAACTGCCAGATGGCCGCGAGCGCGTCTCTGGGCGACAGGTCTCTCATGGCCGAGTGATAGGCTTCCAACGCCGTTTCGACGGGCTTTTCGAGGCTCCCGTCACCGGGACCGACGTGTCCCTCAGCCTGCCTTTCGAGCAGGTTGGTGAGCCGGGAGGCGAGGTTGCCGAGGTCGTTGGCGAGGTCCGCGTTCACCCTGTCGAGAAAGGCCTCGTCGGAAAAAGAACCGTCCGTTCCGATGGGCTTGTCTCGAAGGAGAAAATACCGGACGGCGTCGGAACCGAACTCCTCGATGAAGGGGCGCGGATCCACCACGTTTCCCAGCGACTTGCTCATCTTGCTGGCGTCCTTCATCCACCAGCCGTGCCCGTAGACGTGCTTCGGGAGGGGGAGCCCGGCGCTCATCAGGAAGGCCGGCCAGTAGACGGCGTGGAAGCGGAGGATGTCCTTGCCGATGAGGTGCACGTCCGCCGGCCAGAAAGCATCGTAGAGCGTTGTATCCGCTGAACCGTAGCCGAGGGCCGTGACGTAGTTCGACAGCGCGTCAAGCCAGACGTAGAGGACGTGTTTCTCGTCGCCCGAAAAAGGGATGCCCCAGGAAATGCTTGTCCTTGAAATGGAGAGGTCCTTGAGGCCGCTTTCGACGAAGGACCGGACTTCGTTCATCCGGCTCTCCGGCAGGACGAAATCGGGTTGTTTTCTGTAGAGTTCGAGCAGGGGTTCCTGGTACTTGGACAGCCGGAAGAAGTAGGACTCCTCCTCCAGAACGGAAACGGGGTGGCCGAAGTCCGGACACGTGCCGTCGACGAGCTGATTCTCGGGAAAGAAGGCCTCGCACGAGACGCAGTAAGGGCCGCGGTAGGACGCTTTGTATACGTCCCCCGCCTTCACGAGCCGATCAAGAATGGCGAGGACGCCCTTTTCATGCCTGTCCTGGGTCGTACGGATGAAGTCGTCGTGGGTGATATCCAGCTGCTTCCAGAGCTGGTGGTACCGCTGCACGACCCTGTCCGCGAGCGCCTGCGGCGTAATGCCCTCCCTGGCGGCCGATTTTTCGACCTTCTGGCCGTGCTCGTCGGTGCCCGTGAGGAAGAAGGTCCGGTCACCCATCGACCTGTGATAGCGGGCGAATGCATCGGCGCAGATGGTGCAGTAGGCGTGCCCTATATGCGGGTAGTCGTTGACGTAATAGATAGGCGTTGTAATGTAAAACCGTCCCATGCCGTCCTCTTTGAAGGGTCCCTCGCGGGATGAGCCGGCAACGCCGGCATGCGGAAGGAGAACCGGCCCGCTCCGCTCCCCGCGCGATGGCGTCCGGTGTGCTCCGGGACCGCGGCGTCCTGTTTCAGTGGTGCGCCCCGGCGGGTTTCGGACCGGCGCCGCCTTCGGGCCGGGCCTCGGCTTCCTTTCCAGCCAGGGCCTGTTCTTCCTCGTTGGCCGCCTTGTACTCCTTCTCGGCCCTGACGACCGCGATGAGGTATACGAGGCTGATAAAGAGCAACCATGGGGCCCCGTTGGGCAGGTCGCGCCAGGTCGCCACCGCGAGCGCGACGCCGAACAGGCCCAACAGGATACCGACGATCTGGCCGAAGAAGGCCACGCCCCTGGCGTTCTTGAGGTAGACCGTGCGGGTGCATTCTTCAAAGATCGGGCACTGGGCGCATTCCCTGAATTTCTGCGAATCGACGATTTCCTGCCTGAAACAATCTTTCATCATGACTCACCTCGCGAAAGGGTGAAGTATACCACGCGGCTTGGCTTTCGTGATCGCATACGCGCGCCGCCGCGGGGTTTGGGGTGTACGGAGGTCACGACTCCTTGTCCAGCAGTTCCTTGTAAAACTGCTGGAAGAGGGCGTGGAACTCGGACGATTCCTCCGGGATGTGGCGCTTGATATTCAATACCTTCTGCCTGGCTTTCTCCTCGCGCTGGGCGTCCCTGGCCATTTCCCTTTCGAAGGCCTTCTGCACCGCCGGGTGGAACTCCCTGTCCTGGAGGTAGTACTCCACGTCGTCGTCCCGCAGAAGCAGATTCACGACCTGCCGGGCAAGGTCGTGCTGTTTTTCGCGGGAGAGTTTGCCGGGACCCGAGGAGAGAATATAGCCACGCTTGTTGGCGATCTGGCCCTTGGCCTTGGCGATGAGCGTGTGATACTCGAGATCCGAGTCCTTGATCTCCGCCTGGTGTTCGAGGAGGAGGAGACGCGCTTCCTCCATAATGTCGTCCTCCACTGAGAGGTCGGTGGTTATGAGGCGTTCGACCTTCTCGATCGTCCGTTCGGGGTGGTCGCTGGAGATTACGTGAGCGTCAATGAGCGCTCGGATGAGTCGCCGGCTCAGGTTTTCGATGAGCGGTGGCGGAAGTCGCATCTTGTCCTCCCTCCGGGGATGAGTTCTTGTCCTTGACCGCGGGCGGGGCCTCCTTCTGGAGTTCCTCGAGGCGTTTTCCGGCGAAGTCGCCCTGAACGGTTCCCTCCGTTCTGGAAACGAGTTCTTTGTACAGGGCAATGGCGTCGGCGGTCCGCCCGAGCGCAACCATGAGCTCGGCGGCGCGGTAGCGGGCGGTGAGGGCCCACTGCGGGTTGGCGGAGGCGTACGCCACCTGGAGATAAGCCTTGAGGGCGTCTTCCTTGCGGCCCGCCAGTTCGAGGGTATAGCCGTAATTGAATCCGATCTCAGCGTCCCTGAAGGCCTTTCTGAGCTTGTCGAGGCCGGCCAGGGCGGCGTCGTATTGGCCGCGCTTCTGCAGCCAGAGTGAGGCGTTGAAGAGGTCGGTCTTGTCCGAGGCCGTGGCTGGAGCGCCGGAAACATAGGCGGACAGGTGCTGAACGGCCTGCGCCGTCTTGCCCTGAATCCTGGCCGCCGTTCCGGCCAGCAGACGCGCCCTGGTCGTCTCGCCGGCCTTGAGCGTGTCCGGCTTCGCGAGCGCCGCTTCAAACGCCGACTGCGCGGCGGACATGTCGCGCAGATTGAAGCAGGCCTCGCCCAGCATATAGTCTCGCTCGGGCGACTCGGGTGCCGACTCCAGCAGCCTCCTGGCGGCGGCGTAATCCGACCGTTTCATGGAGAGTCCGGCCAGGTAGCCGGCGGCTTCCGGGGCGCCGGGGCCTCCGGGCATGCGCTGAAGATAGGTCCGGTAGGCCTTCTCGGCGCCGGCCGTCTCCCCTGCGTGCGCCTTGAGGCGCGCCGCTCTCAGGAGGGCGTCCATCTCGCCCAGGGCCACCGGTTCCGCTTCCTTGAACGCTGGAACGGCCATCAGGGCGGCCGTGGCGCCCTTGCGGGTGAGCAGGATCATCTCGATCCTGCGCTGAGCCAGGACGGACAAGGGTTCGGATCTGGACCACGACGCGAGTTCGCGCAGCGTGGCCATGCCTTTGTCCTCCGCCTTGGCCTTGATCTGGAGGTCCGCGAGATCCCACAGCGCGAGGGCACCGGCCGGGCCTTCCTGCCTGGAGAGCTTTTCCAGTATGGATTCTGCGTCTGAGGTGCCGTCGCCGGCAGCAAGAGCGGCCGCGGCCCGGAACTTGACGGCCAGGTTGAGGTCCGGTGACAGCACGGCGGATCCTTCCTTCAGGGCGTCACCGATGCGGCCGGCGCCGATGTCGGCAAGGGCCGAGGCGAACGTGGCGCTGTCCTGCATTTCGGGACCGGCGGCCTGACGGGCGGATTCGGCGAACAGGGCCCTGGCGAGGTCCCATTTGCCCGAGGCGAGCGCCAACCGGCCGCTCAGGTAGTTCTTGCGGCTTCCCTGTGCGGCACTCAACGCAATCCCTTCCAGGTCGGCAAGCGGCCCTGCCAGATCCGTGTCGCGTCCCTCGGCCGCGAGGCTTTCCGCCATGTCCAGGGCCGCCTCCGCGTAATCGGGGGAGTCCGGGAAGGCATCGACGACGACTTTGAGGGCCTGCCGGCCTTTCTCGCGCTCGCCCTGGGCCACGAGAATGCGGCCGAGCAGGAGGTAGGCATCGGGGATGGGGGCGGTGCCCTTGTACCCCCGGACGATATCGGCCAGGGTCTTGATGGCGTCGGTGGCGTGGCCCGTTTCCCACTCGAACCTGGCCTTGGAGAATGCGACGCGGGCCTTTTCTTCCTGTGTCTCCGCCGCTTTAGCCGCGACGGCCAGCCATTTCCCGGCCTTTTCCGGATCGTGCATCTCCCGCCATGCCAGATCCGCGCCGCGCAGGGCGGTGCGAATCCGGTCCGGGGACGCTTCAAGGTCCGGGAGTGCCGCCTGCATCACCAGCAGCGCCCCCGCGACGTCGCCCCTCTCCTGCAGGGCCTGCGCCGAGAGGACCCGGGCGCGCCCGGCGGCGGGTCCCGAAGGGAAGGTCTTGAGGAGTGCCGCGGAGCGGCTCAGGAGGGCTCCCGTATCGTGTTCGGCCGCGGCCTGCAGAACGGGTTCCAAGGCGGCCGCCGATTTCCATCCCTGGAGGGGGACGACCTTCCGCACGAGATCGTAGGCCTGTGCGTCCTTTTTCTGGGCGTGCAGGACCCACGCCTTGAGAAGGCCGGCTTCCCGGTCCGGTTCCGTGGACCCGGTCATGGGCGAGAGAACGTCGAGCGCCCGATCGTAACGCTGCGTCCGATAGAGGCAGGATGCCAGCGTGAGGCGGGCCTTCCGCAGGGCCTGGCCGGAGAGGACGCCGTTGGAGACGAGCGGGGAGAGAACGGCCGCAGCCTTCTCGTCCTGGCCGGACGACGCCAGCGCCAGGCCGAGGTGGAGACGGTCTGCATCCGAGAACTGCTTCTCGGGGATGGCCTTCAGGGCCTTGACGGCCTCGGCGGGCCGGCTCCCCGCAGAAGCGGCTTCGGCTTCCACCCTGAGGGCTTCGGACCTGTCTTTCTCGCCCGCGGGGCGATAGCCCCGAAGTGCAGCCTCGGCGGCCTCCGGACGGTGGAGCCCCAGCAGGGCCCGGGCTTTGAGGAGCGGAAGGCGTCCGTGTTTCGAGGAGGGGAGCCCCTTCAGGCCCTCATCGAGGTAGGGAAGGGCGGATTCCATCTGTCCGCCCTCGTACAGAAACTCTCCGACCCAGGCTGCGACCTGGGCCCTGTGCGGGCTCTTTGGATAGGCTTTGAGGTAAGCTTCGCCCTGCTCCAGGGCCGTCTGGTCGGCGCCTTCCTTGACCAGCTTCTGCAGGATTCGGAAATCCAGGGGTTCGGACGCACGGGCGGGGAGTGGTCCCAGCAGGACAAGGCAGAGGAGCAGGAGAGAACTAAGTCTGGCTGGAACCATCGTCCAGGTAGAGGATACGCTGGCAGCCTTCACAGAACACCACTTCCTCTCCGTAATGGAGATCCTGAATGAGCTTGGGCCGTACGCCTATGAAGCACCCCTGACAGGTTCCGGCCCGGACGGCGGCGACGGCCAGGCCGTTTCTCTGTGCCGCGATGTGCGTGTACTTGTTGAACCACGCCGGCTTCATATCGGCCTGCAGCGCATGCCGCTCCTTCTTGAGGGCGAGGAGTTCCGCTTCGAGCTTCTCCCGCTCGGCCTTGAGCGCATTGCGTTCTTCGGCCACCTTGGCCTCGCCCTCCTGGTATTCCCGCTCAAGGTCTGGCAAGGCCTTTTCGATCTCCTCGGTGCGCTCCATCGCTTTCAGGGAGTCTTCCTCTGCGGTGTCCCGGGCCTTCTTCACCGCGTCCATCTCCTTCAGCAGAGCGCTGTACTCCTCGTTCGAGCGAATCTCGGGCATCTTGAGCTTGAGCTTCCGCTCCTTGTCCTCAAGGGATTTCGCCGTTTCCTCGAGATCGCCGCGCTCTTTCTCCAGAGCGTCCTTCTCGGCCTTGTGGGCGTCGAAAGGCTCCTTGACGGACTTCACCTTCTCGTCGATGACCTTGCTTTTCTTGGGGATTTGTTGGAGATCGTGGCCCAGTGTTCGTATGGAAATGTCGAATCGTTGGAGTTTCAATAATTGTTCAAGAATGTCGTTCACTGACTTCGCCCTCGAGCATTAAAAAAGGGGTGCACTTCAACGCACCCCTTGGTATGGCCAGATTAAGCGAAAAAGAACCCTCGCCGGCACCTGTACTCCTCACTGCCTGGTGGGCCCTCCAGGATTCGAACCTGGGACCGACCGGTTATGAGCCGGTGGCTCTCACCGCTGAGCTAAGGGCCCCCAGCTTCCTGATGAATACTAACATGAGTTGCACAAGTTTGCAAAGAGTTAGAGGGGACTACGCGGATGTTGAGAGGGGCGGGCGGCGTGTCGCCAACGGCTGATACCACGCTCGAGATATAAAAAAACCCGGACCGCAAGGCCCGGGGTTTTAGCCGATAGAGTATCCCGCTACAGCCTGCTTACTTCTTCGATTTGCCGTTCTGCTGGTTCAGTACCTGCTCGAGGCCGGCGATGGCCTGCTTCCAGGTTGCGGCGTCGCTGGCGTTGGGTTTGAGCTTCAAGTAAATCTTAAGCTGATCGATCGCCTTCTGGTATTCGCCGAGCTGCGCGAGGGACCTCGCCCACTCCCTGTGTGAATCGGCGTCGTTCGGGTCTTCCTTGGCCGCCTTTTCGAAATAGCCCGCCGCGGTTTTCGCGTCGCCCGAGTTGAGCGCTTTCACGCCGTCGTTGTAGGATTCACCCTTGATTTTGCCGCCCTTGGCGGCAAACGCCTTCTTGTAGTACTCGGCCTTCTCCTTGTTGCCCTTAGTCTGGTAGAGCTCAGCGAGCACGCCGAGGACGGACGTGTTGCCCGGGTATTTGGCGTTGAAGGACTCGAAGGCCTGGATCGCATTGTCCGTGTCGCCCATCTTGTTCAGGCAGGCCGCCTTGAAGAAGAGGGCCGCCCTCACGTTGTCCTCCTTGGCGAGCGCCTCGTTCGCCTTTGCAAGCGCCCCTTCGTAATCCCCCATTTCATAGAGATTCTTTGCTTCCGCAGCGGGGCTCGCTTCCACCTTCTTTGCGACGACGTCCTTCCGCATGTCGAAATCTACATCGGTGATCTCCATCAGTCTTACTTTATGAATCTTGGACACCTCGGGCAACCCGGGTAGTTGCACGGAGATCTTATAGCCCTTGTCGGAATAGGTCAGGCCAGCCTGAATGTACATTCCGTTCTTGTCCGTCTTGACCTCGTGGACGTTTGAGGGGTTCGACTCATCCACTATCTTCACTGTTGCGCCTACCGCAGGCTTTCCTTGCCTGTCCAGGACCTTGCCGCGAAAGCCCTTGGTGAGCTGCGCCCAGGATCCCACGGTGAACAACATCGCAAGTACCGCCACCCCCAAAATCCGACTCGCGACTTTCATGGTTGCCTCCTTTGCATGAAATAATGACCCACAATAGAGTTAACGAGTGCCTTCCAGGAAGGCCCTGAGGTGTCTGCTCCGGGAGGGGAGTTTGCGAAGAGCCTTGGCCTCTATCTGTCTGATGCGCTCTCGGGTGACCGCAAAGGCCCTCCCCACCTCCTCCAGCGTGTGCTCCGAATCGTAACCGAGACCGAACCGCATCCTGATGACCTTGGCCTCTCGTTCCGGGAGCTCGTTCAGCAGATCCGAAATGTGCCCCTTCCTGTCTTCTCCGATGACGTGTTCGATCGGGGAGGGAATCACCTGGTCCTCGATAAAATCGCCCAGGTGGCTGTCCTCCTCCTCTCCGATGGGTGTCTCGAGAGAGATGGGCTCCTGAGCGATTTTGAGGATCTTGCGCACCTTGGCGACGGTAATGCCCATCCGTTCGGCGACTTCCTCGGGCGTGGGTTCCCGCCCTATCTCCTGAACCAGCGTCCGCATGGTCTTGAACAGCTTGTTGATGGTCTCGATCATGTGGACGGGGATGCGGATCGTCCTCGCCTGGTCGGCGATGGCCCGGGTGATGGCCTGCCGTATCCACCACGTCGCGTAAGTCGAGAACTTGTAGCCGCGCCTGTACTCGAATTTCTCCACGGCCTTCATGAGGCCGATGTTGCCTTCCTGAATCAGGTCCAGGAATTGAAGCCCCCTGTTGGTGTACTTCTTGGCGATGGAGACAACCAGCCGGAGGTTCGCCCGGATGAGGTCGTTCTTCGCGTTTTCCATGTCCCGCTCGCCTTTGTCTATGAGAGCCGCGATGTGCTTCACCTCCCACAGGGGAGATCCCATCTGTTCGCAGATGTCGGCGAGCCGCTGTTCCACCTCGGCGACGCGTCTCGCCACCTCTTCCTTCTGGGACTTGTCGTGGAGCTTGCCCAGACGGGCCTTGAGGCGCCTGGCCATGGACTCGAGAGAGCGGATTTCCTGGTTGGACTTCTTGAAGGACGCCATCATGTCGTTGATGAAGTGGGTGTTCAGTTCGAGACCGCGGATCATCTGGGTGAGCTCCACGTAGATGCGGCTGAGCGTCCAGCGCAACTCCCTCACCTTTTTGGTCTTCTTGCCCTTCTGGGCGGCCAGCTTGGATGATAGCGCCTCCACCTTGAGCTGAATGTCCCGAATCTTGTCGATGATTTCGATCTGTTCCTCGAGCTTTCGGTCGAGGGACTGTTCGTCGTCCGTGTCGTCGTAGATCGAGAGGTAATGCCGTCCTGCTTCCGGGTCCTTCTTGATCTCCTCGCCTATGTCGAGGATCATGCGTGCGGCGTATCGGGACCTGGAAAGGGCCTTGATCATGACCTTGCGCCCGCGCTCTATGTTCTTCGCAATGCGGACCTCTCCCTCCCGGTTGAGCAGGGGAGTCTGGCCCATCTCCCTCAGGTACATCTTGACCGGATCGCTGGTCCTTTCAAGGTCGGGGTCATAACCCAGGGGGCTGTCGCCCGTCCTGCGTCCCTTTCGCAAAATGCTGAGGTCATCCTGCTGGTCCTTTTCCAGCACGTCGATGCCCTGATCGTCCAGGACCTGAAAGAGAAAGTCCATGTCCTCACTGGAGTTGAAATCGGCCGGCAGGAGATCGTTTATTTCGTCGTAGTTGAGATTGCCCTTGCTGCGGGCGTAGGCCACGATTTCCTGTATGTCTTCGAGTCGGTCGTCCATGTGCTTGTTTCTCCGCAAAGTACTCATTGGCGTCATCTCGAACCTGACCGTTCCAGAGACTGGATCTGCTCCAGAACGGATATTTTTTCACGGTTTAAAATCTGTATCAGTCCGAAATCCTTCCTCAGACTGGCTTCTTTGATCTTATGCTGGATCTGACGCTCCCTCTTCTTCAAGTGAACCCCCAAAACCGTATTAACAGCGTTTGCAAAGTCACTCTCCGTAGGTGCTTCGTGACAACTATTCTGAATGTAGGCCAGCAGGGCGGTCTGGTCGCCCCCCTGCGGAGCGCCTTGTTCCATGATCGCTGCGAGAAGGGGCCCCACGGACAGCACGTTCAGGGCATCCTCCGGCAGTGCCGACACCAGTTCTTTTGCGACGTCCGGAAAGGTCATGGCGCCCTTGACGATGACCTGCTCGGCAATGGGTACCTCCATGCTCCTGGGAGCCGTGCCGGCTGGCGAGTCCCCCTTGACGTGGGCCTTCTCGCGGGCAAGGCGCTTCAAAATGAGCGCCGCTTCTATTCCCGTTCGGCTGGAGATCTCCTTGGCATACTCCTGGCGTTCTATCGGATCCGCCACAGCGAGCAGGTAGGGAAGAAGGTCGTCGAGGAAATTCATTTTCGCCGGCACGCCACCCCGGGCCAGTTCCTCCTCCGACCTTTCCACAAGGAAGTCGAAAAAGGGTAGCGAATCGCCGAGGAGTTTCCGGTAGGCCTCGGCCCCGTTCATCTTGATGTATTCGTCCGGGTCCTTTCCATTCGGAACCACCGAGACCCTTATTCTCAGCCCTTCGGCCAGCAACAGCTGGATGGCCCGCTGCGCGGCCGCAAGTCCGGCGGCGTCCTGGTCGAAGTTGAGAATCACCTCCCGGGCATAGCGCTTGATCAGTCTTACCTGGCCCTCGGCAAGGGCGGTGCCCAGGGTCGCGGCCGCGTTTTCGACTCCCGCCTGGGTGACGGCCAAAAAATCCATGTAACCTTCCGTGAGGACTATTTGTTCCTTGGCCCGGACCGCGCCCTTGGTCAGGTTCAATCCGTACAGAAGCTCCCGCTTTTGGAAGACCGGCGATTCGGGCGAGTTGTAGTACTTCGGCTCCTCGCTGCCCAAGGCCCGTCCCCCGAAGCCCACCGTCCGCCCCATGATGTCCTGTATGGGGAAGATGAGCCGGTTGTGAAAGCGCTCCGCCCACTCTCCCCGGCGTCTTTCGACCAGCAGTCCGGCCTCCTGGCCTTCATCGGCCTTGAAGCCGTTCCGGCTCAAGTGGCGCATCAGCCCTCCATTCGGCGCGTACCCCAATTGGAGGCGCGCGGCGGTTTCCTCGCGGATGCCCCTTTTTCTTGTGTACGCCTTCACGGGAGACGACTCACCGCTGGCATCGAGCGATTCCCTGAAGAAGGCCGCGGCGCACTCCAGCACCTTTCTGAGCCGTTCCTTGCGGTCCGGAGCCTGGTCGGGGGTTCTCGAACCGCGGGATTCCAGGGTGACCCCGGCCTTCCGGGCGAGGACTTCTAGGGCTTCCGGAAAGGAACAGGACTCGATCTCTTGTAAGAACTGGATGAGATCGCCTCCCTTATGACAGCCGAAACAATAAAAGAGGCCGTTGTCCGCGTCGACCGAGAAAGACGGCGTCTTCTCCTTGTGGAACGGGCACAGGCCCGTGCTTCTCTTGCCGCGGCGTGTAAGCCTCACGTATTCCTGGTAGACGGCGAGCGGATCTATGAGGGACTTGAGTTCGTCTACACTGTGCACTGTGGTCATGGCACCTCACACGCCATCATGTAATGTAGTTCCCACAAGGTCGTTGCGCAACACCACGGGAATGCCCTCCTGACCCGGTTTTTGCTCCAGCATCGGTATCCTCGACACGAGACGGAAGAATCCCTGCTCAGTCCTTCAGGCTGACGATTGTGGCACCGGGGCCTCCTCCCGACGGGGGCGCGTCCTCCCACGCCGCGACGAGTGGCGAGTGCCTGGCCAGGTCACGCACGGCGGCCTTGAGCCGTCCCGTGCCGATACCGTGTATGATCCTGACCTGGCGGAGCCCGGCCATGGCCGCCCTGTCCAGAAACGGAACCAGTGAGGCCTCGGCCTCGGCCACGGTCTGCCCGATGAGGTTGATTTCCCAGCTCGCATCCACCGGACCGCGATCGATTCCGCCCCCTCGTCGCGCCGGTCCCGGCAGGCCGCCTTCTACGACTTGAACGTCGCCCGCGCCCACGTGGAGCGTCTTTCCGTTGCAGTCCACCGTGATGCGACCCGATCCCTTGTCCACGGAAAGCACGTCGCCCGTGATGCCCATGCCCGGAATCCGTATCCTCGCCCCGACTTCCGGCAGGACGTGGGCCGCTTCCACGGGGGCGGTCAGGCCCAGCGACGTGGACGCCTCCTTCGCGGTCCTGGTCCGGGCCTTCGAGGCGACGCGCTTGACCGACTGGCGGTTCACTTCCGATTTTAGATCGGCGATAAAGCGCTCCTGGAGGTCCTCAAGTTTCGAGGGGAGGCTTTCGACGAACCTCCTCTTCTCCTCCTCCAGGGCCGCGAGGGCCTCTGCCATGCGGGCCCTGGCCGCGTTTTCCTCCTCGATCCCGGCCTTGAGTTCGGCCCTGATCGTCTCGTGCCGGACTATTTCCTCTTCCAGGGTCGACAGCACGTCCCTGAGGTGCTTTTCGCCTTCGGGAAGCAGGGCCCTGGCCGTTCGCAGGAGTCCGGGCGGGAGTCCGGATCGCTCGGCGATCTCCAGCGCGCGGCTTGTGCCGACCTGGCCCATTTTCAGGCGGTAGGTCGGCGTCCTGTCCTCCTCGGCAAACTCCATGCCGGCATTGCCCATGCCCTCCGTGACCAGCGCCCTGGCCTTGAGGGGCTCGTAATGTGTGCTGCACAAGGTGAAACCCCGCCGCTCGTGGAGGTCCAGCAGGATCGCCTCGCCGAGGGCCGCGCCTTCCGAGGGATCGGTTCCGGAACCCAGTTCGTCGAGTATGAAAAGAAACGGTTCCTCCAGCGCGTTCATCGCGTCCCTGAGCGCCACCATCCGGGCGGAGAAAGTGGAGAGGGAATCGAGAATGGACTGGGTGTCGCCCACCGTTGCGTGGAAGAAGGAAAAGACGGGCATGCGCGTGCCCTCGGCGGAGGGGATGGGGATGCCCGCCTGCTGCATGGCACACAGGAGCCCGACGGTCTTCAGGGCGACGGATTTTCCGCCCGCGTTCGGGCCGCTGACCACGAGGGTCTTCGTCCCGTTCAGCGACAGGTCCAGATCCAGCGGTATCGCTTCGCCCCGTTCCGGTTCGTTCCAGGCCTCCTTCCGCAGGCCGTTGAGGGACGGGTCCAGAAGTGGGTGGATGGCACGGCGGAGAACCAGCCCGCCCTCTTCGTCGAGCAGGGGCAGACCGCCGCGGCAGGCCTTGCCGAAGCGCGCGCAGGCCAGGTCCACGTCGAGTTCTTCGATGAAATCGAAAGCCGCATCGATCTCTTCAGAAACGGACGAGATGCGGGAAGACGCGTCGACCAGGATGCGCTGGATCTCCTCTCGCTCCTCAGCATCCAGGGCGGTGAGCCGGTTATTCAGCTCCACGACCTCCATCGGTTCTATGAAGGCCGTCGCGCCCGTGGAGGACGTGTCGTGCAGTATGCCCTTCACGCTGCCCTTCCGCGACACCTGGACGGGAAGCACCAGCCTCCCGTTCCTGACCGTGTAGGTGGCTTCCCGCAGGACGCTCGTGCCGAGGTCGTCCACGAGGCTTTCCATGCGTGACAGCACTTTGCTGCGGGCACTTTCCCGTTCGCGGCGGATGGCGCGCAGCTTGTCGCTGGCCCCGTCCGCGACCTGGCCGCGGTCGTCCAGTATCTTCTCCAGGTGGCGCCAGACGGCGGCGACCCCCTCAGAGTGCGGAAAGGCGGCCTGGAGCGTGGGCTTGGGCGATGCCTCGTCCCGCAGCCACTCGTCCGTGCGGCGCCAGGCCCTCAGGCTGGCGCGCGCCGTCCTGAGGACTTCGATCTGGAAGGCCATGCCTCCGGGGAGGCTCACCGGCGTCCGCTGGTAGCCCTCGAGGGAGAGGCGCCCGCACAGGGATTCCCCATCCCGGGACTCGGCCACCCGGCGATGCCTCAAACGCACTTTTTCGGCGTCGGTCTCGGGAGTGAGCGTCCCCGCGCGCCGCTTTCCCTCCTGGGTCGAAGCACAGAGAGAAAGAAGCGCCAGGACGCGGTCCCACTCCAGGGACCGCAATGTCCTGACGTCCATGATTACAAGATAAAGAGAGAACTAAGCGTTCAGTTTACGTTCCTGGGCCAGGCGCTTAAGGAGCTTCTTTCGCGCGGCCAGGGCCTTTTTCTTGCGCTTGACGCTTGGTTTTTCGTAGTGCTGGCGCTTTTTGAGCTCGGAAAGGACGCCGGCCTTCTCGCACTTGCGCTTGAAACGCCTGATGGCGCCTTCCACGGTCTCACCTTCTTTAACGACTACCGTCGGCACTCTAAATCGCCTCCCCTCTGGGCATAATTTGCTCCTCTAGGGAGCAGAGCGCAAAAAAGTGTAACACAAGCCTTCTGCGCTGACAAGGCTCCGTGAGCGGGGCCGTCACCCTCCAGGATCTCAGGGAACGCTTCAGCCGCCTATCTTCTTGAGGAGGTCCTTCCATGAGTGTTTCTTTTTCTTCTGCTGTTCCTGCTGCTGCTCCTGCTGCGCGGGCTGCTGTTCACCCTGGTTCTGCTGTTCGCCGGTCGCGTTTTCGCCGTTCTGGTTCTGCGGTTGTTCGGCCGGATGGAACATGTTCTTGAAGACGGTCCTCGCGCCCAGCTTGGTTTCCTTGTAGCCGGCCGGGAGGTCGAAGGTGCCCGGCGCTATCGGGGTCATGTGGACGTCTTCCGTCGTAAGGATGGTGGTCGCCTCGGGCTTTCCGTCCGTGGTCTTTTCCGTGCGGACCCTGACCGGGAAGCCGAGGAATCCGA
>Ga0315535_1001025_pt1 | contig 19096 bp, 17 predicted proteins | sample SalMarSW160220MG_2_FD_203092 | JGI IMG/M metagenome (GOLD analysis project Ga0315535, IMG submission 203092) | Salt marsh sediment microbial communities from the Plum Island Ecosystem LTER, Massachusetts, United States - Salt Marsh Sediment SW1602-20 ... | reverse complement strand
TGGATACTTTCCTTGCAGGCCGTCACAAATTAACTACAAGCTCGATGCCAAGTCTTGTAGGATGGTTGCAAAAGAAAATCAAGGGTGATGTCTTTGAAGCTACATGTATCTTCATTTCCAGATCCCAATTCCAAGGCAAGTATGGTGGCAGAGGACAAACAAGCGACCTTGCGCCGCTAATGTTTCACGGCAACTTCTGGTTCCGAGTAAAAGAACCAAAGATTTTCGTTATGGAAGTCGTTTCTAATCAAAACGCTTTCAGCACAAGTAAAGTCAATGACTTCCTTCGCTCATTCATGAATGAGAGAATCATCGACGAGTTTGCTCACTTTGACCTCCAGGCTGTATTCACTCAGCTCGACGAAACCTCGCTGAAGGTCAAGACACAGGTCAGAATGAACTTTGAGCGAATTGGACTAGAACTCGTAGATTTGAAGTTCGAAGGTTTAGACACCACAGAAAAGTATAGAGAGCGACTCTTCTGGCTTAGAACCGGTGGTGTCAGCGGTCAACAAGTCATGGGCGCAGAAACCGTGAAATCATCAGCTGAATCTCTTGGAAAGAGCCCTGGTGCCGGCTTTGGTGCAGGCATGGGCTTTATGGCAGGAGCAGCAGGAATGATGGGCGGCGGCGGACAGCAAGGCGGCGGTGGAGGCGGTTCAGCCCCAGCTGGTGCCAAGTTCTGTCCTAACTGTGGTACTGCACTTAGTGGTGCCAAGTTCTGTCCTAACTGCGGTACGAAGGTCGGATAATAGAATAATGTTGGTTGGGTGTTTTTGCCCAACCATTTCGTTTCTTTTTCTAAAGCCTTAAACGCTTACTTAACATAATGAACCTGAAAGGGTATGAACGAATTATACTTACCTCCTTTGAAAGAATCAAAGTCTCGCAGAAAGCAACTAGGTCGAGTGTTATTCTGGATAGGAATCATCATCGTTATGGTATCAATTTATACAACAATTTCTTTATCTTTTCTTCAACCATCAGCTTCGGAGTATCCTGGCAATATGACTCTGGGAATTGGAATCATTTTCACAATCTTTGGTCTTATCGCAGCTCTATTTCCAGGAGGTCAAGGAGAGGATGAAACATGGATTATGATGTTGAGTCCGTTTGCTGGTAACAATTGATTGTAATCAAGACTGCGTTTGGATTTTTTAAGAAAAAGCATTTCCATGCTAACCACAAAATTTCTATCCTTGCGCAAATGGTTCTTTGCAATTCTTTTAGTATTTCACTGTATTTTCATTGGAAGCCCATGCGACCGTTGCGGAGGACTGTGTTGATGTTGTGTTTCCAATACCTGCTTCAATTTCCAATCTCTTGAATGGAATCCACTTCTGCTACTCCCGCTTTACGAGGAATATTGCTACTCCCAAAAAGATCAAAGCTGCAGCGGGAATTCCAATCCAGAGTATGTAGGGAGGCTCTTCTTCATTAGAAACGAGAGGATTAGTTCCACGTTGGTACTCTTCAAGATTTGTAAGATTATCACCATCAGGATCTTCATCGGCATCGTTGACAAGGGGGTTGAGACCTACAGCGATTTCCCAAGCATCAGGAAGTTGATCCATATCAGAATCAGCACTATTGGGATTGAGACCATACGAAAATTCTTGCAAGTTTGTTAGAGTATCATTATCAAAATCAAGGAGAGCATCAATCGGGTTGGTTGGATCCATGTCATTCTCTAATTCCCAATTATCCGGAATTCCATCACCATCTGAATCGGCTTTAGTACTATCTGTACCATAGATAATTTCCAGTGCATCACTAATCGAATCAGAATCTGAATCGACATTGAACAGAGACGTATCTAGCCAATACTCATATTGGTCAGAAACACCATTACCATTTGTGTCGACCTCATAATCAATGTAGGAGTCCAAACCAAGCGAATCCTCACCGGTGTCCCAGACTTCAATTAGATAGAGGCCTTTCTGTGTCACTGGAATGGAGAAGATTTGAGTATAGTTCCATGGATTTGTGTCTGTCTGAAAAGACGAAGCAATTAATAATCCAGAGGGATTGTATACGAGGAAATCAGCAGAAGACCCAAACCATCGAGCATTCACTATTATTGTAGTTGCCATAGATACGGGAATAAAATGTCTTAGTGAGAAGCCAGAATAAGCAACTCCTTCAAAGATTAGACGGTTTGCCTCTCCATATGATTTGCTCATTGTATATGCCATACATCCTCCGATGAGGGCTGTAACATCCTTTCCTATGCGATAAGAATAATCACTTCGGTACCAGAGGTCTTCTGTACTTTGGTAAGCAGAATCATCAGCCAATCCACTCTCGAAAGCAAGCACTACACTATTGAGTTCTTTCGCAGTAAATTTAGTAATATCATCACGATAAAATTCGATAAATGAACTCGAGGGAACAGTTCGGACAACATCATCACCACGCCAATTCGATATAGCCTTTCCTAACTCAGCCCAGTATTGACTTACGTGATATTTAGAGGAACCTAGATCGTAATAGGAGAGGAATACTCGTTCATGTTCAGAGGCATGATTTGCCTCACGTAAAATCGGGCCGACATCGAAATGTGCCAGTATTTCAATACCCCTATCAACAAAGACTTGTGCGACTTCTTCACTCCCCTGTAAGCGTCCAGGGGGAGGAGTCAATGTATCATACTTAGCTTCAGCTCCGTTGAAAGCGATGAAATAGATATCAAGGGGCCACTCAAATTGGGACATAACACCTAGTAGCTCAAGAACTGCCGCGATTCCACTACCATCGTCATTTGCTCCAGGACATAAAGGTCGAGTGTCATAATGTGCGGACATAACAAAGACAGGGTTATTCCCTGGTAGATATCCAGGCAAACATCCAACAATGTTCATGTAGTCGCCAACTAATTCAATATCCAATCTCCCATTGGATACTTCAGTCATCTTATCGACGAGCCAGTGACGGGAAATCTCATTTTGACTACCAGGAATATCAACATCCATGTAAACATGTCGTGGACCACCCTCAGTGAACTCCTTAACATAATTTCTGTATCTATCTTGATCGACCATTTCATAGATTTCACTAGTCACATCTAAATCATAAATTCGTGGTAAGCTGGCTCCAGGTGCGCCATCATCAACAGACTGCGGTCCATCAGCAATATGACTGGTCGTAGCAATATGTGGCATCAAAATTGCCAAGGTGAAAATGACGAGGATGAACCGAAGTGTTTTCATGGGCTTAATTTGTTCTATACCTACTAAAAAACTGCCGTTTACGCGCAAATGATGATATGAAGATTCTATCTGCCGAGTTGATTATATGTAGGAGGTTGTTCAAGATATTTAAGAAAAAAAAGAAATCACTATTGAGTTGTGAAAAGAATGGAGAATATAGTGACTGATGCCAAAACCCATAGGAAAAGGCTCGGTTCATTCTATACTCCATCACATCTAACCAAACTCATAACTAATGAGTCTCTAAATACTTGGTTGCAAAACCAATCTAGTACTGATAGAAGTAGTCAATTAGAATCGGTTCAAAATCTAAAGGTTCTAGATCCTTCTGTAGGAGCGGGAGTGTTTCTGATAGCTGCTGCAGAATGGCTTGATAAAACAAGACAGACACTTGGTGAGAAATTAGGTGAAAAGGAGAGACGAGAATCAATAGTAAGGAACTCACTTTTTGGCGTTGACATTGAAGATATCGCTGTTGCCAACTGTCGTTCGAAAATTTTACGATGGTGTTCATCTAAACGGGAAGAACAAAGATCCGCAATCAATGCATTAAATGACAATATTAGGCTTGGGAATAGTCTTACCTTAAACAATTTGACTTCAAACTTCGTAGGAGTAACTACGAGAGAAAATCCCGGGTTCGATATCATACTTGGAAATCCACCATATGGCAATCTCTTAAGTAGGGACGAACGTAATTTAATCGAATCTAGTTATCCATTCAATGTTGGCGGAAATCGAACTGGTACATGGAACAGCGCAGCACATTTCATTGTCAGATCTAGTATGATGCTACGCAATAATGGAGAACTCGGATTCCTTATTCCAAATAGTATCCTCCGTGTCAGACAATTCACAAAGACAAGACAGTTTCTCCTTGAAAATCTTAAACTCTGGAAAATCATTGATGAAGGTAGTCCTTTTGGTGATGTTACTCTTGAGATGGTCACAATTTTCTGTACCAAACAAAAACATAGGTATAACCATGATGTCAAAGTCGAGTCGAGGAGACTTGGTTTTGAACAGAAAAACTCCGTTCCTCTAAAATTACTATGTTCCAGCAAGATCTTCTCAATCTATCATGATGAAATCTTCAATAGGATTCTGAAGAGAGGTCAAAGGAATCTCCTAGTTGCATCACGTGGACAAGATATTCCACATGATTATGTCAAGCAATCTAGAACGAAAGAATTCAATATTCCATACATCACAAGCGGACGTAGTGTTCGTCGTTACTTTATTGATTCTGATTATCAAACATTTACCAATGACTGGTATCTGAAACACGATGGGATGAGCAGATCATTTTCAAATGAATTTCTTGTCGCTACCAAGAATTACAGGTTTCCAAGATGTGTAATCAAACCTATTGGAATGATTCACGGGGGTGGAATTGTCCAGATTATGTCTTCCTCGAAGGATATGAACATGAGAGCAATCGGATTGATTCTTAATTCAAGATTAATTCAATACATTTGTACACGCTATCTGACTAATTATTCTCAATTAACAACATGTCTAAACACAGGGATTATTGAAGAACTTCCAATAGTTTTACCAAAGTGTCCTGAAACCTATGCGGTCCTCTTTAACGTATTATCACGATTGCATAATGAAAAGAAGACATCTGAAAGAAATGCATATATCCAAGTTGTTGAAACTATCAGTGAAGCTCTTGTATACGACCTGTATTTTGGTAACTCCTTTGCATTGGAGAAAGAAGTGACTAAGCTTATTGAAACAAATCATTCTCAAAACAAGAATCTTTTCGATCTCAGTGAAAAGTTAGGTACTAATTTAATACCATCATATGTAGATAGTGTGATGGGGATGGCGGTCGTAGACCAAATTGAGGACCGACTGGATGAGGTTCCTGAAACGTCTCCCAGATACTGAGGCTTAAATAGAGACACGGTCAACCTCATCAAGACCCAGAATGACTGATGAAAAAGATTCTACTGAAATGGCTGAGGACCTTGTTGATGCTATTGATGATGAAGCAGGACCAGACGATGTAGGCGATGGCCTTACTAAACGCGAGAGAAGTATTGAGGTCAGTAGAGTTTCAGAACGTGAAAGAAAGGCAGAGGAACTAAAGAAACAACTTCGAAAGAGAAGTCTCGGGATGCTCAATTATAAGTGGGCAGCAAGTTTTTTGATTATTGGTGGAGTAATTGCAATTATCACCAACTTTGTCCAAGCTATGACTAGAGGACCGTTGTCAATGGCAGCAGATGTTGGATTCAATACATTCTTCGATGCGTTCCTGTTGACAGGCGGTGCAATCTATATCTTCCCAGTTATTGCGGGAGTATTCATGATTATTCTAAGTTACTTCTCATATACAACCCCCAAGTACACATGGCTTGCACTAATACCAGGCATCATGCTAGCAATGGCGGGTTTCATAGTATATTTCCTAGTCACTTTTGCCGTTACTGCGCAACCAGAACTCACAGATGATCTTTATGCAGCATTTGCACCAGTTTTCATGATAGTCGCTGCAGTTTTCAATCTGATCGCTATATTCGTCAAAGAGAAAGAATAGGCTATTCACTTAGAAATTCATCTAGACGACCCTCTTTCTCAAGAGATTCCATCCAATCAATCCTCGTTGGAACAGAGTTATCACTAATCATTTGCTCTATCATTGATGCAACATCAGGTGGAGTCATCTCTGTGGTATCAATCTCTAACACACGAGCCTCTCCAAAGGAATCAATAGCATCAAGTTGACAGACACCAAGAACCTCAGCTTCGACATTTTCTTTGACTTTTTCATCTTTGTATCCACGTTTGGTCAATCGTTCTGTTAGAGTTTCAGGATGAGTCCGAAGAATAAACACCCATTGTACAGAACTACTTGGTACAAGGTCGATGTAATGGCCTTCGATTAAAATTCGCTTGGTCTTGTCATCAACCAAGTCTAGGATTGCTTCAACTAAACAGTCTTCATCAATTATTCCTGTGTCTCTAGCTTTATCTTGAGCTGATATGCAATCAGATTTGTCAGCTAATTCCCCTAGATTGATAACATCGACACCAAGTCGACTGCCTAGAACCTTAGCCACCATTGTCTTCCCTGTTCCAGGCGTACCACCAATTAGAATCGAAGCCATGAACTGGTGTGAGTATGTTTCCAAGATAAGCTTTGAGTCGCGGTATAGGAAATTTCAGAGCTAATTACAGAGAGAGCACCCATTCATAATGAATTTAAGAGACACACATTGTCGTCATGATGCATAGTCAATCGAGTGACGACAAAGATGACCGAGACCTTTAATGTCAGAGAGTTCAAATCTGATGATATTAAGCAAGTAGTCAATATTAACAAGGAATCTCTCCCCGAGAACTATCCAGATCAATTCTTTCTCGGACTCCACTATCATGCACCCAAAGCATTTCTCGTTGCAGAAATAGGTACTGAAATTGTTGGTTATATAATGTGCCGAATTGAACGAGGCATCTCATCTTTTGGCCGTCTACCCGTGAAGAAAGGACATGTTGTTTCGGTTGCAGTTCTTGATGCTCATAGACACAAAGGGATTGGTACAGCTTTGATCAAGAGAGGTATGGAAGCCATGGCAGAGTACGGCTCTAGTGAATTTTTCCTTGAAGTGAGAAAAGGAAACGAAGCTGCAGTTACAATCTATGAAATTTTGGGGTTCTCAGTGCGCCGCGTGCTTCGTGGGTATTATCGTGATGGTGAAGATGCATATCTTATGGTGTGCCAGTCTGATTGTACTCCAGAGGATGTGAATGAATCTGCACAAAATAATTGAAGTTCCGCTTGTTCCAGATTGCGGACCTTGTATGCTTAATAGTTTGAAGACCTTAATCCCGCTACTCACTCCTGATGAGAGTAAACAAGCAGATTATTTCGCAATAGCTTTCAAATTTCTTTCTGGGGGTTTTAAGAAGAGAATTGAACCCGCACCACTTTCTATAAGTCTGTATCAGGAATTGTATACAAAAGCAGGAATCAAAGATCCGTATGCAGAAATTAAGAGAGCTAGTACTGAGGCAGCGCTGAAAGCTTTACCAACCATAGATAAAATCATCACACCACTCAAAGGAGAAGATAGATTCAGAGCATGCATTGCTTCTGCCATTGCAGGAAATGTAATCGATTTCAATACTGCAGGTCATGATCCGGACTTGGATAATCTTGTGGAAGTCTTTACCACAATTCAATCAGAAGGATTTGCTATTGATGACTCTGACCAGTTATGGAGGTCTCTTCAGGCGCGTACTGGAAAAGTAATCTTCCTTGCTGATAATGCAGGAGAACATATTTTGGACATCCCTTTACTTCGTCTGCTTAAAGACATGGGTTGGTCTGTGACGTTCATTGTTAAAGGACGAGCTATGGTCAACGATGTCACTCGAGAGGAAGTACGTGGAACAGAGATCGAAGACTTGGCTGAAATTGCAGATACGGGTGCTTGGGCTCATGGTGTTCCATTGCAAATGGTGAGCAGGGAATTCCTGAAGCTCGTTTCAGATAGTGATATGGTGATCTCAAAGGGCCAAGCAAATATTGAAACCTTTCCAGAGATTCAGAGACAGACCAATATTGAAACCTATTACATAACACGTGCAAAATGTCCACACATCTCTCAAGCTGTGGAAGCCAAGAGGGGAGATAGTGTTATTTTAAGGCGGCCTTAAGCCAATATTTAAAAACACAAATCATCCCGAAGTGCTTGTACAGTTTTATCTGAACTGACCGTTTTAGTGCGATTGCTTCGTGCTTTCAGAGTCAGGAAATGGAGGAACTAATTGATGAGTCAAAATGTACCGGTACTTGTTTTACGAGAAGACACCGAGAGAACACGTGGTCGTGATGCTCAGAGGAATAATATCATGGCTGCAATCGTTATTTCTGAAGCAGTCAAGTCAGCTTTGGGTCCTAAAGGTATGGACAAAATGCTCGTGGACAGCTTTGGAGATGTAACTGTAAGCAACGATGGAGCAACTATTTTGAAAGAGATGGATGTTGCACATCCAGCTGCTAAGATGGTAATTGAGGTATCCAAGACTGTGGATGCAGAAGTCGGAGACGGCACTACAACTGCGGCAATATTAACTGGAGACCTTCTAAGACAAGCAGAAACACTGCTGGACAAGAAGATCCATCCAACTACAATCATTAACGGATATAGAAAGGCTTCAGCAAAGGCTTTGGAAGTAATTGATGCAGTAGCTGAGAATATTGACCCTGCATCAGCGGATTACAAGAAGATACTCTTGGATGTTGCAAAGACATCAATGTCAAGCAAGTTTGTTGCTGGAAATCGTGATAGTCTTGCAAAGACTGTAGTAGATGCAGTTCTTGCTGTTGCAAAGGATATTCCTGAGGGTGAAGAACTCAATATCGAAAACATCCCACGTCAAAAGCAGACAGGGATGGTTGTTGAGAAGACTGAGCTCATAAAGGGTCTCGTACTTGACAAAGAAGTTGTTCATGCAGGAATGCCAAAGAGAATCGAGAACGCGAAGATAGCCCTATTAGAATCAGCTCTTGAAGTCACAAAAACTGAATTCAGTGCAAAAATCTCCATCAACGATCCTTCAGGAATGACTAAATTCCTTGAGGAGGAAGAGCGCATGTTGAAGGAGATGGTGAATAAAATAGTCGAGTCTGGAGCAAATGTTGTTATCGCCCAGAAAGGCATCGATGACGTGATTCAGCATTTCTTAGCCAAAGCGGGAATTCTTGCAGTACGACGCATCAAGAAATCTGACGTGGAGAGAATCCACAAGACTACTGGTGCAGCTATCGTTTCAAATATTAAAAACATCACCGCTGCAGACCTTGGAAAAGCCAAGCTCGTTGAACAGAGAGAGGTCGCTGATGATAAGATGCTCTTTATTGAAGGCACACCAAAATCAAGCGTCGTAACAATCATAGTTCGAGGTGGAACTGATCACATCGTTGATGAAGTTGATCGTGCATTGAATGATGCACTTTACGTTGTGAGAGATGTTGTCATGCACCCACAGATCACTTATGGTGGCGGTGCACTAGCAGCTGAGATATCATACAAGCTAAGAGATTATGCATCAACCCTTGAGGGTCGCGAGCAGTACGCTGTAAACTCCTTTGCAGATGCTGTCGAGTCAATCCCAAATACGCTAGCTGAGAACGCAGGTCTTGATCCCATAGATGTGATTGTCAATCTAAGAAAAGCTCATACCGAGGGTAACATTAATCACGGTATCAACTACGCGAAAGGAACGGTTGATGACATGAAAAAAGCTCGAGTTATCGAGGCAGCTGTTGTCAACAGACAGGTCATTATGTCTGCTGCAGAAGCAGCAATGATGATTCTCAAGATCGACGATGTTATTAGCTCAAAAGGTGGTCCCGGTGGAATGGGAGGCGCCCCTGGCGGCGGTGACTTCGGCGGCGACGACGAATAGAAAGAGTCAAACGTAAATAGAATCAGGTGAAACTCATGTCAGACGGCTCTGAAAAGACAGAAAAAGATGCTCCAGAAAAAGATGCAGAAGCATCAGCTGAATCAACAGAAGAAATACCAGGATTGAATGAGATTGTATCCATTCTTACCAATATTCCGGGTGTTGGTCCTAAGACAGCTGAGAAATTAGCAGAATCAGGTTATGATACAATCAAGAAAGTGTCAGAAGCTGACAAGGAAGCTCTTGCAGCTGCAGTAACTGGACTTAGTGAGGCTAAAGCAGATGCTGTTATTGGAGAAGCCTTTGATCTTCAAGAGAAGATTGAATCAGGCGAGCTTGACTTGAGCGCAAAAGCCAAATCAAAAAGGAAGAAAACGCCAGAGCCAGAACCCGATAGACACGATCTTCCACCTATTGAAGAGGTTATTCGTATAGAAGAGCGAAAGAATCTGACTACGGGATATGATGTTGATAAAGCAGCCATTGGTGTGAGTATTGGTCCAAAGTGGTTGACTAAGTACGAGAAAGCCCGTATCATAGGTGCACGAGCACTTCAGATTTCAATGGGTGCTCCTATCATGATCGATATGAAAGGAAAGAAAATGGGTCGTTTCGGTTTTGCAGAGGAAGAACTTAAGTCAGGAGTGCTTCCTATGACAGTTCGTAGGTCCCTTCCTACTGGCGAATATATTGATGTTCCATTGTCGTTGTTACTCAAATATACGAGGTTGGAGTAATTCCAACCTCCTCTTGTTTCTTTTTTTTTACTCTCTTGAATGACGTCATGCTACGCCTTAAAAGAGGGATATACTAATTCAATAGGTCCGTGGTGATATAATTTGCAGGATTTGTTACTTACTTCAGACCTGATCGTAAAAGCTCTTCTCGGATTCGTTGTCGGAGCATTGATTGGTCTTGAGCGACAAAAGAAGATGGAAAGTGATAGAGTAGTAGGAGTGAGATCCTTTGGCCTACACAGTCTTCTTGGCGCAATGTCAGTCTACATTTCAGAAATTACGGCAAATCCTGTGATTCTAATTTATGGAGTAACAATCTCCATCATTCTCGTGGGGTCACAAGTGTATTGGAAACTCTTTCGAACCATTGGGAAGGGACTAACAACGCCTCTAGTGTTCTCACTTTCATTTGTCCTTGGAACACTCGTCGGGTTTGATACTCCAGCACCTGGGCAATTATGGGGACCCCTACAAATTTTCGCAATGGCAGTATCATTCCTAGTATTTTTAGTACTTAGTTTCAAAGAAGAGCTCGCACATGCTGTTGAAGTCATTACTCGAGAAGAGATGATTAGCGCTGTAGAATTAGCAGTAATCATTCTTTTTCTCTGGCCATTGGTACCTCAGACAATTCAATTGGGAGCGATAGAATTTCCGGCTTTCGAGACCTATTTCCTGATAGTACTCCTACTTGCAGTCAGTTTTGGAAATTACCTTCTAGTTAAAAAATTCAAAGATCGTGGCATTTACTTCTTCGGACTCTTTGGTGGACTTGCAAATAGTGAAGCTACAGTATCAAGTGTAACCGATTTCTATGTTAAAGAAGATAGAAAAGGAGCTGGAAGAATATCTCTAGCAATCAATTTAGCTAATGTCGCTATGACCCTCCGGAACGGGTTACTTCTACTCATAATTGATCCAACGTTGTGGTTGGTTAGATTATATCTGATACCTATTACAATTCTTATCGTCATTAGTATGGTCCGTATGATAAGTGAAAGCAGATCCGAAGAAGTCCATGAAGGTCAACTCTTTGATACTAAACTCGTGTCCCCATTCGAGTTTGGACCAGCACTCAGATTTGGTGCGATCTTCGCTGGAGTTTATTTGATTCAACTCGTTCTCACTGAAAACTATAGCGGAGCAGGATTAATCATAGCTGCCATAATTGGTGGATTTGTTTCAGCAGGTGCAGTTGTTGCAAGCTCGGCAGCAGTATTCGTGCTTAATCCTTCACTCTACCCAGAGGTCGCTATGGCAATAATAATTACAACTATTATCTCTGTACTCAACAAGATGATCTATGTCTATCTTGCGGATAGAGAAACCGGCCTCCTGAAGATTGTTGCACGAGATTCACTAATCATTGCGTCATTCATTGTTCTATACTTGGTCCTCTTTGCTTTAGGTTACGTGTAGGTCAACAGAGCTGACTAGCACAACACTTAAAGTAGGAAAGACCGGATTCGAATTTGGTGACAAATGTGAAAAATGGTGGCTTTGTTCATCTGGATTACAGATAGAATTAGGGAATACTCCGCCTCCCGCATCAGTTACCGGTTTGAATTTTGGAGGATATTTAATGAGTGAAATGAGAACAGTAAGAGGTATGAGAGACCTCTTTGGCCCAGAAATGAGGGTCAAGGATTATCTAATGAAGACAGCAATAGAGATATTCCAGAAGTTTGGCTACGAACCACTCGACTCGCCGGTAATGGAATTGTGGGAAACACTCTCAGCTAAAGGTGGAGAAGAAGTTGAAGCAGAAACCTTCAAATTTACCGACAAAGGTGAACGAGAGGTCGGTCTAAGATTTGACCTTACGGTGCCTCTTGCACGCATAATTGCTACGAATCCTCATTTACCTAAACCGTTCAAGCGTTACGCAGTCGGCAAAGCTTGGAGATATGATAGACCACAAGCGGGTCGATATCGAGAGTTTGAACAAGCTGATGTGGATATAATCGGAGCTGAAAGTCCTGCAGCTGACGCAGAAGTAGTTCTTGTAGCACTAGAATTTCTAAGACGGGTTCTCGGTCAAGAATATATTATCAAAATCAATAATCGAAAAGTGCTGAAAGGGCTCACTGAACGAGCAGAAGTCCCTGATGACCTCGCGTTTGAATGCTTCAGAGCAATTGATAAACTGGACAAGATTGGTCGAGGAGGTGTCCTCAAAGAACTGGAGGACAGGGGAATTAGTAAGAAATCAAGTGATTTCCTGATTAATGCCATTAACATAAATGGATCAGGTGTTGATTCACTGGACAAATTCCGAGAGGTACTTTCAGGATCCACAATCGGTATCGAGGGAGTTGATGAGCTTGTGATAATGGCTCAGATATTCGACGATGCGGGAGTTGGTGACAAAGTCTTATTCGACCTATCACTAGCTCGAGGTCTCGATTACTATACTGGACCAGTATTCGAAGGAAGATATCTTGGAAAACCAAACGTTGGTTCAATTCTTGGCGGGGGAAGGTATGACCATTTGATTGAGAGATTCGGTGGACCTACAACTCCAGCAACTGGTATCTCACTTGGCATTGGTCGATTGATTGAGGTTATCGTAGCACGAGGTTTACCTGATGGACTTATTCCAGATCTTGATGTTTTCATTGCACCAATAGGATTACCTATGGTTCGCTACGCAATGGCAATCCAGAACAAGCTTGTTAGAGAAGGAATTTCTTGCGAGGTGGATCTAATGGAGAGGTCTCTCAAGAAGCTCTTTGCTCAGGCAGACTCTAAAAACACAACTATAACTGTGATCATTGGAGGGCGAGATATTGAGAAAGGTGAAGTCAGTATACGTGACATGAAGACCAAAGAAACAGAACAAGTCAAACTAGAATCAGCTGTCGGGTTCATCAAGAAGGCTCTGAAGAAGTAATTTCTGAAAGAGACCAAAGGCTTTTCTCGTTGATTGCATACTATACTCCACGGGAGAACTAATGACGCGAATGCCTGTTGTTGCGGGAAGATTCTATGAAGGAAAAGAAGATCTTCTCACTAAGCGTATTGAGAATTGTTTCTTAGGACAGTTAGGACCAGGTAGACTACCAGAGGGGAACCCCGGTAATGACCGGAGTTTGAAAGCAGCTATTGCACCGCATGCAGGATACATGTACTCAGGAATGCCAGCAGCACATACCTATCTAAAAATCTTCGAAGATGGCAAACCTGATCATATCGTTATACTAGGTCCAAATCATACTGGAATGGGAGCGAGGTTAGCTGTATGCAATGACGATTGGGAAACACCTCTAGGAAGAGCAATATACGATAGTGGATTGGGTTCAGCAATTGTTGAAAAGAATGAGTTTGCTACAAACGATTGTATTGCCCATAGTAATGAACATTCGATAGAAGTACAGGTTCCGTTTCTACAGTACATCTTTGGTCCAGATGTCAATTTCATTCCAATTTGTGTCACTGACCAATCATATAAGGTCTGTGAATCTATAGGAATGACTCTTGCCAGACTTGCAGAAAAGGAAGACATTCTGGTCATTGCAAGTTCAGACTTCACACATTTCGAATCATCGCAAGAAGCAAAGATCAAAGATAATCAAGCAATGGAGTATCTTGAGTACCTTGATCCTGAAGGCTTTCTCAACTTTGTACAAAGCCATCGACTTAGCATTTGTGGAGCTGGTCCAATAGCTGCGACACTAGTCTTTGCTAAAGAACGGGGAGCGAATTATTTCAATCTCTTAAAGTATACAAACTCCGGTGATGTCAGTGGGGATAAAAAAAGTGTTGTCGCATATGTGTCTGCTACCTTTTCATAATCAGTGTGTGGAATAATAGAAGAACGAACCCCACGCAATATTTTCCTTCGGATTATATTCATACTCACAACATTGACGAACCTATTCGTTTGCGATATTGCCGATGGCTTCTTCGAGGGGTTCCTCCTTTGCAATATCATCTTCCTTCTTTATATCGCCAGGAAGCGCAACTCCAGCAACAAGACCACCTACAAGAGAAACACCACCCGCAATAAGCAATCCGGAGATCGCATTGCCATCCAAGTCAAAGAGATAGCCGCTCATTGTAGGACTTATAACGTATGCACTATTACTGATTGCTCCAAAGAGACCCATGATACTACCATATGCACTTGGATCTGTGAGATCTGCAATCAGAGCTTGTATCGCGGGTCCTCGCATGGACATTCCAATCGAGAGGACAGCCCCAGCAACATAGAAACTATAGACTCCATTTGCAGTAGCAAACATGAGCATAGATAATGTACCTATCATAGCTCCAGCTACAATCAACCACTTACGTCCGCTCACATCTGAGAGCTTGCCGAATCCAACATTACCGATAATCATACAAACACCAATGACTCCAAAGAACTCTCCGATTTCAAGAGGGCCTATGCCGAATCTTACGACTGCATCAAGCATGAATGCGACTTCAAGAACTCCGATAGCAAACATATTCGCAAACATTGCTACACCAAGAGCTCCGTATGCAGAGTAGGCTCGTGAGAGCACTTCTCTTACAGGAACTTTGGGAGGTCTCACCTTTCCTGCAAATGCTTTTCGTTTTGGTTCTTTAACTAAAATGGTGAGTAATAGCATAGTGAAGAGGGTCGCGCCTGCAGCGATAATGAAAGGCAAGCGAATGCCAAGATATTCTGCGAGGACACCTCCAACAACGGGTCCGACAACAAAACCGACCATATTACCAGTGCTGAGATAACCCATTGCAGTTCCGCGGTTTTCAGGAATAGTCATATCTGATACAAAAGCATTAGCGGCAGGAAAGAACCCTGCAGATACCGCACCTTCCATCGCACGAGCTATAACCATCACCCAAGCATCCTGTGCAAATGCATAGATGATGTTAGATGCTGCAAAACCAAGTAAAGAGTAAACGAGTATTTTTTTACGACCAATTGTGTCTGAGAGCCCTCCTAGCGGACCAGCTAAAAGGATACGCGTTAACGCAAAAGAAGCGGCTAATATACCAAGCTCGATGCCACCCATTCCTAACTCTGTAATATAAACAGGAAAAACTGGAGTAACGAACCCAAAACCAATTTGAAGGATACTTAACGAAAATGCAAGCATCACAACCTGATACATACCACTGTGACCTGTTTCTTCCTCTATCTCTGAAAGAATATCATTTACAGATTCAGGTGGTGTATGCTCCATAAGAAAACACTCTACAGCTCGCTGAAAATAGGCCTTTTGAAGGTTAGGAATAAGGATAATGAATTTCTTATTTATCAATGATGACTTTGCGAACTCCCTTTATATCGGATAGATTACGTATTATACTTCCAGGAAGAGGTTCGACAGTAATAACTTTGAGACATGGCTCAGGATAGATTGCTACATCCTCAGCAAGCACTTGGCGTATTGCGATACCATGACCAGCAATCATAGATGTGACAGCAGAGATTATTCCAGGGGAATCAGGAGACTCAACCAATATCGTGACTACTCCGTATCCAAGAAGCTGACGAACACCTTCGAGAGATGGTCCTGCAGGTCTCAGCAATTTGAAAAAGTCGCATAGATCAGACTTTTGACAAATATCCTCAGTTGTTGCCCTTACAGTTCTTCTATCAATATCAAGAGCAGTTCCGAGAGATTTGAGAGGTATGCGAATATCACCACATTTTATCAAACCAGGCGCTTCAACACTGAATCCATGACGAACTATCGCTTGAGCTACTTTCAGCCTCTGAGGGCTATCTTTGAAGAAATCAACAATTTTTCGCCACATCTGTTAGCGTCACCATAGAAGTTTCACTGATTCTATTTCTATATGCACTCCTTCTATAAAGCCCTTCGTTTCTTCAATAACAGAGGAAAAATCTACTCAATGCCATAAGGTATGAAGTATGATATGAAGAAATAACAACTGTGTGCTAATCTGAGAAAATAAGCAACTACCGAATTATTTCCTTTTCCATAAGCACTTCATCAATGAAACCAGTTGGCATATTGAAATGATCTCTTCGAATTCCGACAATTCTGTAACCAAGACTTAGATACAGATTCTTAGCAACTTCGTTGTCGTCAAAAGTGCTTAGGATTATTTTTGTGAAGTCATGCTCAAGTCCTATTTCTTCACAGGACAACATAAGAGAACGTCCAACACCGATATGTCTATGTTCTTTGACCACAATAATTCCAAGCTTGCCAACATGTTGGGATGCATTCCATTCCTCGGGTTGTAAGGTCAGATGTCCAGCGTATACATTATCTAGAAAAGCAATGAGCAAGATTTCACGATTATTTTGTGTTTTTTCAATCCAGTGGACCCAATCAGAGATGTGTGAATTCGCAGTGAATGTTGGTAACCAAGTACCCTCATCGACCACGCGACGAAAACCTTCATGTAGATTAGGAGCATCGCCACGCTCAGCGGTACGCACTAATATTGGCCGCCTATCTTTTGATGTGTACTCCCATGTTTTCATACGCTGCACCGAAATTTCGTACATTATCAACCCACAAAAAGGCTTACGGTGTGACTAAACTCTGATTCATTCTATTCTTGTGAGCATAGGAATGTCAACTCGGACACCCGGTCGTGGAAGTGAGCATGCATAGACTCTATCAAGAGTGACAAATGCAGTATTCTCATCTATCTCATGAAATGTTCCTTTCATTTGAAATGCTGCAGGTTCCAAAGACACAAGTGATATTGCTACTCGTTGGCCATCATGCAGTGAATATCCTCGCCGCTTTTCTTGAGTGCGCTTCATGACTACAGTGTTTGTAGACACTGGTAGCATACCAAATTCAGGGAATCCGACTGGATAACCATCTTCATCGATGAAAGCTAGAACCTTGACTGCAGCCATCTGGGAGAATACATTATAGATGTTCCGTGGCATATTTCCTTCTGCCGATTCAATAACAGCAACTTTCCTTTTTGCCAAACTTGTCTTGATGAAAGAAGAGAGGACTGATAGTTTTGAGATGCCAAATTTTTCACTTGATGAGATTGCTTCAGCAACACCTGCACCTCTTGCATTCGTATACTGATTGTACCTGAACAATGGTGTTTGCGCGATGAACTCGTATATTTCATCATTCCAATGATATGACTCGAAATCTGCTTTAATGAGCCAACTATCTAGGTCCATTGTTAATACCATAATAGCCATCTGACTATTTCCAGCATTGACATTCTTTCGAGTCTTCTCACTTAGGAAATCACCATAAACAAGCGTGTTTCCCTCGTAGACAGTCCAAGTCATTATCAGACTTGCATTGGGTTCATCATTCTCATCTTTGGTAATCATAAATTTCGGTGTTTCAAAGATTTTCATTGCTTCTATAAGTTCGTCATTTAGTATATTAGTTGGCACAGGGTCGCTCCTCCTGTTCATCGTGTATAATATGTATCTTGGAATTCTTTGTCATCCCAGACCATGCAACTTGAGATACTCCCTCTTGTCTTGCAATCTCAGCTAAATGTTCCATGGTTTCCTCAGTAATCAAATCAGCATCTTTCAACGGATACTCTAAATCAAAGAGTGTGTATTTGTCAGTACACATCCGATTGAATGCGAGCAGATCATATCTTTCCACATTCTGCATTTGTGTTGCGATGAATTGTGCAATGGACCTAATGTTTTCGGCACTATCTGTGTGTTCAGGAATTATTGGGGTTCTTATCCAAATTGGCTTTCCACTGTCTGCAACGATTTTCGCGTTGGCTAGAACTCGGTCGAGTGGAACACCAGTGAATTCCTCATGCTTCTTTGGATCCATTATCTTCAAATCATAGAGAATCATATCTACATGTTCGAGCATATCTCGCATGACTTTTTCACTACAATATCCACAAGTATCAAGTGCAACATGTACTCCATTTTCTTGCAATCCAATCGCTATATCGGTAGCAAATTCAGATTGATATGTGGCTTCCCCACCAGACAGGGTTACGCCACCGTTTGACGTGTCAAAGAAGACCTTGTCCCGTAATAATTCTTTAATCAGATCATCAGAGGCCCAGTTTGTCCCCATCACCTTCATTGCTCCTGTTGGACAGACTTCTTCACAGGTTCCGCAAACTTGGCATAAATCATGATTGATTATCATTCCATCAGGAGTTAGCTCAAGAGCAGAATCGGGACATGAACGGACACAAGCTTGGTCGCCTATACACTTCACAGCGTACCAGACTACAACGGGATTAGCATCGATTGTCTCAATATTGTGACACCAAACGCACTTCATAGGGCAACCCTTGAAGAACACTGTTGTTCTGATACCGGGGCCATCCTCTGTAGAACACCTCTGGATATTAGTCACAAAGCCATTTGATGTCATGATAGGGAGTGCTCCGTTCTTGTGATGATCTCTTCTTGGAGTTCTCGACCTACTTGTGTGAAGTAAGCATTGTATCCAGTAACACGGACCATCAGGTTTGAGTATGCATCAGGATTCGTCTGAGCCTCTCGAAGTGTCGCACTATCAATTACATTGATTTGCAAGGCGGTTCCTCCTACTTCATTATACGCTCGAAGAAGAGCTGCAAGCTTCTCAACATGTTCCTTTGTTTTCACCATTGAAGGGCTAAGTGTTATTGTGTGACTGGCACCATTCGGTACTGTTTCCAGTCCAAGCTTACCAACTGAACGAATAGAAGCAGTAGGACCTTTTGAATCCATACCCTGAACAGCACCAACACCACCAGAAATGAATTCACCTCTTCGTCTACCATCAGGTGTAGCTGCAG
>Ga0315535_1001024_pt1 | contig 19111 bp, 15 predicted proteins | sample SalMarSW160220MG_2_FD_203092 | JGI IMG/M metagenome (GOLD analysis project Ga0315535, IMG submission 203092) | Salt marsh sediment microbial communities from the Plum Island Ecosystem LTER, Massachusetts, United States - Salt Marsh Sediment SW1602-20 ... | reverse complement strand
CAGGGCGAAAAGATCGTCCAGCAGCTCATCGAAAATGGTGCGCTTAGAGCTGAAGTACAGGTAGAAAGTGCCGCGGGCTACACCTGCCTTCTTTATGATGTCCGACACCGTTGAAGCATGGTAGCCCTTTTCGGCGAATACCTCGAGGGCACAGGCAAGAATATGTGCCCGTCTTTGCTCTCTCCTCAAGGAATGCCTCCAGTCAAACAATACCGTCAAAAAACGCCCCGGGGAAAGCCCCGGGGCGCCTGTTTTCTGAGACTGGTAAAGTTGCTACTTTATGGCCCGCATGGCCTCGCCGATCTTGGCGGCCTGGTCGGGGCACTTCTGGTTGATTTCCATGATTGTCGCCATGCTGTCCTTGATCAGGCCGCCCATCTTCTTCATGGCCTTTTCGGCGTACTTCTTCTTGTCCTCGTCCGACATGTTCTTTTCCATTTCCTCGCCCTGCTTCTTGATCTCTGCGAACTCTTTCTCGTGAGCCTTGGTGTAGGCATCGAGCTCGGAGACGACCTTGTTGCAATCGGCCTTGTTATCCTTGATGATCTTGAGCATGGCCGTTGTGTGTCCGATCATGGCCTCGAGCGGGTCGCTGGAGCTCTTCGAGCAACCTAGTGAGAAGGCAAAGGCGACTGCTACCAGTACCAATACGAGCTTCTTCATGATTTCCTCCCTATCTGGTGATGGAAAACGCGGTAATTACCATTCACTGACGGACAAGAACAGATTGTTTCATTTGGGTCAAGCAAAATATCTCATGACGCGGATGCATGTTGATCTTCCCGGCATTGTGGGGCATATACGATAGTACATTACGCCGGTCGTGGTCTGGCGGAGAGGAGATCGTTTGACAACAAAAAAGCGTGCCAAGAAGGCAAATGGTCGAAAGGCAACTCGTGCCTCGCTGATTAACGCACAGCCGCTCAAGCCATATCGCTCGTTTCTCAGCAAGAAGGAACTCGGTGAGATGCTGACCTTTTCCAAGGGATTGGCGCAGGCCAGCGGAGCACTGGCCCTGTCGTACTACGGCCGCGCCAATCCTACTTTGCGATACGACCGCGATCTGGTCACCGAGGCCGACCTGGTGGTCCAGGAATACATTCGCAAGGAGGTAAGCTCGTGTTACCCGGCCCATAAGTTCCTTGGAGAAGAGGCCAATGCCTTGCCCGAAGACCGCGACCTGCAGGAGCCCCTGTGGGTGGTCGATCCGGTGGACGGCACCGCTTCGTTCTGCGCTGGAATGCCGATCTGGGGCGTTTCGATCAGCCTGTTCGACGGTCCTCGCCCGGTAATCGGCGTCTTCCACCTGCCGGTCACGGGAGAACTTTACGCAGCTTGTAAGGGCGGGCAAGCCATGCTGAATGACCGCTCGATAGAGGTGCGCGACGAAGCAATCGACGATGAATCACTGCTGCTGACATATAGCCGTTTTAATGCCGACTTTACGACCCAGTTCCCGGGCAAGGTGCGATCGCTGGGTTCATCGGTAGCCCACATAGCCTACGTTGCCCGGGGAGCGGCCGTGGGAGCCGTGCTTGGCAATGTCCATGCATGGGACGTGGCCGCCGGCCAGGTGATACTGGAAGCGGCCGGAGGAAGTATCAGGGATATGAGCGGCAAGAAGGTCGATCTTTCGAACTTTCTCGAAGGAGAGAAGATCGATCGGATTCTGATCGCTGCACCGAACGGACAACACAAGGATATAGCCAACAGCCTCAAGCAGCGCATATCCCGCAGCCAATGATCGACCTCCACTGCCACATTCTTCCCGGCCTGGACGACGGTCCAGCAGACCTTACAGGCTCGTTGCGCATGGCCGATGAACTTGCCCGGCTTGGATTTCGGCAAGTATTCGCGACGCCGCACGTTCCATGGGGGTCGGCCCGCGTGGACCTGAAGGCATTTACCAATCAAGCCCTTTCATTGATCGAGAAGATGAGTCAGGCAGGATGCCCGCTGGAGTTGCACCTGGCGGCCGAGCACTTCAGCGATGTGGTACCGCAGCTGATACGTGAATCTGAACCGCTTTGTTTTCCGCGCGGAGACACATTTTTAATGGAGTTTCCGCTGTCCGGGTTTCCGCACCGTTTAGATGACTTATTGTTTCTGGTCGAGGTCAAAAAGAAGAGGCCGGTCATCGCGCACGTTGAACGTTATCCCGAGGTTCAGGCCGATCCCGAGGCCGTGAATGTTCTCAAACAGAGGGGTTGTTTTTTACTAGTCAACCTGAGCGGTCTGGCGGGAGAATGGAGCAAGCAGGCGCGCAAGACGGCGCTGACCCTGGTTAGCAGGGGACTGGTGGACGCCGCCACGAGCGACTTGCACTCGGCGGACAGATCGCAGGCCACGGCAGAGGGACTGCGTATCCTCGAGGATCTCGTGGGTAGTCAAGGAATGGATCGCATGCTGCGTGTGACACCCGCCGAGATCTCCGGTTTGGATCAAGCGCTGGAGAGTCGCTAGGTGAAAAGGTTCTGGACCAAACTGCTTGCCTCGCTGGTAATCGGCGCGTTCTTCATCTGGCTGGCGGCCAGGGGAGTGAACTGGGATGATCTGCGGCAAGTGTTTTCCCATATTGATATCATGCGCCTGTTGGGTTACCTGGTAATCCTTTCGGCCGTACAGTTCGTCCGCATCCTGCGCTGGGGAATCCTCCTAAGACCTCTCGGCCGAGTAGGGTTCGGCAGGTTGATGAGCGTCGGTTCAGTCGGCATTCTGGCATTAATTCTGTTGCCGCTCAGGCTGGGGGAGTTCGCCCGGCCGATTCTGATAGCTCGGCCGGGCGAAATTCGCGTAAGCGCCGCGCTGGCCACCGTGGTGGTCGAACGGGTGGTCGACAGCCTGGCCATGGCCCTGCTTTTGACCGGCATCTTGTTCTTCCTCGGCGACAGGCTTCATGTTCCGTTCGAGCTAAACACCTGGGCTTGGGCGATCCTCGCGGTATTCGTGCTAATTATGGTTTTTCTCGTGGTTGCGCATCGCCATCGCGAGAAAACGGTTGCCTGGTTCAGGCGCTGGATCTTGCGGCTGTTGCCCGGCAAATTGTCCGGGCGGCTCGAATCAATTTTGCGCTCGTTTATCGATGGGCTTCAAGCGTTGCCCAACCTGCGCCTGGCGGTGATTTTTCTCGCCATGACCGTGCTCTACTGGGGTCTGGCCGGGGCGGGATTATGGTACATGTTCGGCGCCTTCGAAGAACTGCGACATCTCGGGATGCTCGAGGCTTTCACGGTCTTAAGTGTCCTGTGTGTCGGGTTGATGATTCCGGCCGGGCCGGGCATGATCGGCAACTTCCACTATTTTACGAAACTGGGCCTGAGCCTGTTCGTTTCCAAGGCTGTCTTGGGCACTTCGGGCATGGCTTTCGCCATAATCGTTCACGCCATGCAACTAGGTCAGCAGGTCCTCTGGGGAGTTCCCTTCCTCTTCACTACACATATCTCGTTTGGCCGTATCCTCTCGCCGCCCGGCTCGGGGCAAGGGGACACCCAGCAGTGAGCGGTTTGTGTTGGCCTGCAGAGAACGGATCAAGCCCAGGTTGAGCAGCGAAACAAAAGCCCGCTCCTCGGGCCGCAGATCCTCCTCCTCGAACAGACGACAGGCTTGCTCCAAGCTTTTTGCGGAAGTAAGGAAAACCTTGCCTGCTTTACGGGCCATGGGATCCTTTGTCGACGTGCCGACATATTAACACGGCCCGCTTTTCTGTCAAGAAAATGACACAAATAAGCGCTTGTTTTGCAAACTGTTAGAGCGGGTTCTGAAAGTATTTTCTGGGGTTACTGCAACTCTATTGTCGTGGTTTGGGATCCGCTGTTGCCGAGCGCGTCAGTGGCCGTAACGGTCAAGCTGTAGCTTCCGGCGCCTTTATAGGCTGTATGACTCACACTGAAACCCGAGGCGGGCAGGTTCTGCGTTGCCAGGTTATCGACTCCCTGGTTGCGCGAGCTTACGTAAACATAGTCGGCGTTACCCGACTGGTCTACCGGGACGGCGGAAAGTTGCACGGGGTCGCTCGATGATTCCTTGATTGTCAGATCGACCTTCAGGCTGCCGTCGGCCGGCGCCGGCCAGGGCATAGTGGCGGGCACCAGGCCGCTATGGCGCAGGAAACCCGCGGGCTGCAGGCTCGAGAAATCCGAAAGGCCGTCATTATTGGTCGGTCCCGGTGGATAGGACACCCAGCCGGAGACGTTAGTCGACGTAAGTCCAAGGCCGAATACCGCCATGCGCGAGCAGGGAACGAGATCGAAGGCCTGCGAGTTCAGCTGATAGCTCTGTGTTCCGCTGCCGTCGAAGTATTTGCCTTCAATGTGGATACGATAATGTCCCAAGGGAAAATCGACGCTGGTTTCCCAGTCGAGTTCCCAGCTGTGATCGGTTTTGTAATCGCCGCGGTAGAAAGTCATGGTGTCGAAACCGTCGTCAGAGTAGACCACTCCGGCGCTGTTGGTGGCTTTTACCCAACTGCCGCCATCGTCGCGTTCGAGAGTCATGCGGGGCAGATCGACGCCAGGATGTCCACCGCTCCAGATCAGTCTGGCCATCGAGATGCGTTCGACCGTCGCCGCAACGTCCGACACGATCGTGCCCGGATCGGAAGTGGCGCTGACCTGGACAATACAGAAGCTGTCCGCGCCGCACTGCATCGGGTTGCCCTGCGGATCGGGATCGCAGTCCGAATCTGTCGTGCAGGGGAACTCGAAGAAAGTGGGTTTCATGCCTGCGTCGTCCGTGTAGCCTCCGCTGGAGGCGAAAAGATCGGTCATCTCGTTGATCTTGTCGAAGAAGTAGTCGCCCTCTTTCCAGCCCCAGATGCCCATCGAGGGTTCGTAGCCACCCTGCATCCAGTTGTCGGCGTGCATGACGTACAAGTGGTGATCCTGGCTGTATCCCAGAATGGTGGCGTCTTTGAAACCGGCGGCCTTCATATGATCGGTAAGGTCTCGGCCATACTGGCTGAGAGGTTCTCCGGGCACGGTTATCATTCCCAGATCGCCGATACGCAAGACGCTCATACGGGCCTTTTGAAACTGCGGAATCGGGCGTCCCTTGGCAAGTGTTTCCGCCGAGAAGATGCATCCTAGGTGACCGTCCTCGTGCAGGGTGGTCGGATCTTCGTCGCTTCCCGAGACGCACTGGAAGGCGCCGAAGTAGTATTTCGTCCCGCACATCCCGTTGATGCACTCGTAGCCCGACTGGCAATCCTTGTCCGTGCTGCAAGGGTTGTCCCCGATGATGTCGTAGAACTCGTCTGGCCCGTAGCCCAAAGTCTCGCGGTTGATCGGCACGCGCCTGTTGGCAATGTCAATCTCGACGTCCGAGGTGGTCTTGCCGTCGAGCGAGTCGAAAAGCTCTTTGATCTTGGGCCATGCCTGCACGCCGACTTCCTGCACCTTGCGCCAGTCGTCGAGCCCGGAGCCGTCACCGGCCGGCGATACGTCACCCGAGCAGCGTGCTAAAAATGCCACCTTGACCGGCAGACCGCTTTGTTCTTGTAATTTCTGCTGGGTGGTCAGCTCGACTCCGCCGGGAGCGTCCATGCTGACTGCGGTGCCTTCCAGGTGCGTGCCGTGCAGGGCCATGTTGACCAGCGCAGCTCTTGGGTTGCCGTCGGCGTCGTCGATGCGCATGACCACCAGGTTATCGTCCATGGCCACGTCGGGATACTCTCCACGGCGGTAGTGGTGAATCTTGCCTTCCGGATCCATGTGCTCGTTTATCGCGTAACCGAAGCGTGCCGGTTCAAGGTTGTCGAGTGCCTGCAAGACGGCCTCGGTCAGGTTGGTCGAGAGGCGGTAGAAGATCTCGTAGGAGAAATCACCCGTTCCCAGAACGCCCAGGCTGGCTCCCTTGACGAATATGTTCCAGAAGCGAGCCGGCTCCGAGTGGCTGTGCGGGGCGGAGAAAACCAGGCGGTTGAGATAGTTCTCACCGGTTGCCTGGTACACGCGCCAGGCAACCATGGCCGCCATGAAATCGGTCGAGCAGCCCATCGGCGCCCGGACCAGAATGATGCGTTTTTTGCCGTTGTCGAAGACGAAGGCCTTGGCTCGCGGGCGATCCCACATGGAATCAGAGCCGCCCAGAGTGTCACGATAGGGTGTGCGCGGCCCCAGCCGGGCGCCGAATCCCCACATGCTGACTCCGACCGGGAAATCAAGGGCCACGTCTCCGATGCCGACTTTGAGAGGTTTTTTTTCTGTCTGTGACTCGTCGGGAGCCGGTGAGTCAAGTGCATCCAGAATATCCGTGGGGTAAGGCGTGCAAAAGCCGAAGACACAGCTGGCCTCGTCCGGGCAATCTGTGTCGTTGCCGCACAAGGTGACGCAGCGGCTGTCGACGCACAAGCCGCCGGGCTGGCAGGTAAAGTCGTTGGCGCACGGTTTGCTGCGTTTGCAGCAGCCGTCTACGCAGTCCTGGTCCCCTGGGCAATCGCTGTAGTATTTGCAGGCGTTATCGCACTGGCCTCCGTCGGTGGAACTTGAATTGCCGCTGCAGCCGGCAAGCAGCATAATAGTTGCGACAAGCATCGCTTCCAGCATCCAGTACTTTTTCACGGCGTCCAACGAGCACCTCCAATATGTTCCCCCGAATCGGATGGCCACCACGAATACTAGCCCCGCAAACTGCGCAGGACAAGCTTAATCAAGGGCAGCGCAGTGATACATGTCGCTGTACAAGTTTCGAGTTCCGCGTCAATATGATGGCTAGACTGATACGTCGATTCGAGCAAGTGGCTATTTTATTTGAGGAGGCTTGTCAGAAATCTGAGCACCAAGGCTTAGCGGCCCGTGAAAACAGTTAATATTTCGGTCTGTTGGAATATCGTCAGACATGGCATAATAGTTGCGTGATCGATGCACTTTGTCGGAGGTGATCATGAATGGAAGAATATTAGTATTTTTTCTGGTGCTGTTTGCGTTCACCGGCGGGTGTTCATTGTACGGCAGTGGTTCACATGCTGAGTGCAACACCCTGGCTGACTGCAACCCAGGAAAAACCTGCGGCACATTGATTCGTTGCGTTGACGGCAAGTGTAATCCTGATCTTACCACCGATCTGCCTTGCCAGCAGGGCTGCATGCAAGATTCCGATTGTCAGGCTGACATGCATTGCCGCATTTCGCCCGACGATAAGAACGAGTGTGTGGCCGACGGGACATGCCAAGACCTGACCGAATGTGACGGATTGCCCCACGACGATTGCCGGGGCGCATTCGAATGCAAGAATGGGCGCTGCGAGTACAGTTGCAGCGACACGACCTCGTGCAAGACCGATTCCGAGTGCGTCAAGGTGCCAGCCGATTGTTGCGGTTGCGAGTCGGGAGGAAGGCAGACAGCGGTCAACCTCGATTCCCGGCAGGCTTATCTCGACGATTTGAACGCCATGTGCGCGCTGATCGACGTCAAGTGCGAGCAGTACGATGCCTGCACCGACTGGCCGGCCGTGTGCGACGACGGGCATTGCAAGACTCTTTCCGAAAAATGCGGCTGCGGTGACGATTGGGACCCGGTCTGCCTCGAGGGCGGCGCGGTCTGGACGACTCTGGGCAGCCCCTGCGAGGCCGATTGCCTCAATCTCGACTGGAGCTACCACGGTCGTTGCGACTGCCAAATGGACTGCGGCGGCGGTCCGTGCATGTACGGAGTATGCGCCACCAACGGCGCCAGCTATTTCTGCGGAGAGTCGGAGGCGGAGTGCAACGGACAGCAAGTCTTTTATCCGGGATCCTGCAGCCCCGAATGTGAGACATGCATGATGCTCGGCCGGCCCTGGATTCCGGTCTGCGACCGGGAATTCTGCGATCAGCAGGACATCTGCTTTGCCGAGTGCCATAAAATCGACTGGTGGCACCAGGGCCAGTGTCTGCCGGGCGAGGGAAGCATGTGCGCCGGCGCGATCGGGCTGCGATGCGGCTCGGACGATCTGTTCTGTCTGGTAGAAGACGACTATCCCGATGCGGCCGGGGTTTGTATTGCGCTTGGGCACTGCATGCAGACGGCCGACTGTGAGCGACAACCTCTGGACCATATTGAGTGCGTCGGATCATGGTTCTGCCAGGACCACGCCTGTGATTGGTTATGCGCACCCTGACCGTCATAGGCGCTTGCCTCGCCTTCTTGGCGAGCGGATGTGCTGTTTACCAGCAACAAGAGCCGGGCAAGCGTTGCACTGAGAACGCGGAGTGCAACCCGTTCGACAGGTGCGGCCCGATGCCCAGCTGCGTCTCCGGCCGCTGCAATTCGGATAAGCTCGTGACATTGCCCTGCAGGCAGGGCTGCAGCTCGGATAGCGACTGCGTGCTAGTCTCGCGCGGCTGTTGTTGCGGTTCGACCAGTGCCGATTACCTCGCGGTGCTGGCCACGAGCGCTATGGCGTGGAACTCGCGCTCCGAGTGCGGCGACGCCGTCTGCACCGGCGAGGAATGCGCGCTGCCGCCGCAGGTCTCGGCCGTGTGCGAATCGGGAAGCTGCCGGATGGAGTATTTCTCGAGCGATTGGCAGAAGTGCCTGACGGCCGACGACTGCGTACACGTGCCGATCGGCTGTCCCAGCTGCGATTGTCACGCAGGCTACCTGGAGGGCGCGATCAACCGCTTTTTCGAGGCCGACTATCTGGAAAAGCTCGAAAACGACTGTGCGGCCATGGGTGCCTGTGCTCCAGGTCCCTACGCCAACGAGGCCTGCACCAACCGCCCCGGTATCTGCGTCTCGGGCCACTGCGAGATTCTCAGCCAGGATTGCGACTGTCCCTTCGTCTGGGATCCCGTCTGCGTCACATACCGCGGCCAGAACATCAGCCTGCCCAACGAGTGTCACGCGGCTTGCCTTGGGCTCGAATACAGCTATCACGGGCGTTGCGAGTGTCAGGCGGCCTGTCTAGATCCCGATCCGGTGTGCGCCTCGAACGGCGAGACCTACTGGTGCGGGGCGGCCGAGGCCGTCTGCTCGGGCAACCAGGTTTCTTATTCGGGCGACTGCGATTCGTCATGCGACTACTGTCTGGAACTGGAGAGACCCCCCATCCCGGTATGCACCGAGGATTTCCAGGACTATACCGACATTTGTTACACGGAGTGTCACGGACAGAGCTATTGGCACCGGGGGGCCTGCCTGCCCGGAGAGGGCGACGACTGCGACAACGGTTGGGACCGGGTGGAATGCCCAAGCCAGGATCTCTACTGTCTCAACGACGACTACTGCCCCGATTGTCCGGGCTGCCAGTGCCCGGGCATATGCATCGCGCTGGGACATTGCCAGCAGGCGGACGACTGCCGCAACCAGCCGCTTTCTGCGGATGACTGCGATGGTCGCTGGACATGCCAGGCACATAGCTGCATCTGGGAATGCTCTTAGCAAGAAACTCTTTCTTGACAGCCTGCGTGGCCTACTGTAATTACGTTGCGCCTTTGCCGGAGTAGCTCAGGCGGCTAGAGCAGGGGTCTCATAAGCCCCGTGTCGGCAGTTCGAGTCTGCCCTCCGGCATTTTTTTTATTCTTCCCCAAAATGGGCAGTCGTAGCTGAAGTCCTTTATCTTGGGCAACAACTCCTTGTAACGGCCGTGCAGCATGACAACCAACTTGGCGGCCAGCTCTTGCTGCTTCTCGCGCGGTATTTCCTGAATCTTGCGCATGAACACCCCCAAAAATGGTGCCATCCCAAAATGGTGCTCCCAAAATGGTGCCCAAAATGGTGCCCCAAAATGGTGCCAGTCGATTCCCCCATAATGGGCAGAACAGGCAGGAGTTTCTCTTGCAATAATGTGTGAAATTGCCGATAATACTCTTGTTTGTGTACTATACTTCAGGATTTGGAAATGCGTGATTCAGGGGGTGGGTGGTGGTGAGAGGGTATTGGACCGTCGGATTGTCCGTTCTGACAGCGTTCTTTCTTGTCCTGTGGATCATCGACTGCGCCTCGTACGGGAACGGTAACAACGGAACGTGCCCTTGTCCTGATGGCCAGAAATGCTGCGATGGAAAGTGCATTCCGGAGGATGCGGAATGTGGCGAAGACGGAGGGACCATGGATGGTTCTGGCGGAGACAGTCGGGATGGTGGTGTCGATGGCGGTCGGGACGGTTATGTCGATGGCGGTGCAGCGGACGAAGAGGCCGACGCGGGGGACCAAGTTGTCTATCCTTCGACCTGCACCTGCAGGAATCCAGATGATAGTTGGTCGACGATCTATGATCGAAAATGCGTCAGAGACGATTACGAATGCAATGCGCTCAATCCGTGTGACGAGGGATACTACTGTAGAGGAATTTGTGTATGTGAGAACACAAGTATCTGCGGCCTTGATTGCACTTCCGAGTGTATCTGTCCCGGCAAGACTGTTTGTGACCATAACACAGGTGTTTGTCGCCCAAGACTGCCTTGTCTGGATGACAGCATGTGCCCCGATGGACAGTTTTGCCGGGAGCCTCCAATCAATCCGAACAATCTAATCTTTATTTTTCTATGCAACATCCCATATGGAGACGAAACAGGCGAGGAATGCAACGACAACTGGGACTGTCTGTCCGGAACTTGTTACACCGGGGTCTGTTTGCATTTCTGTACGCGCAATTCTGATTGTCCGCAAGGTCTGTTTTGCGCAAACGTAGACAATGGCGAGATGGGTTGTGTTGCCAGGACACAATGTGACCCCGCTTGCACCGGGCCGGACGAGTTCTGCGATGGACATGTTGGGAATTCCGAATGCAGAAACGATTTCTGTCGTACGAGCGCGGAATGCGAGCGTGATTGTGTACTGCCATATTATCCTGACCATCCTTTGTACGGACATTGCACGGACAGTTCTTTATGCGAGGGAAACGAATTCGTCGGAGGAACGCTTCAACACCGGTGCCTTATTTACAAGGCCTGCTGGACCGACCTGGATTGCAAAGAACCGTACAGTTGCCTTTTGCTAGGGCAAGATAATGTGGGTTTCTGTGGCAGGGAAGTGAATTAGAGCTGCCCAAAAATGGTGCCCAAAAATGGTGCCAGCCGATTCTTATGGATTCTTGTGAGATTCTCATTAGGTTTTCATGATGAGTCGAATTATTTATATTCTGGAACTCGCCAAGCCTTGACTGAAGAGGGTATTTTTCTTCCTGTAACTCGGATCGACATTCATGCTGTTGGATTAGATTGAATTTCAATTGACGAGCTTCCGAAAAACAAGCCCGAGGCGCACCTGTACCCTGAGTGCAACGGAAACTGAACTGTGATCGCAGGATAAATTATCAGCCGGGTGGGGCGCCCGACGTGGCGACTATCATCGCCGGCATGGGCGGCGGAAAACTTCCTTCTGGAAAGCAGACATCAATGAATCCTTGCTTCAACTTCTCGGCAGCCTCCATGAACCTGGCCACGAAAGACCTGTAAGACTTCTTGTACTCCTCGCGCTTTTTCCGCGTACTAGCGTGACACAACGGCGCCGGACTCTTCTTCATTTTCTCAGGCCAAGTATGCGGATCCTGCAACAATACTCCTGTTATTCCCAGAAGCCGTGTGTCCTCGTCTCTCAGTCGCGCCGCCGTATCGGCTTCGATATTTGCAATCATCTGGCGATAATACGCCTGCACGTACTCTTCTGGCTTGTCCTCGAAACAGGGCAGCCTGCTCAGCGGCACTTCGTACTCGATGCAAAAGTCTTCCAATCGACAGTCTTTTCCCTTTCGCTCGGCTTCGTACATTGCCGTCCTGTCGACCCACGTTCCTTGAAGCACCTGTCCTTCGGTCAGCGCCTTTTCACAGCCAACACCGGGCCAGTCATACGGGCTCGCGACCAGGTTTTCCTTGCAGCCATGCGAGAAAATGTAATGCATCCTCTCGATTAGCTTCTGGTCGTCGTCTATGGCGATAGCCCGGTATCTGCGTGACCAGAACTTGTCTTTCCAGCCGTGCAGACGGCCTGCTTCCCTTGCGATGTTGCTGTCGATGTGGTTCATGAATTTTCGCATGGTGCCTGAATTAGGGGCGGCCAGAATGATATGGATATGGTTTGAAAGAACCTTGAAGTTGAAGATACGCATCCCCGGGTAGAGTTGGAGGGCCCTGCCTATTACTCCGAGAATGAAGTCGTTTATCTTTTCTGAGGGCTTCAACAGAAAGCGGCCTTGCATGGTGCGGATTGTCACTTCGAAGACTTCGTACGGACGCCGCATGAATCGAAGTGGTCTGGCCATAGTGAAAAATCCAAAGCAACATTCGGGCCAAAATACCCAGGCGTGTGCGAAATAGAGCTATCTAATTGAAATGCTGATACTATTTATAAGGAATGAAATTTCTGCGAGCTCCTACTTTTGAAGCAGGATGGTCCAGGCGTGTCCGATTTTCGGACACTCGGCTTGACAGTTCGGTTGGCACCTTTTCTTGGGGGCACCTTTTCTTGGGGCGATTCGGTTGGCACCTTTTCTTGGGGGCGATTCGGTTGGCACCTTTTCTTGGGGCGATTCGGTTGGCACCTTTTCTTGGCAGGCACCTTTTCTTGGGGGTTGGCACCTTTTCTTGGAGTCTGCCCTCCGGCATTCTTTTATTCTTCTAGCGCAAGACCTTGTAGAGCACGGCGGACTCCTTTAGGCAGTCGTAGCTGAAGTCCTTTATCTTGGGCAACAACTCCTTGTAACGGCCGTGCAGCATGACAACCAACTTGGCGGCCAGCTCTTGCTGCTTCTCGCGCGGCATTTCCTGAATCTTGCGCATGAACACCATCTGATCGCCCATTTCACCCTGGAGTAACCTGCCCTGGAAGTCGGCCTGGTGCTTCTCGAGCGCCTGCACCGTCTCTGCGCAGTCACCGGTATGCAACTCGAGTATGTCGCTTACCCCGCCCATGTACTCGTTCAAGGCCGCCGCCCAGTCCGGCAAGTCGTTTGTGTTCACCATCTTGCCAAGCAGTTCGGCCTTTTCGCCCAGCGCATCCGTGATTTTTTCGAGCCGCTCGACGTCGAAGGCCGGTTTGGGCCTGGTGAAATGATAGATACCGTAGCCGATGCCACCGAGTATGATGACCGCCAGTATCACATTTTTCATGATTCGCTCCCAATCCGTTTGATGTGACTTTTCAGATACTAGTATGTTTTGTGTTTTGCAACTTTCGAGCCAGGTTGCCCGGTGCCGCAGCGGCTCGAAACTGAAGTTGTTTTTATTAGCCGCGTTTGTTAGAAGCGGCGTTATCCGCCAGAAGAGGCGGAATGAGCCGCATGGAAAGGAGTATGGCAATTGAGTGACGATCAAGCACGCCGGCGCCTTATGAGCGGTGAGGCCTGGGACGAGTTCTGCGACACCATCAAGGCCGCAGGTCAGACGATCCTGGACGAGAAGGCACCTGCTGATTCTCTGAACCGTACCGAAGGTTTCCGATATCTCAGTCGAATCACCCGCGCCGCTTTAGAGGCCTTTGTCGAATACGCCGATCCGCTGGCGCCGGTCTTGTTTCGCCCGGTGCACGAAACCGCCAAGATGGGCGCCGACAATCCCGACTTTTACTACCAGTGGGCCTCGATCAGCGGACAACATGAGTACCGCATCACCGGCAAGCGAGGCACCGCGCACTATCTTGGCCTGGGCAGCTACGCGGGGCAGTACGGCACGCCCGGGCGTTCGGGCAAGACCGGCTACCTCGAAGGCCGCGATTTGCAACTTCGGCCGGACGGCAGTTTTGAAATAGCCGTAAGCCAGGAAAAGCGCGACGGCAACTGGCTTCAGCTTGCGCCCGACAGCTCTTCACTGATCGTTCGCCAGATGCTCCTCGACCGTCGGCGCGAGAGCGTTGCCGAGCTGAGTATCGAGCGTGTCGACGGGGACGGAAAGCCCAGCCCGCTCACACCCGAGCGTCTGGAGGCGGGCCTGGGCATGGCCGGCAGGCTGGTAATGGGAGCGGCGGCGATGTTTTCCGGCTGGGCTATGGATTTTTTGAAGAAGGTCAACCAGCTGCCCGAGTTCTCGGACGATACCGCGCTTGCCGCCCACGGCGATCCCAACATTCGTTACTATCACGGCTACTGGGAGTTGCAGGAGGACGAGGCACTACTGGTCGAGGCGACCCCGCCGGAGTGCGACTACTGGAATTTCCAGCTAAATAACCACTGGATGGAATCGCTCGACTACCGCTACTACACCATAGCCGTGAACAAGCATACGGCGAAATACCGGGCCGACGGATCCGTACGCCTGGTTGTGGCAGGCCGCAACCCGGGTGTCGACAACTGGCTGGATACGACCGGCCACTCTTGCGGCACGATGTGCTTTCGCTGGGTGCGGGCCAAGGCTCATCCTCTGCCAAAAACCCGGGTAGTCAAGCTTTCAGAGATTAGCGAAAAGGCCTGACCTTGAGAACCACTTCGACCGATTACCGAAGGCCCCATCGGCCACTGCCTGTCCGGCTGATAAACGGTCTTTTTGAGTTGACGAATGGAATCGGCCTGCGTGCCAGACTGGATGCCGAATCCTTGCTGGCGGCGGCCAGAAAAAAAACCGGGCTGAGCGATTTCGGCGATCGGGGGTTTTTCGAACGCCTCGAAATCCTGACCCGAGCGATAGAGGATCAAGCCCGGCTTCATCCCCTGGGCCGCCAGATGGCCAAACAGAACCTGCTGCGCATCATTGCAAACCGTTTGCGGTTGACCGAGGCCTTCGAAAAGGGTGACGGCAATTCCAAAAAAATCGAGGCTCCCGTGTTCATCGTCGGGTTGCAACGCACCGGAACAACCCTGCTGCACCGCCTGCTGGCCCGTGACCCGGGTTGGCGCCACCTGCAGTCATGGGAGGCAATCAACCCGGTGCCGCTGCCGAGTATTTTTTCCGGAGGTACAGACAACCGCCAGCGCACGGCCGGCGCCGCTCAGCTGTTTCTGAGATACCTGGCTCCGGACTTTTCGGCCATTCATCCGGTCTCTGCCCGGGAACCCGAAGAGGACTGCCTGCTGTTCGATTACGATCTTCACGGCACCGTTCCCGAGGCTCTCTGGAGGGTTCCCAGCTTCTCGGCCTGGCTCGAACGGCAAGACCACGCCGCCGCATACCGTTACTATGCCGGGATTCTTGCCTACCTCCGGCAGATACGACCCGGAGGGCGCTGGCTGCTGAAGACACCCCAGCACCTCGAACAGTTGACGTCTTTGTTCGAGGTTTTTCCAGGCGCGCGCCTGATCCAGATTCATCGCGACCCGCTGCGAACAATGGCTTCATTTTGTTCCATGATGGCGCACAGCCGAGGTGTGTTCAGCGACCAGGTGGATCCCGTCGATATCGGCCGTCACTGGTTTGCAAAGGCAAAAAGAATGATTGCCCGCTCGATGGACGAAAGGAGAGCAAGAGCAGAAGGTTCTTTTTTCGACGTCTCGTACTACGATCTCACGGCCGACCCGCTCGCGACCGTGCGGCGCATCTACTCGTGGCTGGGAATCGAGCTTTCAGCAGAAGCCGAAAAACGCATGCAAAGCTACATGCGACAAAACCCGCAGCACAAGCTCGGCCGACATGTTTATAGCCTGGCCGATTTCGGCCTCGAACAAACAGCCGTCGAATCGGCCTTTGCAGACTACAGGCGGCGGTTCTCAATTCCACACGAAGAGAGCAAAGGCCTTGGGAGTGCATCGTGAAAGGCTCAGAAAGCCTGGACGGCAAGGTTTGCATGGTGACCGGCGCAACCAGCGGGCACGGTAAAGCGCTTGCCCGTGGTATAGCCGATCTGGGAGCCGAAGTCGTCTTGCTGGGCCGGGACAGCCGGCGCTGCCATGTTGTGCAACGGCAGATCGAGCAAGGCTGCGGCAGGCGGCCGCGCATTCTCGTCTGCGACCTGGCCTCGCGCAGGGATATCGAGCGCGCGGCAGCGGAGTTTCTGTCGTGGGATATGCCGCTGCATGTACTGGTCAACAATGCCGGGTTGGTAAACAGTAAAAGACGCCTGACGATCGACGGGCTGGAAGAGACATTCGCCGTGAACTACCTGGCGGCTTTTCAACTCAGCCTTCTGCTGCTCGAGCGCCTGCGGAATAGCGAGCCTGCGAAAATCATAAACGTGGCCTCCGACATGCACAAAATCGTGACGCTTGATCTGGACAACCTCGGGTTGAGCCACGGCTATTCATGGTGGAAGGCCTACAGTAGTTCGAAATTGGCCCTGGTATATTTCACTCACGAGTTAGCGCAGCGTTTGCAGGGAGAGGGTGTCTCGGTCTTCGCCGTCGATCCCGGGCCCCTGGCCTCTAACATCGCCATGAATAACGACGGCCTGCTTGTTGGCCTGGCCGGCTTGATGATTCGCCGTCTTTTTCCGAGTCCTGAAAGGGCTGCGAAAACGGCGCTGTTTCTGGCTGCCGCTTCCGGGCTTGCCGGCCAGAGCGGAGGTTACTTCAAGTACAAAAAGCAGCGCAGGCCGCGAACGAGCAGTCGCGATCCGCTGCTCGGCCGGAAGTTGTGGCAACTGAGCGCCCGCCTGACAGGCGTCGACATGCCACGATTGACTAAGGAGTCGATAGGTGGCCATGATTACCGCCTGATACGATCGGCAACTGCAGAAAGAAAAGGCGGATTCATGGCAGACAGAACTGTGCAACCGGGTACGGACTTCATCCGCGCCATCATCAGCGCGGACATCGAGAGCGACAAACACGGCGGGCGAGTACAGACTCGTTTTCCGCCAGAACCCAACGGATATTTGCATATCGGACACGCCAAGTCGATTTGCCTCAACTTCGGCGTGGCGGCCGAGTTCGGCGGCAAGTGCAACCTGCGCTTCGACGATACTAATCCGTCCAAAGAGGACGTCGAGTACACGGATTCGATAAGAGAAGACGTGCGCTGGCTGGGCTTCGACTGGGAAAATCGCGAGTACTATGCCTCGGACTATTTCGAGAAGCTCTACGAATTCGCCCTGAGACTCGTGAAGAAGGGCCTGGCCTATGTCTGCGATCTGAGCGCCGAGGAAATTCGCGCCTACCGCGGCACGCTTACGGAACCAGGCCGCAACAGTCCTTTCCGTGAGCGCCCTGTCGAAGAAAACCTCGATCTGTTCAGGCGCATGAAGGCCGGCGAGTTCGAGGATGGCTCACGGGTGCTGCGGGCCAAGATCGACATGGCCTCGCCGAACATCGTCATGCGCGACCCGACCTTGTATCGTATCCGCCGCGAGACGCATCAGCGCACAGGGGATTCCTGGTGCATCTACCCGATGTACGACTTCGCCCACTGCCTGTCCGATGCCATCGAGGACGTCACCCACTCGTTGTGCACGCTGGAATTCGAGAACAACCGCGAGCTTTACGACTGGATAGTCGACGCGGTGGAGCCTCCCGGAAAACCGCGGCAGATCGAGTTTGCGCGCCTGAATCTCAGCTATACGGTGTTGAGCAAGCGCAAGTTGTTGCAGCTCGTAGAGAGCGGGAAGGTCTCCGGCTGGGACGACCCGCGCATGCCGACCCTGTGCGGGCTGCGTCGCCGGGGCTACACTCCCGAATCGATTCGCAAGTTCTGCGAGCGCATAGGGCTTGCCAAACGGGACAGCATGGTCGACGTAGCCCTGCTTGAGTACAGTATTCGCGACGATCTGAACTACAGCGCAGCCCGGCGCATGTGTGTCCTTCGCCCGTTGAAAGTTGTGATCGACAACTACCCCGAGGGAAAGATCGAAGAGTTCGAGGCTCCCAACTTACCTGATGATCCCGAAAAGATGGGTTCACGCAAGATTCCCTTCTCGCGCGAGATTTTCATAGAACGCACCGACTTCATGCAGGATCCGCCGCGTAAGTTTTTCAGACTGGCGCCCGGCCGAGAGGTGCGACTGCGCTGGGCGTATTTCATCAAGTGTGAGCGCGTGGTCACAGACGAGCAAACCGGCGAAGTAATCGAGTTGCATTGCAGCTACGATCCGGCCAGCCGGGGGGGAAACTCGCCGGACGGGCGCAAAGTCAAGGGAACCATCCACTGGGTTTCTGCCGGGCAGGCGATTACGGCAAAAGTGCGTCTTTACGATCGGCTGTTTATGACCGAGCGCCCGGGCTCGGCCAATGGATCATTCACTGACGATATCAACCCCGACTCGCTCGAAGTGCTGGACGATTGCCGCGTCGAGCCAAGTCTGGCTTCCGCTCAGCCTGCCAGCCGTTGCCAGTTCGAACGGCAAGGATATTTCATTCTCGACCCGGCTGACTCCCGGCCAGACAGGCCGGTATTCAATCGCATCGTGCCGCTGCGTGACAGCTGGGCGAAGTTATTGAAGAAGGGCAAGGCTTAGGGCCGGAATGAAATATTTCATGGTTTCAATGGCGGCGCTGCTCTGCGCGCTGTCGGCATGCGATCAGAAGCCTGAACCCGGCCGGCGGCAGGCGGATGCCGGTCAAGCGTCGGTCGCCGAACCGCTGCCGGCCGAGCAAGCGCTGGTCTACTATCCCGCCAGCGGCGAAGAACCGGCTCCCACGGCTGATCTGGAACAAGTTCGCACAAGCTCCGTGCTGCGTTTTCTGTATGTGCGGGAACCCGAGGCCGAGCTGCCGCGCCAGGGGGGCGTACTGGTCGAAAGCCTTCGCCGGGCGAGCGCACTGGCCGAAAGCCTGGGCTTGGAAGCACGATTTATAAGAGTCGATCACCCGGCGGAACTATTTACGGCTCTGCGTCAGGGCCGCGGCGAGATTGTCGGAACCTTCAATCGTCCCTTGGACGGCGTCGAAGGCGTCACCTTCACGACACCCCTGTTTCATGTCAAACAAGTACTTGTCGCACGCCGAGGCGACGTCAACGTTCCGCGCAGCCTTGATCAGCTTTCGCGATACAAGATCTTCATGGTGGATACACCGGGCACGAGTGAGACCATCACGCGCATCGAAAAGATCCTTAATCAGAAATTGAATGTGGTCAAGCTGCCGGATGACCTGGACAGCGAGGACATACTCGACGGGGTCGGATCGGGACGCTACCAGTTGACGATCGCCAGGTCGGACCAGGTTGCCGAGTACCTGGCCTATCGTGACGATGTTGAAGAAAGTTTCGTCCTAGAGGACAGGGTGCCGTTGGCCTGGGCGATAAGAAGCAATGCGCCGGAGCTGCTTGATGCGGTAAACGGTTTCATCTATCAATATGCCTTGACGACACATCTCCGCCGGCAGTTCGGGGGCGACCTGC
>Ga0315535_1001023_pt1 | contig 19121 bp, 14 predicted proteins | sample SalMarSW160220MG_2_FD_203092 | JGI IMG/M metagenome (GOLD analysis project Ga0315535, IMG submission 203092) | Salt marsh sediment microbial communities from the Plum Island Ecosystem LTER, Massachusetts, United States - Salt Marsh Sediment SW1602-20 ... | reverse complement strand
AACATTATCATAGGCTTGGGCGGCAGGTTCGACGGCTTCACCATGCAGTCCAAGTTCGGCATTGCCGTTTCATCAGAACTGATGGCCATCCTCTCCGTGGTTCGGGATCTTGCAGACCTGAGAAAGCGCCTTGACGAGATTACAGTCGCCTTTGACAAGAGCGGCAAGGCCGTGACCACAGGCGACCTGGAGGCAGGCGGTGCCATGACGGCCTGGATGCGAAACACCATCAATCCCACACTCATGTGTACTGCAGAGTACCAGCCCTGCATGGTTCACGCCGGACCTTTTGCCAACATCGCCGTGGGTCAGAGTTCCATTATCGCCGACCGGATCGGCCTCAAGATGTTTGACTACCACGTCACCGAGAGCGGTTTCGGCGCCGATATCGGTTTCGAGAAATTCTGGAATGTGAAGTGCCGCAACAGTGGCCTCAAGCCCCACGTTTCCGTGCTTACCAGCACGATTCGTGCCCTCAAGATGCACGGCGGCGGTCCCAAGGTGGTGGCCGGGCTCGCACTGGACGAGGCCTATACCAAGGAGAATCTTGGACTCCTGGAAAACGGCGTGGCCAATATGGTCCACCACATCCATACCATTCGGAAGGCGGGAATCAATCCCGTGGTCTGCATCAACTGCTTCCATACGGACACCAAGGACGAAATCGCCTTGGTCCGGAAGTATGCTGAGGAGGCAGGCGCCAGGTGTGCCGTTTCCACCCACTGGGCGGACGGCGGTGACGGTGCCGTTGAATTTGCTGAGGCCGTCAAGGAAGCCTGTGACGAGGAGAACGAATTCAAGTTCCTGTATCCCCTTGAGACGAAACTGCGCGACCGGGTAGACCTGATCGCCAAGGAAGTCTACGGCGCGGACGGGGTGGCATGGAGCCCCGAGGCCGAGGCAAAGGCCAAGATGCTGGAAGCGGATTCCAAGTTTGATGATTACTCCACCATGATGGTCAAAACCCATTTGAGCCTGACCCATGACCCGGCCATCAAGGGTGTTCCCAAGGGCTGGACCCTGCCCATCCGTGACGTGCTGATCTATTCCGGCGCCAAGTTCCTCTGCCCCTGTGCCGGGACAATCAGTCTCATGCCCGGAACGAGCTCCAACCCGGCCTTCCGCCGTGTTGACGTGGATGTGAACACCGGAAAAGTAAGCGGTTTGTTTTAGTCCGAACGTACTATAAACCAGTAATAAAAAGAGGGCTGATTTTTCAGCCCTCTTTTCTTAACCCTATCCCGACAAAAACGCCTATTCTCTCGCCCGCTCACGTTGTTCGCTCGAGACACAGAGCTACCGGAGAAAAACATTTTTCTCTTTTTGTTTCTTATATTCTGTGTTCCCTGTGTCTCTGCGTGAGAAACCGATTTGCTTTTGTCTGTGCGTTTTCTCTTGCTATTCCAGACAGTTCGACCCTATGCTTGTCATTTTGAACACAAACGGGTTTTCCATGGTGGTGAGAAAGAATGACCCGTCGGCCTTCTGAATCACCTGGAGTCCGAACTGGGAAATCGTATCCACCAGGGGTCGCCCGAAGATCAAATCCGTCTCGTCCGGATCAATCCCTGTTTTCTGTGCCACGAAGGGCCTCAGGTGATAATCGAATTTGAGGAGGCCTAAGATCTCCTCGACGGCCTTTTTCCCCGCGGATTCAATCTGCCGAACCAGGTGCTCCAGCCGGGCATATCCGCACTTCCTTTCGTGTTCCCGGATCAATCCCAGTAGGACCCCGTCCCTGATGATGTCCTCCCTGCAGGCCTTGGGTCCGCTGTAGGCCTCCATAAATTTCTTTGAATCCCAACATTCAAGGGCGGCGCATTGGACAGGCCTGTGGACGTAGATGCGACAGTCGTTTCCTCCCTCGTCATAGAAGATGCAGGCGCCGTCCCTTTCCCTGACCTTGATGATCTCCCGCTCGGCCGGCCGCAGCTCTTCGTAGATATTGTCCCTCACGATTTCACCCGGTCTGATGGTAAAGAGGTCCTTTCTTTCCAAAAAACCGTCCTTGATGAGCGAGATATCCCCTGCCTGGAGGCTGGGACTGGATCCCCGGCAGCAGTCACCGCATCGAATGCAGGAATCGCGTTTTTCGGTCATAGTGTTCACTTGGCAACCATTGCCCGCATCCTGTCCGCAGCATTCTGGGCGTGGTCGGAGATGTTTCCCACGATCTCCACGAAACGGACGAGATGGAAGACCATGAGCGGCTCATCTTTCAGGGTCGCAAATATCTTTAATTTCAAGTCCCTTTCAAGGATGTCCGATTCCTTCTCATGCTGACGGATATCATTGACGAGGCTTTTCATCCGTGTGCGCTGCTCCTTGGAGCCTGCCCGGAAAAAGACGGTGGCCATGGCCACCAGGTCGGACAGTTTCTCGATGGGCGGGATGGCCGCCTCCACCAGGTCCTCAAAATCCTGTGAGACTTCCGCAGGGATGCCTCTAGGCCTGAAAGACAGCCAGAACAGGGCCTCCTCCACCTCGTCAAGCACCTTGTCCTGCTCTCGAACATACTGCAGAAACTGGAACTTATCCACCTGCATCAGAATCCCCTTCGGCAGGTGGTTTCGTATGTTTCGCTTTATGGCATCCGCCTCGCTCTCCAACCGGGCCACCTGGTCCGTAGTTTCCTCGAATTTCGCGGATTCACCTCGCAGGTGAAAGACGGCCGCCTGTTTGAAAAGCCGTGCACACTCCCTTACCTTGTCCGCATGCTTTTGGAGATTCTCAAAAGGAGATTTGTAAAACAGTGAACTCAATAATAGACGCATATTGTTTTCCTCCCGGCTAATCCATTTATAACAAAAAAAACACAAAAAGTTCATACAAGAGCATGGACAACAGGATCGTGAATGGAAGCGTGACGAGCCATGAAAGGCCGATATTTTTCAGGACACGCAGATCGAGCGTACCCATGCCGCGCATAATGCCTATACCAACCACAGAACCCACCAGCACATGCGTTGTGGAAATGGGGAGACCGAGCCGGGAACAGATCAGGATCGTGGTGGCAGCCCCAAACTGGGCACAAAACCCGCGCATGGGTGTAAGCTCAGTAATGTTCTTTCCTATGGTCTCCATGACGCGCGTCCCGAATGCCAAAAGGCCTCCACCCACCGCAATACCTCCACCCAGAAGCATCCAGATGGGGACTTCCACCTTGAGGGCCACGGCCTTTGTCGTCACCACTGAAAAGATGGCCGCAAGCGGTCCAACGGCATTGGCCACGTCATTGGCTCCGTGGGCGAAGGCCACGTAACAGGCCGTCAGGACCTGAAGCTGCGCAAACAGACGATCCAGGGGTGAAAACGCCTCCTGACCGGGCCGCAATTCGCATTCGGGCCGCGCCTGACGGCGCACCCACCAGGAACCCGCGACGGCTGCCGCCATGGAGACGGGGATGGCCAGCAGGAACGTCTGCAGAAACCCTACGTTCAGATGAAGATTCTTGAGCCCCTTGAAAATAAAGGACAGTATAAGAACTAGGAAAACCACAAAAATCATAAAGGGTGCATAACGTCTGGACGCACGCAGGGGGTCTGTTGCAGACATCATCCGCTTTTCTATCAGGTAGTACAATCCCCCCCCTAACAGGCCGCCGACGGCCGGAGAAGTAATCCAGCTCACGACGATGATAATGATTTTGGACCATGTCACTGCGCTCGCCCCGACGCTCAGTATACCAAAACCCACGACGGCCCCGACAATCGCCTGGGAGGTGGAGACAGGCAGGGCAAAATAGGTGGCCAGGTTCACCCACAGTCCTGCCGCGAGAAGGGAAGCAAACATCCCGATCATCAACCTGTTGGGGTCCCCCGCCAGCAGAGACGGATCAATAATTCCTTTGCTGATGGTACCCGTCACATAGCCGCCGGCAAGTGTGGCGCCGAGGGCATTGGCGATGATGGAAATAACAACGGCTTCTTTGAGTGTAATGGCACAGGAACCCACGGACGTTCCCATGGCATTGGCGAGGTCGTTGGCCCCGATATTGACGGCCATGTAAAGTCCTACCAGGGTCGCAATCGATAAGATCAGTGTATCCATGTGTTCTTTCGGTCCGGTCTCGAATCAGCGTCTTCCCGTCACGCGGTACGGGGTTAGGGCATTTGGAATGCACGACTTCCAACTTATAGAAAATAGTCTCACGGATTTCCACAAAAAAGGGCCATTCCCCCAAAAAGAGAATGGCCCTTGAGTACTGACGGCTTCGTAAGAAGGCCAATCTCTGCGTTGCGCTTCATCTTTAGTCATTCCGACGTACCTAAATGTACGCCTCATTCCTAAAGATTCGCGCGCCTTGATCTTGGCGCCTCTTACTGTGCCGTCTTATTTTGCGGCTTTCTACAAATTCATCAGTACTGAATAAAGAAGGATCGGAGATCGTTTCAAACGATCAGCCAACCTTCAAAATAATGGCGCCCCCGGTATCTCCGGCCGCACATCCCGTCCAGAGCAGATGGCCCCCGCCCTTCATGGCGATTTCCTCAATCCCTTCGATAATTAAACGACCTGCCGTGGGTCCCTGCGGATGACCGTAAATCAGGGAACATCCATAATTATTGAAGCCTTGATCCCCCCTGCTCAGGGGATCGACTCCCATCTGCTGTCCGAAGTAGAGGTCATTCACCACAAAGGGATTGTGAGTCTTGATTACTTTTATATCGCTGATCTTCAACCCGGCATTCTCCAGCGCCATCTTTGAGGCCGGCACCGGGGCCGCAGCCATGTAACCGGGTTTTGTCCGGGAGAACCCATAGGAGATCACCTGAATTTTTAGAGAAGGATCAGCGCTCAACTCTTTCGCTTGACCCTCGGTAGTTACGATGACCGCGCAATTCCCGTCCGCGGGAAACGTCTGGGCGCCGAAGCTCAGCACGCCACCCGGAATCACCGGCCTGAGCCCGGCAAGGCCCTCTGACGTGCAGGAAGTGACACCTTCATCCGCTTCCACCAGCTTGGTCTTCTTCCTCGAAATTTTCACTTCCGCGGGAAACATATATTTTTTCTGAAATTCCCTTTCGTTGGCAATGGCATCCAGGTATTGTTCATACCTTCTCAAGGTCAGCTCATCGCACAGTTCCTTTGTGAAACCACCCTCTTTGGCAACGTTTTCCGCCGTCTCGATCATTTTCAGACCTACATTGGGATCTGAATTGAAATTGTCCATGAGCCAGTTTTCAGAGATTACTTCACCGCCCGGTCCCATAGAATTAGGCCAGACGGTGTGTGGACCGTTGGAACAACGATCGGTCATCAACGTGCAGCAATTTTTGTAAAGGCCTGTCTCTACGCCCATGGCCGCATTGTAAATGCAGGTGGTGGATGTAGTGCAGGCCTGACTCATATAGACGCCTGGAATTCCCGGGGCTCCCATCAAGGCAGCAGCCCAGGGACTTGAATAAAATTGATGCAGCTGACCAATGGTCATTCCCAAGATGAGATAGTCAAACATTTTGGGGTCCCAGGCTTTTTCCGCCAACCATCTCTTGGCCGTCTTCGCCCCCAGTTCGATTGCGTTTTCATTAGCCATGCTTCCCTGCCAGCGAGAAAACGGGGTGGAATAGTAGCCTTTGTACGGTATGAACGCCTTTGTCAACATGTTCTTTCCTCCTTTATGGTTCAATTTTTAAGATTCAAAGTATCCTTCCTGTGAAGGCAACGCCAGGTTACACATTATTAATTCCCACTTCCCACTTCCGCATTCCAATTAGTCGCTCCATTTCCCATACTTGCCCCTGAGAATGCGGTGCAGGATCTTGCCGGTGCCGGTCCGTGGCATTTCATCATCCGTGACAAAATCGATACTCTTAGGTCGCTTGAATCCGGCCAACTTTCCCTTTGTAAAATCGATGAGTTGTTTAGCCAGGTCCTCACCCGGCTTATAACCCTCGTTCAAAACCACAACGGCCTTGATGGCCTCCCCCCACTTATCATCGGGGATACCGATCACTGCAATGTCTTTCACGGCCTCGTGGCCGCCGACCACACTCTCCACCTCGGTCGGATAGACGTTTTCTCCGCCCGTGATAATCATGTTGGCCTTTCGATCCACGAGTACGTAGTACCCATCCTCATCGCGTTTCACCATATCCCCGGCCGAGGACCATCCCCCCTCAAAGGCATCCTTCGTCTTTTCAGGTTCTTTCAGGTACTCCTTGAAAAGCATGGGTGTCCGGTAAAAGAGTTCACCCACCTCGCCGTCCGGGACTTCATTGCGGTTCTCGTCAAGGATCCTGATACGGTCCGTGCCGAAGATTTCCCTGCCGATGGATCCCAGTTTCTTGAACTGGTCCTCCGGCCTGAGCAGCGTAATAAGGCCTCCTTCGGTACTCCCGTAAGCCTCCCACAGCTCCGCGTTCTTGAAGTACTCCATGATAGCCAGTTTCAGGTCCTTCCTGGCGGGGGCCGAAGATATCAGCAGCTGTCGGATGGATGAAACATCGATGCTGTTTTTCACCTCGTCCGGAAGGGCCAGGAGCATGATGTAGTGGGTCGGGACGAGAGACGTATAGGTGATCTTGTATTCTTCTATGGTCCTCAGCAGGTCCTCGGGGTCGAAACTAATCATGTTGTACACAAAGACCGGGGCCGTCACCAGGGTATAGGGGAAGGAATAGAAAATGGAATTCACATGGCACATGGGCATGACCAGCATCACCTTGTCGGACGGCTGAACCCCCACGTTGATGTTGCTCAAATAGTACTGGGCCATGTAGCTTTCGTGCGTTTTCACAACGCCCTTGGGCCTTCCCGTGGTCCCCGATGTGTACATAACGGTCCAGGTATCGGCTCCGTCCACCAGGAGATCCGGCTCCTCAGGAGAGGACTTTTCCAGCAGTTCCTCATAGCCCACGTACCCTTCCGGCACGGGGCCATCGCCCAGATAGATGTACCCGTCTTCAGGAACAGGCAGTTTGTCCTTGATGGAGTCGATCAACTCCACAAAGGGGGCCTCCACGATAAAGGCCTTACATTCGGAGTGGTTTACGATGTACTCGATGTCGGGACCGGCCAGCCGGAACATGATGGGAACCGCAATTTGGCCGCCCTTCCCGCAGCTGGCGTATATATCCATCCACTCGCCCCGGTTGAAGGCGATGATGGCAAAGGTGCCCTTATGCCCGACTCCCATTTGAGTCAGTCCATTGGCAAGACGGCAGGACCGTGCATTCCACTCCTTGAAGGAATACTCATTCGACTTATCCTGCCACCCCAACTTGTTGGGATAATTGATGGCATTCATTTTGAGGACCGTCCCCATCTGCATCCACTTACTGATAGTCATTCTCAAAACCTCCTCTCAATTCTAGGAGGCTGTCCGAGAACGCCTTTTTGCCTCAACTCTTCGTCATGCTCAAAAAATTATCCTCGGAATATTAACTATATGCCTGCGGTAATTTTTTTCGTATTCCTTGATTTGAAACAAAATTGCTATTCTCGGACAACCTCCTAAGTGTCCAACACTCCGCGCTCCTTTTTCCACTCAACCAGTCGACCAACTAAGCCTCCATGGCAAAGAGGGCTGCTCCCACGGCACCCGTCAGCTGGGGATGTTCCGGGACCAGGATATCCCTTCCGGTGATTTCGTGCACCATATCAACCAAATAAGGGTTATGCTCAACAACCCCCCCGGTCATCACGACCTTTTCCGTAAGGGCGTCCATTTCCATGACGCGCTTGATCACGGAATAGAAAAGCCCCTTGACGATATCGGAGACTTTTTTCCCCTGCCTGATCTTCTCCAGCACCTCGGTACCCGAAAATACCGTGCAGTAACTCCCCAACGCGACCATATCCGTTGATTCTCGCGCAAGGCCATCCATCTTATCGAGTGGGATATCGAGCCTGAAAGACATTTCTTCAAGAAAGGCACCGGTCCCGGCGGCACACTTGCGATTCATTTTGAAATTAAGGCGTCGGCCCCCGGCATCCAGCTTGATGACCTTGTTGTCCTGTCCCCCGATATCAATGACGGTGATGGCCATGGGAAAATAGTGGTAGGCGCCTCGCGCATGACATCCGATTTCCGTCTTGGTGTCATCCCGGAAAGAAACGTTTTCCCTCCCGTATCCGGTAGAAATGCACCTCCTGACGGTCTTCTGGGATATCCCCGCCACGTTCAGAGATTCATTGAGGCAATCTGCTGCTGTTTTTTGGAAATCCGTGCCTGATTTCCGAACACAGAATCCCAGGAGATTCTTCTCCCCATCCAAAACAGCGACTTTGGTCCGGGACGCTCCGACATCGGCCCCAACAAAAATATCTTTGTTCATTGATCCCAATTGGTCCCCGAAAAACCTTATCTTTCATCCAACTGCTCAATGAAGGCCTCAATATTGGTCTTCGCCTGTTCTTCCGAGTAGCATCTCAAATCACACAGGTCTCCGTTGATAGTAATCACGGGTATGCCCAACTTGTCGCTCAGCCTTTCCGGCATGCCATAGCGGTTGTTGGAGTTGTTCGGACACGTCTTGGCGTCGTGGAAGAGAATTCCGTCAAACCGGAACTTTTCGTAACAGTCCTTTATGTATTGCTGCTTATAAGGCTCGTCTCTCACGATGAACAGTTCGGTGTATGCCCGGCCCATGCTTTCGAAAGGCTCTTCCGGGTCGAGCTGGTCAAATATCCAGCTATTGCAGTACGTCGACGCAACCACGCAGCTCTTCAAGGATGCAAATTGCTCGGACAGGGCGCGAAGCTTCCCCCAGATCGGCATTCCCTCCCAATAGAGCCGATGTTTTTCTCCCTGCACAGCGGCAACGCCTTCCTTAACCCTCCCCTGCAATTCTGGAAGAAGGAGTTCATAGTACTCATTGGCCTCCTTGGTGCCCCGTGATACCACGGCCGGAGCCATGTGAATGGTTGCGTCAAAAAAGGTCCAGGGAGAAGGAATGGCTGCCGCCATTTCGAGGCAGGCCCTCCATAATTCAGAAGTACGTCTGGAAAACGCGACCGCCTCTTTGAATCGATCCATGTCAAATCTCTCTCCGCTCACCTCTTCCAGGGTCGGGATGAGGTCCTCTGTCTGTTTGGCGATATCCTGGATCTGATACTTACGAATCTGACCGATATCCCTGTGGGTGTGAATACCGATGAGGGGGACGCCCAATTCCCGGGCATACCAGGCAAACCAATCCTGCACATCTCTGCACTGGTTGGTATTGAAAACAAGCACATCAGGTCTTGGGACCGACTCAATCCCATAAGCTATCGTCAGGGGGGTCTTTTTTTGCAAATAAGATCCCACATCGCAGGTCAGATAGGAACAGATATCGGGCGAATACCCCTGGGCATTCGCATAGGGGATGAGCTCCGTTGCCATCCTGGTGGCTCCCAGCATGGCCCCGTGATTCTCGGGGAAATACACCAGAAAGCCCATACCTCTCAAAAGCTCAGCAGGCCCAACACTGTTGCACCAGGCGATTTTTCTGGACCCCGTCTTTGCCGCCTCATCCATTTCATAAAAATAGTCGGCCATGACCTTTTTCAAGATCCTGCCTGCCGATATCTCTTTTCTTGTGGTCTTCATTTCCTCGGTCATCTGTTTCCTCAGGCCCCTATTCCATCATATTGGCGACCATTTCGGTGATGTCCATCACCTTGATCTTTCCACGCTCACCTTTCGGAATGGCCTTGGCACCCTTCTTCAAATTGTCTTTGCACGCGGCACATCCGGAAACAATGATCTCCGCCCCGACGGCCAGGGCATCTCGCACCCTTTCAGAAGCCATGTCCTTCGCCATCTCGGGATTGTTGGCCTGGACACCACCGCCGCCGCCGCAACAACGCGCCTGGAGCCTGTTTCTGGCCATCTCCACGTAATTGAGCCCCGGGATGTCTTTCAGGATGTTCCGGGGTTCCTCAAAGACCTTGAAGGCCCGTCCCAGGTCGCATGGATCGTGATAGGTCACCTTCTTTCCAAGTTCACCTTTGAAGGTGATACGCCCCTCATTGATCAGCTTTTCCAGGTAGTGTACGGAATGGTAGATGTCTATTCCAAGATCTCTGATTTCCGGATAGAGTTTTTTGAAAGTCTTGTAGCAGCCTGCACAGGGTGTGACCAGCTCGCGTGCCCCCGTGGCCTCGATTTTCTCCATAATTCCCCTGGCGTGGGTCTCAAATTCATCCGATCCCATGAGATAAAGGGGGAAACCGCAACAGTTCTCGTCCATGGCCAGGGTGGTGTAGTCCACCTTGGCGGCGTCCAGAGGTTTGATAAGGCTGGGAACCATCTTCATGTCCAGGTAGCTGGGGACACAGCCCATGAAAAGCAGCGTCTCGGCTTGCTTTTTCAACTCACCCTTTTCGGCCTTTTCCCGAAGGGCCGTCGGATAGATCTGGATGCGTTCTTCCCGGGGGCTGGCAAAGACGTTCCCTGTTTTCTGAATGCTCTCCCGCACCCCCAGGGCCGCCGGCGTGGCAAACCCGGCCTTGTAGAGTTTCCTTCGCACCCCCTCAACGATCTCGTCCACTTTGATCTGGGCCGGACAGAAGTAGGTGCAGGTCTGGCATGTGGTACAGCTGTAAAAGGCCTCGGCCAGCTCCGCTGAGGGTTCGATCGAACCGTTCATAAAATAGAAGGCCAGGGCATTCCTGCCGCGGGCGTTTCTGCCCTCCCTCTGGGTCACACTGAAGGTCGGACAACCCAGGCGACAGAAGCCACAGTGGATGCAGGCCAGGACCTCGTCGTCGATTTCCTTCCCGAAACTCCTCACGCCTTCAGGATGTTCAAGGAGGGGCTTAAAAGCGAAAAAGTCATAAATATCCGCTTTTTCACTGGATTCATCCAGGGCCATCTTACCGGGGTTCAGGATATCCTCCGGATCGAGGGCCTTCTTTATCTTTCGCATGATGTCCATGGCAGGCCCGAGCTGCCGCTCGATATGGGGCGCACGAGTGAGTCCGGTGCCGTGTTCCGCGCTCAGCGTGCCCTTCATTTCAAGTGCGGTATCCACGAGTTCTTCAACCGCCGGCCTCAGTCTGTCCCATTCTTCCCGACTGCGCACATCGGATACGAACGTGGTGTGCACGTTGCCGTCTCCCACATGCCCGAAGGTGGCGATCAGAACATTGTACTTTTTGGCAATGGCCTGTGCCCTGCGGATGGTTTCAGGAATTTTCGTGGAAGGAACCCCGAGGTCCTCCGCGATGGGGATCAACCTGCTCCCCGGTTTGATACGTGACAGGGTCGGCACCAACCGCCCCCTGGCCTGCATCATTTCGGCCCTTCGCGAGGGATCATCCGACCACTCAAACTCCTGCACATGGTATTTCTGGCATATTTCTTCGATCCTGTGCATATCACGCACGACCACGTCCTTGGTGCCGTCAGCCTCCATGATGAGCATCGCTTCAATTTTGCTCACATCTTTCCCCAGGGCCTCTTCCACCACCTTGAGGCTGAACTTGTCCATGATCTCACAGCCCGCCAGCCGAATGCCCGAGGTGGTGACCTCTGTCACGGCATCCCCCGCCGCATTGAGATCATGGAATATGGCAAGGGCCATGGCGGCATATTCCGGCCTGGCCTGTAATTTTACAATGACTTCCGTGATGATCCCCAAAGTCCCTTCAGAAGCACAGAACAGATGCGTCAGATCATAGCCAAGGGAAGTCTTCGGTGCCGTGGTTCCGGTATCGACAATGGTTCCATCGGCAAGGACCACTTTGAGCCCTTTGATATAATCCCGGGTCGTCCCGTATTTCACCGCACGATGTCCGCTGGCATTGGTGGATACCATGCCACCGATACTGGCTATGGCCTCACTGCCCGGATTCGGGGGGAACATGAGATTGTCTCTTGCGAGCACGGCGTTCAGCGGCATGCAAACCACACCGGGTTCCAGCCGGGCATAGAAATTCTCTTTGTTGATCTCCAAGATATTATTCATGAGATGGAGATCCAGGAGCAGGCCGCCTTTTACAGGAAGGACGGCGCCGGTCACGCTGGTCCCGGTGCCCCTTGCCGTGACGGGGACCTTGTCGCGGTGTGCGAGCTTCATGATGGCCGAGACCTGTTCAGTGGTCCGGGGGAAAACAACAGCATCGGGGACCCCCTGGTGAACAGACATATCTCTGGAATAGCAAAGACATTCCACTCGCTCGTCAAAGATGCTTTCCGGGCCCACGATTTCCCTGATTTCAGAGATGATATTCATGAGTTGGCCTCCTCATAATCTATGTGTCAATGGACATTGAACTTTGACATTCAACGACATCATCAATTTACTGCTGCACTCGCGCTCGTTACAGACGGATGTCCTTATGAGCCCCAATAAGTGGCTACTATTTAGCTACAAAGTAACTATCTTAATATACCCGGTCCCAAAATATTGTCAAGTCAAAAGGCGGATCGCAGGATTGCATTTTTCTCCAGTTCCGTGATCCGGTCCCGCAGGTCTGCAGCCTCCTCGAACTCCAGTTTTTCGGCCGCCTTTTTCATCCTGTCCTTCAAATCTCGCATAAGGTCCTCCATTTCCTCCGGGGTCAAATAGGCCCCGCCGGCCTCTGCAATGGAGGGGGTGGTGACATAGTCCGCTTCATAGATGGAACCCAGGATGTCGTCTATGTTTTTCTTGATGGTGGTCGGGGTAATGCCGTTGATCCTGTTATATTCCAGTTGAATCTCGCGGCGCCTTCTGCTCTCATCCATGGCCAGCTCCATGGAATGGGTTACATGATCCGCATAGAAGATGACTTCCCCGTTCACATTCCTTGACGCCCTCCCGCAGGTCTGGATGAGAGACCTCTCGGAACGTAGGAACCCTTCCTTGTCCGCGTCCAGGATGGCCACGAGAGATACCTCCGGCAGGTCGAGACCCTCGCGAAGAAGATTGATCCCAACCAGCACGTCGAAGACGCCCAGGCGCAGGTCCCTGATAATCTCCATCCGCTCGATGGTCTTGATATCCGAGTGAAGGTATCTTACCTTCAGGTCCAGGTCGGCATAGTATTCGGTCAGGCTCTCGGCCATATTCTTTGTCAGGGTCGTCACCAGGACCCTTTCATTCTTTTCGATCCTCTCGCGAATCAGGCCTAGGAGATCATCCACTTGGTTATGGGCCGGCCTGACCTCGATTTCCGGGTCCGTGAGCCCGGTGGGCCTGATGATCTGCTCCGTAACCTGCTGTGCTATCTGAAGTTCATAGGGCCCCGGCGTTGCGGACACGTAGAGGGTCTGTTTTACCCTCGCCTCGAACTCCTCGAAGGTCAGGGGTCGGTTGTCCAGGGCGGACGGCAGGCGAAACCCGTGCCTCACGAGGGTTTCCTTCCTGGACCTGTCCCCCCGGTACATACCGTTGAGCTGGGGGATCGTGATGTGGCTTTCATCGATCATGACCAGGAAGTCCCTCGGGAAATAATCCAGGAGGGTCGGCGGCGGTTCCCCGGGCTTCCTCCCCGTGAGGTGGCGGGAATAGTTCTCGATACCGTGGCAATATCCCATTTCGATCATCATCTCCAGATCAAAGCGCGTACGCTCCTCAACGCGCTGGGCCTCGAGCAGCATAGCATTTCCCCGGAGATACCGGACCCTCTCCTTAAGCTCCAGGTTGATCTGCCTGATGGCCTGTTCCCGGATCTCCTCGCTCGTCACATAATGGCTGGCGGGATAGATGGTCACCCTGCTGAGGTGTTTCAGGATCTTGGACGTCAGGGGATCGATCTCCTGGATATCCTCCACTTCGTCTCCGAAAAAACAGATTCTTACGGCATGATCCTCCTCGTGCACCGGAAAGATGTCCAGCACATCTCCCTTGGCCCTGAACCGCCCGCGAAAAAAATCATAGTCACCCCGCTCATAATGAATCTCCACCAGCTTCCTGATGGCATCCTCCCGCACCAGCGTGTCCCCCTTTTCCACACAGAGGAGCATGTCGTGATAGGCCTCGGGGGACCCCAGGCCGTAGATGCAGGAGACACTAGCCACAATCACCACATCATCCCGGTCCAGGAGTGCCCGGGTGGCCGAGTGCCGCATTTTGTCTATCTGTTCATTGATATGCGAGTCTTTCTGGATATAGGTATCGGACTGGGGGATGTAGGCCTCAGGCTGGTAATAGTCGTAGTAGCTCACAAAATATTCGACGGCATTGTTTGGGAAGAGACCCTTCAACTCACCGTAGAGCTGTGCCGCGAGGGTCTTGTTGGGAGCGAGAACCAAGGTGGGTTTTTGGGCCCTGGCGATCACCTGGGCCATGGTGTAGGTTTTTCCCGAGCCTGTCACCCCCAGAAGGACCTGGTGGGAGAGGCCTTTCCTGACGCCCTCGGAAAGGACCTCGATGGCATCGGGCTGGTCTCCACAGGGGGTCAGATCGGTTGTGAGTTCAAACATCCAATCTCCAGGTGGTTCCCTGGGACCCGTCTTCCAGGATGACACCCTTCTCCAACAAACGATCACGGATGGCATCGGCGCTTGCCCAATCCTTTTCAGCCCTGGCCGCCCGCCGTTCATCCACCATTTTGCGGATCTCCTCCGGGTCCGGTTCCAGCCTGGAATCGGCCAGGCCCTTGAAGAAATCTTCCGGAGACACCTGCAGAAAACCCAGGATGGAGGCCACCAGCAACAACTGATCTCGCCCGGTGTTAAATTCCCTTTCAACGGAGCCATTCATTCCGGTTGCGGCATCTTCCATGGCCCGGTTCAGCGCCCTCACCTTTTCGAACACAAGGCCCACGGCCCCGGCCGTATTGAGATCGTCATCCATCAGTCTCACAAAATCGGCAAGGAAGGGTTCGCCATGGTCTTCGGTCAAGAAAGCATCCCGGTCTCCCCGGAGTGGGCCTGGAGGCCCGATCAGTCCTTCCAGTTTTTGAAGGGTTCGATAGATCCTGACCAGCCCCGCCTGCAGGGCAATTACCGCATCCTTTGAAAAATCGATGGGTGTCCGGTAGTGTTTTGAAAGGAGGAAAAGTCTCAGGACCTCAGGGTGATACGCCTCCAGGGCATCGCGGATGGTAAGGAAGTTTCCAAGGGACTTTGACATTTTCTCCGAGTCCACCGTGACAAAGCCGTGGTGGACCCAGTACCTGGCGAATTTTCCGCCATTTGCCGAGATCGACTGGGCCCGTTCGTTTTCGTGATGTGGAAAGAGCAGGTCCTTTCCCCCGCCGTGGATATCGAAGGTGGGCCCGAGATAGTGGTTACTCATCACGGAACACTCAAGGTGCCATCCCGGACGTCCCTCTCCCCAGGGGCTGGGCCAGCTGGGCTCACCCGGCTTGGCCTCCTTCCACAGCGAAAAATCCATGGGATGGTGTTTCCTTCGATCTACGGCAATACGGCTCCCGGCCTTCATGTCCTCCAGTTTTCGCCCGGAAAGCTCCCCGTAGCCCCGGCATTTTTCCACCGAAAAATAGACGTCATTTCCGGCCACGTAGGCCACGCCACGATCCAGCAGAGTGGAAATCATATCGATCATGCCGTTCACATGTGCTGTAGCCCTGGGCTCATGGTCGGCATTGAGAACGCCGAGCCTCCCCATATCCTCGTAAAAGGCATCGATATATTCACGGACAATGGTGTCGGTATCCTTGCCTGCCTGGTTCGCCTTCTGAATGATCTTGTCGTCCACGTCCGTGAAGTTCCGAACATAGGTCACCTCGAATCCCCTGGCCCGGAGGTAGCGAACCAGGACATCGAAAACGATGGCAGATCGGGCGTGCCCGATGTGGCAGAGATCATAGACCGTAACCCCGCAGACATAAAGGCCCACCCTTTTCTCGTGAAGGGGCTGGAAAGGCTCTTTTTTCCTAGCCGCCGTATTGTATAATCTCAGAACCAAACGTTAACTCCTTCTTCCTCTTCCGCTCCCAGTTTCCAGCTTCAACTTCCCTGCACAAGGCTGGCGACGGCATACGCCTCCATGCCCTCCCCTCTCCCGGAGGGCCCCATGCCCTCAGTCGTGGTTGCCTTGATGTTGACACGGTCGGGAGACGATTCGAGCGCTCGTGCGATGTTATCCCCCATGGAGCCGAAAAACGGTGACAACTTCGGCCCCTCCGCCACAATTGTGGCGTCGATGTTGTTGACCCTGAAGCCATTCTCTTTCATCCTTTCACTCACCTTCTCCAACAGTGAAAGGCTGCTTGCCCCCTTGTAGGCAGGGTCTGTGTCCGGAAAATGCAGACCGATATCCCCCAACCCCATGGCCCCGAGAATGGCATCCATGACGGCGTGAACCAGTATATCGGCATCGGAATGGCCCTCCAGCCCCCAGGGGTGATCGATTTCAACACCGCCCAGGATAAGCCTTTCGCCCTCAACCAGCCGATGTGCATCATAGCCGAAACCGATACGGAACATGGAATTCAGCACCCCCATTACACCGTTATCATTGCCATCTCGTCAAAGGTAATCATCCATTCCTGCAAGCGGGTTGGCAGAATGACAAATTTCAAAGCTCAAATTTCAAATAAATGTCAAGGCCCCAATACCAAATCCAAAGCCGCCAAAACTTATCTGCCGCACTTCCCGCCCAAGGTGGATAAAACCCTGTCAAATAGGCAACTGCTCTTTAGTCATTTTGTCATTTGAAATTTCAGGGCTGTTTTAGACTCCAGGCAACACGACCTCTTTCCAAGCGAGGCTGGAAAGCGAGGTTTCACCATCAAGACTATCAATGACAGCTGCTGCAGTTTCCACTTGAACAGGAAGCACAGCCCGATGTCCCCTTGGAGGGTGTGTAGCTGTTTCCGCTCTTAAAGCCGCAGGCCGACATGAGCCGGTGGACATCGCCGCAATTACAGTGGGGGCACGTGACATCCTCATCATTCCCGAAAACAATGGTTTCAAATTCTTCGTTGCATTTTTCACATCTGTATTCGTAGATGGGCATTACTTTCACCTTCTTTCCTATCTATGGTATCGCAAAAAGTCAGGCCTCCAGACTTTCAACGAAGTCATTCTGTTCGCCGGTTCAGTCAGAGAACCCGAGGGTCTTTTTCGGACGCTTTCTCATAGTGCACTTGGCACCCTACTCCGACATGGACGGCTATTTGGGGTTTACGCCTCCGGAAGCTTGGCACTCTCCAATGGCAACCCTTAAACTCCGAATAGTCGTCCATCTCCTCCGGGGTGTTTAGAAACCGTCTGAAAAAGAGTGTCAGGTTCACCTCCCCTTCGTTGTTCATGGGCTGCCGCTTGCGGCATAAACCAGCTTTTTACGAAGCCGCCAGGGCCTCGACCACACCTGCCGCCAGTAAGGGAAACATGATCTCGTGGTGTCCCACCAGTGAATAACCCTTTCCGCCTTCCATGGTTGGTCGGTTGACCACGTTGGTCATGGGGCGGTAATGGCGGACAAAATCCATATTGACCGTGGTAAATTGCCTGACGTCATATCCCAGGTTTCGGACCAGGGACAATGCCTTCAGAAAGACCTCCGGCAGTATGACGGCCGACCCCAGGTTCAGGAAGACCCCCTCTTCCAGCGTCGCCACCAGGGCGGCAAATATCCGGAAATCCAAGTGGGACGTTTTTCCCGTGGCACCACCGTTCGCATCCGGGTGGAAGTGGATGATATCCGTTCCCAGTGCCACGTGGACCGTCACAGGGATGCCCGTCTCGTAGGCCCTCGCCAAGATGCTCAACGCGTTATGGGGAAACTGTTCTCCGACGAGCATGGCCCCCACGGAACGCCCCAGGCCCCATCCCTTCCGGGCGCCTTCTGCGATGGCTCCGTTCAGAAACCTCCCGGTCTCTTCCGCCATGCCGAACCTTCCACTGCCGAGTTCAGCCGCCACGTCTTCAGAGGTCCGTCCAACCATGGCAAGTTCGGCGTCGTGGATGATGCCGGCCCCGTTCATGGCAATGCCGGTTATAATGCCCCTGTCCATCAGGTCCAGAATAATCGGGTTCAGGCCCACCTTTATGGCATGGGCCCCCATGGCAAGGATGATCGTTTTTTCATCTTTTGCGGCCCGGATAATCCTCTGAACGATCTCTCTCAGATCCTGTGCCGCGAGGATATTGGGGAGGCCTTCCATCCACCTTGAAAAAGTCCCTCCCCCCTCCCATGGGTCGGCGAAATCCTCTTTGTTCACTTTGCTCGGGCGTTTCTCAAGGGGATAGGAATGAACGCCTGCCAAAGATATGGGCTTGATATTTTTCATCTTCAATTTCTAAGTTTGATGGAATCGAAAAAGTCCGTCCGGGGACTTTTTCCTCACGTCCATGGGCACGTTGATGACTTTTGCGAAGTCATCAAGCGGGTCTCTGGAAAAGGATATAGTCCACAAGTTGGCAAAGGATATGGCCGGCAAGAATATGGGATTCCTGGATCCTGGCCGTCACTTTGCTCCTCACCACCAAGGCTGCATCGACCAGCCGGGCCAGCTTCCCCCCGTCGCCCCCGATCAGCCCCACGGTGAAGATCTCCTGGGCCTTGGCCACCTGAACCGCCGAGATAACGTTTTCTGAATTTCCACTCGTGCTGATGGCCAGAAGGATGTCGCCCTTCAGTCCCAGGGCCTTGATCTGCTTGGAAAAGATGTCGTCAAAAGCATAGTCATTCCCTATGCTGGTCATGACCGAGGCATCCGTCGTCAGGGCCAGTGCCGGCAGGGGGGGTCTTTCAAGCTCGTACCGGTTAACGAATTCAGCCGCGATATGTTGCGCATCGGCAGCACTGCCGCCGTTTCCGCAGATCAGGAGTTTTCTGTCCTGGACAAAGGCCCCGGCGATCCTTTCAGCCACCTCAATCAAGACAGGTATATTCTGTCGGATGAACCCTTCCTTGACAGTCAGGCTCTCCTCAAGAGCTTTTTCAACGATCTCCCTCAAAAAGCCTCTCCTTCCTGCGGCTATCCCGGCCCACAGTATTGTCTGATTACTCCAAGAAAAAACGCCTAGTTCATCTGCTGAGAAAATATAGCTTTTGAGTGCGTTTGTCAACTTGACGCTTTTTTTGCATTTTTTTCAAAAAATCCTTGTGGAATGCGGTTTTCTGACAATTTTTCATTGAAATTGTCATTTTACTGTGGTAACTGGAACAAGGTTTTTTTTAAAAAGCCTCACTGATCGTCTAACAAGGCCGGAGAAAACATCACACAGGTTTTAAAGCATCACAGTAACTCATCAATCTATCGAGTGATCAATTAAGGATTGGAACAGGGGC
>Ga0315535_1001022_pt1 | contig 19145 bp, 17 predicted proteins | sample SalMarSW160220MG_2_FD_203092 | JGI IMG/M metagenome (GOLD analysis project Ga0315535, IMG submission 203092) | Salt marsh sediment microbial communities from the Plum Island Ecosystem LTER, Massachusetts, United States - Salt Marsh Sediment SW1602-20 ... | reverse complement strand
GCCATCGACCACATAAATAGTGATCCTATCCGCATCGAAGAGCCCCAGAATCTCCCCCTGGAGATTCATGAGGATATCGTTCGTATCTTTCGCGGAATGGATTTTATTGGTGATAGAGTTGAGCTTCTTCTGGAATTGAAGCTGATGCTCGAGTACCCTCTCTGGCGGTTCCGATCGACTCGTCTTTTCAAGAAATGTTGCCATGGTTAACGCATTCTCTCTGTGTGTGTGGGCCTATCCTGGGCAGATTTGTACCCGAAATGGACACAAAACAGCTCACCCCGCAATCTCTCGATTGGGATCTTCCGAATCAGGGGCATACCGCGGGTAGCGCTTCCATACTCCCCATGCCTTCTGCAAAGATCGTTCCATCACGGGCGGAGATCCAAATCGTTCTTTCTTTTCCCAATGAGGAAATGGCCTTTTGAAAAATTTCCGGACATACGCCGCCCACTATTCTTGAAAAATCGGCTGAAATATGCAACAAATTTATATAGTGGCCGGAGAGGAAACAGGGAATTGCCTTTCCGGCACGAGCTGCGGCACTGTCCGCATTCGTCAATCTTTTGACAGGGACAATGGACTTCTCCTTGATCAACGCATCCCACCCGCTCATCCTTGCTTCTGCTTCTCCACGGCGGAAGGCCCTGCTCAAACAGGTGGGATTGCCGTTCTCTGCTTTCCGCAGCAGGATTCAAGAGGAACGTGCTTTCGGAGACCCCATGGAGGCGACCTGTATCCTGGCCAGAGAAAAGGCTCAATCTATCTATAATGCCGGGATACGGGGCTGGATTCTGGGGGCGGATACGATAGTCGTGATTGATCACTGCATTCTCGGCAAACCCAAAGACAAGCGAGATGCACGGCGAATGCTGACCGCTTTGAGCGGCAGGGAACACCAGGTCATTACCGGTGTTGCTCTCCTCAACCCGGCGGGAGCAGAAGTCTTTCACCGGGCAATCAGATCACTGGTTATGGTCAAGGAGCTTAGCGCCGTGGAAATTGATGCATATCTTGCCACGGGAGAACCCTTCGACAAGGCAGGCGGTTATGCCATACAGGGAATAGGCGCATTTATGATCAAAGGCATTCAGGGATCTTATACCAATATCGTGGGGCTTCCCGTCTGCGAGGTCATTAGTGCTCTGAAGGACGCCGGCGCGCTCGGGGCATTTCCCTAATCCGCATTTCTCACCGCTCGGACCATCCTGTCTGGGGGCGAAGGTGCCGCACGTACAGCCCCGCTCACTGTTTCTGCTGCCTTCGTATTTCACCCAGGATGACCCCTGCCGCCACGGAGACATTCAGAGATTCCATGGAGCCGAACCGGGGAATGGCCACCACCGCATGACACCCATTGCGAACAGAAGAACTCAACCCGCGTTCCTCGTTTCCGAGCACCAGGACAAGGTTCCGTTTCCAATCAAATTCGTAGACCGGTTGAGTATTTCCCCCGGCTGTCCCGATGATCCAGAAGCCCTGCTCATTCAGGGAATCAAGCGCCCTGCGCAGGTTCACCACTCTGCATACGGCAAGGAGTCCCGCAGCCCCGGAGGATCGCTTGATCACTTTTGGACTGACCTGGGCGGAACGGTCCTTGGGAATGATGAGGCCGGCCGCCCCGAAAAATGCCCCTGCACGGATCAGGGCTCCCAGGTTGCCCTCGTCGGTAATATGGTCGGCCGCCACGATCAGTCCCCACTCCTGCTCCTTCTCCGCCCGCTGCACTATTTCCGCCAGGCTGCTGTAGGAAAAAGGCTCTGACACGGCTACCATCCCCTGGTGACGCAGACCCGGAAAACGTCTCTCGAGCTCAACGGTCCTGACGAAACGGACAGGGATCCCCTTTTCCTTCGCCATTTCGACGAGTTCCTTTGTCCTCTGAGAATTCTTGCCTTCCGCAAACCATAATTCCCTGATCCGGAAACGCTCATGAATCAGTGCTTCCCGGATTCCGTGGAACCCCGGTATCATGCTGGGAAATCTGTCGGTGGGGGGAGTCATTTTCTTGGGACAGAAGGAACACCCGGATGGGTCAAAATCCGAAAAGTTCCTTGATAGTCGGTTCTCGCCGTCCGCTTCTGCAGCGTTCGGCCAGAATGATGGCCTGTACCTCTGTCACGGCCTGTTCAAGGTCGTCGTTGACTACCACGTAGTCATATCGGCCGTATTGAGCAATTTCACCCATAGCCGCTTTGAGGCGTGTCTCAATAACCTCCTCTGTGTCGGTCCCCCGCTCTCTCAAGCGCGTCTCCAAGACTTCCAGTGAGGGCGGAACGAGAAATATCAGAACGCTGTCGCCGGAATGGTCTTTGATTGCCCGGGCCCCTTGGATATCAAGGTCCAGCAGTATATCCAGACCCGATTTCAGTGGGCCTTCGAGAGCTGAAAAAGAACTTCCGTAATAGTCCTCGTACACATTTGCCCACTCGACAAACGCTCCTTCGTCCACCATCCTCATGAAAGTCTTCTTGTCCACAAAGTAGTAGTCCCTGCCTTCCCGTTCCCCTGCTCTCGGCTTCCTCGTGGTATGGGAAACGGAATATCCTATATGAGCCGTCCTCTTTCTCACTTTCCGGACTATTGTGGATTTTCCCGCCCCCGAAGACGCTGATATGACGAAAAGCAGCCCGTTCATGTCTACTCTTTCAAATCCTCTTCTCTCAGGTTACAGTTCGGGCTGAAGCGTTGCGCGATGGTCTCTGACTGGATGGCCGAAAGGATAACATGGTTGCTGTCGGTAATGATCACGGACCGTGTGCGTCTCCCCTGAGTTGCATCAATAAGCCTCCGGTCCTCTCTTGCCTCGTCCCGCAGTCGCTTTATAGGCGCCGCATTCGGAGAAATAATGGCTATCACCCTCCTCGAAACCACCGAATTCCCAAACCCGATATTCACAAGCCGTGCCGTCATGAGTGCGCCTCCTTTTATTCTACGTTTTGAACCTGTTCCCGAATCTTCTCCAGCTCTGCCTTCATTTCAATCACGATATTTGAAATGGAGGCATCCGAGGCTTTGACGCTCAACGTATTGACTTCCCTGTTGATTTCCTGGATAAGAAAATCCAGCCGCCTCCCAAGGGCATCATTTTTTGATAGAAACTCCTCAAATTGACTACAGTGGCTCCCTATCCGCACCAGTTCCTCCGTGATGTCCGCCTTTTCTGCAAGAATAGCCACCTCCTGGGCGAGTCTTGCATCATCGATATGGAGATCACCTACCATTGAGGCGATTCTTTCTTTCAGTTTTCCGGCCCTCTGGTCCATTGCTTCAGGCGCACGCCTCTTGATCTCATCTACACGGCTTCTCATAGTTCGCAAGCGCCCTCTAAAATCTTCCTCAAGAGCCTTGCCTTCCCTGATCCGCATCAGATCGTAGGAATCCAGGGCCTTGCGGAGGACTTCATGAAAGCCGGGTTTCAACTTTTCAATGTCGGGTGTCTCCGGCTTGGCCACAATGATGTCTTTGAACTGGCAAAGTTGCTCCGCATTTAGATGTGCGTCTATTCCAAATTCCTCGCTGAGCTGTTCAAAGATCTTCAGGTAGGAACGCACAAGCGTGGCGTTCAGCGTAAGCTCGGAGGAAAGCGCTTCTCCGTTTCCCTCTATCTGTACGGAAACTTCGATGCGGCCTCTCCTGGTTCTGTCGGCAATCAATCGTTTCAGGTCATCCTCCAGCGGTTGAAAATTTCTGGGAATGCGAAGAATGATGTCCCGGTAGCGATGGTTTACCGACCGAATCTCCGTGACGAGCACCATCCCCTCGAAATTATGTTCCGCCCTGCCGTAGGCGGTCATGCTCTTGACCACGGCACATTTCCTCCCTTCGCTGAATCATGTATATGTCCCTGAGTTTTCTAAAATATCCTCTCGTAACAGGATCGGAATAGTCTTTGTACGTCCATGCCAGCGGCTCGAAATAACCCTTGCGAAAAACAAGAGTCAAATCAGCATAGATCCCTTTTGAAAGATATATTCTGTGTACATAGTTTTTGCCGGTTGCCAATACCAGGCGTTCCGGTGAAATATAACCCGGGTCAACATTGATTCTCCTCTTTCCTTCATGGAGATACCGCTTTTCCACCTCGTTGCACCGAAGTTTGATCGAAACAAGCTGTTCCGGGCGGATCAGTCTCTCAAAGGAGATAAAGCGCCTGTGAAGCGGCCACCCCATCTCCTTTTCGTAGTACCTGGTTCGATCAAAAAAACATTCCGGACTTATCCAGTCCACCATGCCGAACATCCCGGATAATTCATCAACGACCCGGTCCAAAAGGCCTTTTTCCGGGGAAAAGAGGCTTGCGATCAGTTTTACAGGATCCGGTTCACGTGGAAGACTCATATCTCACTCCCCTTTATGCTTCCCACGTCATCTCGCTGATCGCTCTTTTCAGGTCTTCCACTCCTACGGTGGACGTCCCGACTTCTCCCACAACAATACCGGCTGCAAGATTGGAGATGACAGCCGCCTTTTTCATATCGAGTCCTGATGCCATCCCAAGGCAGAAAGTGGCGATAACCGTGTCCCCGGCGCCGGTCACATCATATACTTTCTTCGCCGCCGTAGGAATGTGCCGGATCTTTCCTCCACGTTCGAAGAGGGTCATGCCCTGCTCTCCCTGGGTGATCAACACTGCCTGGCAGCCGAGATTTTTCAGTATTCGACCACCGGCTCTTGCCAGTCCTTCTCCGTCAATGATCTCAAATCCGCAATACGCACCTGCCTCCAGGTGGTTGGGGGTGATAACATCTACCCCCTGGTAAAGAGGAAAGCTTTCGACTTTAGGGTCTACCGCAAGAATCCCGTTCCAGGATTTTTTCAGACGTCGCAAGCCACTTATAATATCCGGGGACACAACTCCCTTTCCGTAATCGGAGACAATAACAACATCCATCTCCTGCTTTCTTTCTTCCACGAACGACAGGAGTTTTTCCATCATCCGGGGATGGATATCTCTTCTGCTTTCCCGGTCAACCCGAACGACCTGCTGACTGTGGGCAACGATTCTGGTCTTGGTGCTTGTAGGTCTTCCCTGTTCCACCAGCACGCCTTCCGTGGTAAGACCCAGCTCTTTCATCCGGGCGATTACCTCTCTCCCCGTTGCATCGTCTCCAATCACCCCGCAAAGAACGGGCCTTGCGCCCAGGCTGAAAATATTGTTGATCACATTCCCTGCGCCGCCAAGCGTCTTGGTTTCACCCTGAACATCCACGACAGGCACGGGTGCCTCCGGTGAAATGCGGGAGACTTTTCCCCAGAGGTACCGGTCCAGCATGACATCGCCCAGGACCAGTATCCGCGCGCGATGGAATCCGTCAACAGCATCCTGGAGCAGCGCCTTCTCCCGGTCCGGGACGTCTTCCATATTCCCTCTCACTACATCTCCTCTTTACAGGACACAGGACATCCCGGAAATTCTGTTCGAAATCCTTTGATCGATGTTCAAGACACAAAAGCCGTCAGAGCTGCCTCGCCTGAAAGGCGACATCCAGCACCTGGCGATTGGAAGAAGAAACGGGGGAGGCACGGTGGGAAGACTATTCGTCTTGCAGGTATTCCCCCGTGCCGCCGGTTGAAATGCACTTTAGCATGACGCGCCTCTCTTGTCCACATCATATGACGAACCCTGATCTCCGGCAAGGCATCATCTGCTGTGTTGCCTTCGGTCACTCCTCCTTGCGACGTATTGTTGTATACGTCTCGCTCGTCGCTCCTCGGTGCCTTGCATTTAATGCCTTGCCGGAGATCATGATTCCGCCTCAACCACTCGCCTTCACACACGCTGAGGAAATTCGACGGCGGATTTGGGGCAACCCGGAAAAGCTGAAAGCAAACGAGATCACCTCAAATGAGATGAGCTTTCGAACGCCGGCTCCGAGCAGCACCGAAATTTTCCTTGAATAATTGGGATAGACTCGCTAACTTAGAGCCGACTTTCGCTCAACCGGGACCTGTGAACCATTTAGAAAGAAGCTATACACAGTGATGGCACATGTTCTCTCCAGAGAGTTCCATGAGAAATCGCCTTCGACTCTTTTTGAAAATTGTCTCTTACATCCTTGTAGAAGCGTTTGGAGCTGTCCTTCTGGTATCCTTTCTTTCCATGTTGACGGATGTAATTACGGTTTTGAAATTTGTACTCCCGATCGTCGCGCTCAGCTCTGCGGCAAGTGGCTTTTGCACCCTAGACAAAAGCGTGGACTTGATAATACACAGACACCTGTCCGCCATCGGTACGGGGATCGGGACTGGCTTATTACTCTACGGCATCCTGGGCGTCTTCTTGTTCTTTTTGAGTGGAGAAAACCTGTTCGGTTTTCGAGATTTCCTGGTCTTCCTCGGTATCGGGGCAGGATGCGCCGAACTGGGCGGTCTACTGGCCCTGAAGCGCAGTAGATCTCCACTGTAGTCGCTTATTGTCCAAAAGCAAAAGGAGGGAAAAATGAGAAGGAAATTCAGATTATTGAGTGTTCTGGTTTTTGCAATCTGCTTTCTGAGTGTTATTCCAACCGGGTACGGTGCATCTGCAACTATTTCATCGGCCGACTACAAGGCCGGAGCGGTCGTCACTATCGAGGGTACTATTTCACCCGGGCAGGACCTCTACGTTACCGTCGCTTCCCAATCTACCTTCGCGCCGAAAGACACCAAGGGTGTCAATGAAATCAAGCGACTGAAGAAAGAGGAAAAAAAATGGGATTTCGGCAGTGACACGACCGTTCCCGACCTCTACTATATGCTCACAACCAACCCGGACAAATTCGGGAAGGTTGTTGACAAACGATTTGGCGGCCCCTCCTTCTTCACGGGCCTTTACAAAACAAAAATGTTTAGGCTGAAACAATTTGATGCGCTTGATGCTGATGCGAGAGCTGTCCTTGGTCCTCTCAAAACCAAGGAACAGTGGAACTTCTTCAGGTTCACCCACGAATCCAACTACGGCATTGACACGATCACGAAGGAAAAAACCCTCCGGGGGAAGGTGGTCATCTTTGCCCGAAGTGTGCTTGCGGATTACGCGAAGACAGGCGATTACTGGGATAAGAATACGACCATTTCTCTGGACAGGAAAACCGGCAAATTCAAGGCCTCTTTCAAGACCTACCGCCATACCCCCCCCAATAGTAAATTCGATGTCTACGTCAACGGCGCCAAGACAGGCTCCTACACCGTAGCAGCCAATGGTTTCTGGTTAAGCCTGGCACACCGGTACATGAATCCCCTGTGGATCATCATCGGCGCTATTATCGTGGGTGCGTACTTCTCCATGATCGGCGCTGCCGGCGGGATGTTGATGGCCGCGTTCCAGGTGATGGTCGTGCAGACTGCCGGCCCGGTGGGGATCAACGCGGCAAATGTGCTCCGTCCTTCCAACATGGCCCTGACTCTCTTCTCGCCGTTGGGCTCATTTTACCGGTACGCGTTCAAGGAAAGGAGGGTTGCCTGGCCTGTTGGAATATCGTTCGGCGTGGGGATCTTCATCGGGTCTATCTGGCTCGGCAAATATGCCACCAAATATCTCCCCATGCAGACCTACAAGGAATGGCTGGCCGTCCTGGTGGTCCTCATGGGCATCAGAACGCTCTATGAACTGACTCCGAAAGTGATGGAGAAACGAAAGAATATCAAGGCCATGGTGAAAAAGTTCAATGAGGAGGTGGCAAAAGCCAAGGCAGAGGGGCGATCCGCAGAGATGGGACACATAGAGCCCGTCAAGTCGGGGCTTACCGACTACCGGTTCAAGTTCTGGGGAGAAGAGTTTACCATCAACCCGTTGCTTTTCGGCATCCTCGGCCTGGTTATCGGTATCGTATCCAGATCCTTCGGGATCGGCGGCGGGTTTCTGCTGGTTCCCAGCATGACAACCCTTGGGGCACTTCCCATGTATGTTGCCGTTCCGGTTTCCCTCATAGGCACTTGTTTCAGCAGCATCGGGTCTTTCATCGGGTATTTGATCAACGGATACCTCCCCGATCTCTGGTTGGCGATCGGTATTATCATCGGCGGTTTCGTGGGAGGCATGATCGGCAGCCGCATCCAGAAGTACTTCAGTGAGAGGGCTCTCAAGTGGATACTGGCTATCACCTTGTTTTTCCTGTTCTTCCGATTTTTCAAGATCGAGATCTGGATATAAGTCTCCCCGGGGAGGAGGAGGCCGTTTCCTCCTCTTCCCCATTTCCCCGTCAACATGGAAGCATTCCTGGATACCTTATGGTTCAAGATAGAAGTACTGGTACAGCATATCAAAGCCTTTCTTGATGCTGTTCTCGCGCCCCTCAATGCTGCCCTTGGGCCGGCGTGGACCATCCTCATCCTCGCCTTCCTGACAGTTCTCCTGGCAGAGTTCCTCGCACGAAAGTTCAACACAAAACGCTACAGGATGCTGAAGGGGCAGTTTCAGTACTGGTACAATCTCCGACAGGAAGCGAACAGTTGTGATGATACCGAGAAGGCAAAACTGTTAAAGAGAAACATCGATCAGGCGGAGCTGAACAGAGTCTACTATGACTATTTCTTCGAAGGCCTCATGAAGAGTCTCCTGACCAGGTATCTTCCCCTGTTTCTCATGCTGGCATACGTGAATGAGGCATACAAAGCAAATCAGTTGATGAACCACTTCGGCAGGGCATATGTGCTCAAGCTCCCTGCTACTTCGGGCAAACCGCTCCTGATCGGAGCTGTCTTCTGGTTCTTCCTATGCATTGTTCTGGCCTACGGCTTCTTCTTCTTTCTTGGAAGGATCATCGCCAAAGTCCGGGAACGGCAGCATCCCCGACAACAACTCTGACTATTCCGTGTTTCGCAATGAAGTTGACTTTATCTTCTCAATCAAGTAAAAGAGGATGCATTTAAAAGAAACCGCACTCCTGTGGAGAAAAGTGCTTCCCGCTTTCCCGGACCCTGGATATGAAAAAGAAATACCAGATCATCACTGTTATCGCCCTTTCAAGTCTTGTAATCGGGTTCTTCCTGAGTATCTACATTACGGTTGAGGAGAAGATCCCCTCCAATGCCGTCGTGATCATCACCCTTGAAGACAAACTATACCATTCCATTCATTTCGATTACAGTTGTGTCGCAGGAAAAACAGCTAAGACAACCACCCTCGAGAAAGCAGTAGAGATGGGATTTACACCCGATCCCCACTGCCGGGAACTGGGCTATTTTCGGGGAAACAGGCTATTTCTCTTCCATTATCTGCTTTCCAAGGTCGGGTTCTCAGTGAACAGCCGGTGGGACAAAAACGGAAACTGGTTATGGTAGTTAGTTTTGCCTAAACCTTCCACTTCTGATGGAGGGCCCGGACAGATTCTCCCGGTCCGCCAGCTGGAAGGTCGTGCTGGCTGTTGCCTCCCGCTCTACGAGGAGACTCACTGATTCTCTGTTGACAGCAAGAGGGTATCCACCATGTCCATGCCCTTCCTTCATGTAGTCACCGGCGGCGGCATCATATTCGATTTTCCTTTTGCCGGAGAAAATATCACCGTCGGTCGAAGCAAGAACAACGACCTTCCCCTCAAAGACATCACTGTTTCCCGCCATCACGCAGAAGTCAGAAAGGCCGAGAAAGGGTACCTCGTTCTCGACCTGGGGAGCTATAATGGGACCAGACTCAATGGTAAATTAATTCAAACAGCTCCACTTCATTTCGGGGACAAAATCCAGCTCGGCCAGACGCGTTTGACTTTTTTTGAAAGAAGAGGAGTCGGGGCCGGAAATTTCGACTCGCTTATACTGACAGCAGACAGCGACTTTGAGACGGGAAAACAGAAAATTGTCGAAACCAGTCCCCGAGAGACCTATGAGGAGTCACGTGAATTTCTGGTATCTCTCGCAAAAGATGCGGGCCGAAGCGCCAGAAAAAATAGAGAAGATCTCGAAAAGAAGACCAGTTTGTCCCTCCTTGCCCGGGTGAACAAAGTCCTTTTCGTTCTCTATGAGATCAGCAGACAGCTCAACCAGATCACGGACTTCGACGAACTCCTCAACAAAATCATGGATCTCATATTCATGGTCATCGACGCCGACTACGGATTCCTGGTGCTCCTCGGCGGGCAGGATGGGAAAGATCTGGTCCCGGTCGTGGTCAAGCACCAGGAGAGGCTCCTCAAAGAGGGAAAGGGGCTGAAAGCAAGCAAGACCCTGATCACGAAAGTCATCCGCGACAAGGTAGCCCTGCTCACTTCGAATGCCATGGCCGATACGAGACTGGACGGCGCTAAGAGTCTTTACCTGCAAAAGATCAAGTCTGCCATGTGCGTGCCCCTCTGGCGCAAAGACAAAGTCATAGGGGTCATCGAACTTGGGACGGCCCGCCTCGAAAACCACTTCGACCAGGACGACCTTGAACTTCTCAAAGCCATTGGAAGCCAGATGGCCATGGTCATCGAACAAGCGGATTTGAATGAGCAGATTCGAGAAGAAGAGAGGATTCGGGGCCGGCTGGAGCGTTTCCATTCACCCCAGGTGATCGAGATGATATTGAAGGGGGACCAGGAGGCCAAGGACCTCATCATGGATCCCAAAGAGCTGACCGCCACCGTCCTGTTCATGGATATCGTTGGATTTACGGACCTTTCCGAGCGGATGCCCCCGAGGGAGATTACCATACTGCTGAATCACTTCTTTTCCCGGATGACCGATATCACCTTCCAGTATGACGGGACCCTTGACAAATACATCGGAGACGGTCTCATGGCGGTGTTCGGCGCCCCCATGCAAAAAGAGGATGATGCAGCCAGGGCCATCCAGGCGGCCCTTGACATGCGGAAAGACCTGCAATTAATGATGGCGAATATGCACCATGACAAGAGCTTTGATATTCGCATCGGCATAAACACCGGCAAAGTGGTGGCAGGAAACATAGGGTCTCCGAAACGGATGGACTATACGGTCATAGGGGATCCGGTGAATGTCGCGTCCAGGCTCGAATCTATCGGCAAACCGAACCAGATTCTTATCGGAGAGGAGACCTATCGTCTGACAAAAAACCAGTTCGACGTTCTCCCGGTGGGTCTCAAGAAGGTAAAGGGAAAACGCGAGGCCATAATGGTGTACGAAGTCCTCTAACCGCTTCCTCACCCCTCCTTTTTTCTGATGAACGTCGCTATATTCCTCTTCAGCAACTGATACTCGCCGGCGAGTTTCTTGTATTTTTCCTTGCTGTCAACGGCAAACCGTTCCAGTCTCTTGAGCCTGAGCTTGAGATCGGTGATGTCGGTGTGCACAACCATACACGCCCGGATCTCACCCGAACCATCATATTCCGGCAGGACTCTTGCCAGCATATAAACGGGTTCACCTTGAGTATTGTAGTACTTCCATTCCTTGCCATCCACCGTCTCTCCCTGCAGGCCCCGCACCACGGTCTCGCGAAAATTCGGCCGGTAAGGTTTGGACAGGACCGATAAAGGGTTATTTCCGATCATCTGGGAAGCACTGTACCCCAAGGTTTCTTCACATGCCCTGTTCCACTCAGTGATTTTTCCGGTCCGGTCGATTTTGTATACCGGATAAAAGGCCTCGAATTTGTCCACTGCTGCAGTGGGGAAGGAAGCCTGCCGTGTGACGGGTTCTTCCGTCGATTGGATGGTCTGGATAACTCCTTTCAGGGCCCCGTCCTGATCCAGGATAGGGGCCGCACTCATGATTGCCTTCACACCTCCCTCAAGGTAGGGCAATGTGGTCTCAAGGGAATAGGCCCCGCTATCCGTTTGAGAAAGAAGCGCATCCCCATACTGTTTGTTAACGCACTCAGGATCTTCGAGAATCTTGTCGGCAAGGCTTCCTTCACTATTGATGGCAAGTCCTTCGCATACTTCCTTTCCAAGGATCATTTCGGGGGATATGCCGGTCAACAGCTGACATGCCCTGTTCCATTGAACTACCCGGTGCTGCCTGTCAATCACAAAGGTCGGCACGGGAGACCGTAACAGGATATCTTCTATGTATTTGGTGGACTCCCTGAGAACCCTCGCTTTTTCTTCCTCACGAGCCAGGGCTTCACTGCTCTCCTTTTCAAACAGAAAAGCAAAGAGGAGCACCACGAGAAGGCCGAGGAGATATGCCCCAAGGGAATAGACCGGAGAAACCGCCGCCGGCAGAAGATTGATAAAGTGATGCCCCGTACGGAAAAGGAATACCGCGAATGCCGTCTCGAGGAAAACCAGGCATGCCCAAACGGTGCCCCAGAGATACCCTGTCACAAAGATCGCCAGAAGAATCAGGACGGCATTCCAAACCCAGGACAAAAGGATCAGTCCCCCGGCTCCAACTCCGCCGGTCTGCCAGCGGATAGCGGCCAAGGTTCCCCAGAGCACGAGCACGGACAGGTTCCCGACAAGCACCGGATTTTTCGTAATTCTCAACAGCAGGATAAGAAAAATACCTGCAAGTCCGGCAAGGATACAGAGATAAAAAAGCGGGAAAGCGCCGACATAGAAATAGAAAAGCCCCAAGAACGGGGCAAAAATCACGAATGCCAGTGCAAAAGAATTGAGGACCTTTATACGCCTCAGGACCCCGGGCTCCACGAGCTTCGCTCCCGATGTGAGAAAGTCCTCGAAGGCTGAGATGGATTCTTGGCTCGCCATTGGCTAAAAGTAGACCACGTTACCTTCGCTATCCAAAACAGCAGTCAGAGCTGTTTGGCCATTTTTGAAAATAGGGAAGCTGTTGTCCTTTGAAGCAATTGTCACAGAAATTTCTTTTCCATTTGTGTTCGTAATATCATATTGTAGATGATGCCCAATCGGAATAACCACGTTTAGGTGATCCTTGATTTCTGCTAGGACATCTCCAGGAGTCGGGGGAATGATGCTGCCATCGGCATTGATCAGCCATTGTTCCCCTGCGCCCTGCGGGAAGAATTCATCGTGGGCCAGGTAGTACATGATTTCTCCGTCCATGATCTGCTTCATCATGACCGCGGCCTCAGTTCCATAGGCCCTCTGCGTCCAGGTATGGTAGAGAGGTATGGCCGTTGCCGAAAGCACGCCCACAATGAGAAGTGTAACCATTAATTCGAGGAGAGTGAACCCTTCCTTTCTGCGCATTTAGGTTCCCTCCCCTTCCGGCACGGAATATTTCACCCCGCTCGCCGTCAGGGTGATGCTCATTTCTCCCTTCTTTACGTGCGCAAGAGAAAGACGGTACCCCACGTTCGGGTCGGGGTCTCTCGAATAACGGAGGTTTTCGAGAAAGGATAATTGACTTTTCTTGAGCTGGAGGTATTTTGGCACCAAGTCGGCCAACCGCTCGGGATACCGGTTGCTCTCGTAGTGGGCGAATCTCTTGATTGATCCATTCACCAGGAAAAGGAGCACCCTTCCGGCCTTGGTCTTATCGAGCATGGAGGCGGTTTGTTCGGGCGCCGGCTGGCCGCCGAAAATAATGACGCCCCACATGGCAAGGATCAGTACGGAACTGACCACCAGGAAGTACTGGAAGGGCCCCCATCCCCGTTTTTTCTGCACCCCTTTTTCAGCTGCCTTTTCTTTCTTTTCCGCGATATTAGAGCCTACCTTTGAAACGGTCTGCAGCATGGCGCACTGGAAGCAGGCGTACTCGCCCGGCCGCACTTCTTCGGCACAATCACTGCAAAGGGGGGCATTGCAGCTCGCACAAAAATAGACAGCTTCCCGGTCCGGGTGGTGTTTGCACTGCATGAAAATGCTTCCTGTCTCCCGAAATAATCCAATCAGAAAGTTGGCACTTCGGATGAGATAAAGAAAATCTCCGCGTTAGTCAAGGGGAAAGCTTCCGATCTCAAACGGCATACCCCGGCTCTCTCCCGGGAGATCTATGGTTTCAAATCATTCCGGCAATAGGGACAAACCACCCAATCCGGCTGGACAATCCGCCTACAGGAGCTGCACGTGGGAACGATGGGCTGTTCGCAGTATGGACAATCCCTGAAATCAAGACTCACCGCTTTCCCGCACCCGGGACAGATGGTCGTGAGTTCTTCTTTCTGATGCACAGCCCGCAGGACCTCTTCGATAGTAGTGATACCCATGCGAATTTTCCGGAGTCCGCTCATTCCGAGTGTGGTCATCCCGGTCGCCATGGCTGCTTCGCGTAATGTGTCAGCCGTTACCTGGGCCTGTACCAGTTCGCGCATCTTATGACCCATAATCATGATCTCCTCGATGGCCGTTCTCCCTTTGAAGCCCGTATGATCACAGTGCGAACAGCCCGTTCCGTGAAAGAACTTGAATGGCAGGTCCTCTTCACGCATGCTGATCCTTGAAAGCAGTTCCGGGTTTGGGACATATTCTTCCTTGCATTTTGGGCAGATGACCCTGACGAGACGCTGCGCAACCACACCGATCAAGGAAGAGGCAATGAGAAAAGGAGGCATCCCGATATCAATGAGCCGTGTTACCGCAGTGGGAGCGTCACTCGTATGCAGCGTGGAAAGAACCAAGTGGCCGGTCAGCGACGCCTGGAGAGCGAGTTCTGCGGTCTCTTCGTCCCGGATCTCTCCCACCATGATGACATTCGGGTCCTGCCGCAGGATGGAACGGAGAATAAATGGAAAAGTGAGTCCCACTTTTTCGTTGATCTGGACCTGGTTGATTCCTCCGAGCTCGTATTCTACAGGATCTTCTACCGTCACGATGTTCACTTCTTCGGAACGTATCTCCCGCATGCACCCGTAAAGGGTGGACGTCTTACCACTCCCTGTGGGCCCGGTAATCAGGATCATGCCCTGCGGCTGCCGCGCAAAATTTTCCAGTATGGCGAGGTTTTTCCTGGCGAATCCCAACTGACCCAGTCTGAGAAAGGCTTCTTCCTTATTGAGGATCCGGATGACCGCTTTTTCTCCGTAAAAGGTGGGAAGCGTTGACACCCGAAGGTCTGCGGTAAAATTCTTGGATCGCACCTTGATCCTTCCATCCTGGGGGAGTCTTCTTTCCGCGATGTTCATCCCGCCAAGGACCTTGATCCGGGAAATAATGATAGGCTGTGTCCATTTCGGCAGTTTGATTGTCTCCTGCAAGACCCCGTCTATCCTGTTCCGCACCCTGACGTTGTTCTCCTGTGCTTCAACATGGATGTCACTGGCGCCCTTTTTGAGGGCGTTCTTGATAATCAGGTCCACCATCTTCACAAACGGGGAATCCTGAAACTTGTCAAGCTCCTCTTCCTGTTCCTCTGCCTCCTTTTCTCCGGGATAGAATTCCAGCAACTCTTCGCTCCCGAACTCATCGGTCACCTCATCAATGGATTTCTCAGGATGATGATACTGCTGGACACGATCGAGGATCTGGCTCGGTGTGGAAATGGCCGGCTGGATGCTGAAACCGGTAATGAATTGAAGTTCTTTGATCATGTTCAGGTCAAGCGGATCAGCCATGGAAACGTGCAGCACGTTATTTGTCTGGCTGATGGGGATGCAGAGGAATTTTCTGCACACCTCTTCCGGAATTATCTCTATGACATCCTGGTGAATTTCCTGGTCCCGAAGGTCCACAAAAGGAATCTTCAGCTGCATTGCGAGGGCAAAGGCAATTTCCTCCTCGGTCAGGAATTGAAGCTCCATCAGGACCTGTCCCAGCCGTTTTCCCGTTCCCCGCTGTGCCTCTAAGGCCTCACTCAGGCGCGCGTCGGAAAGGAGCCCTGTTTCTACCAGGAGTTCTCCGAGTTTCCGACGTCCGATCAGGCTCTTTCTCTCTCGGAGTCTTCCGGTATCCTGGAGTCGATCATATGCCATAGCACTATCCCTGTTTCCATAGTTCATTCGGGTATCTCATCGACCTTAATTTCGGAAACCTTAACAACTTGTTGCCTATCTTTCAAGAGAAATACTCAGCACCTGATCACCCGGTGAAACTCATGATGCGAAAATTAGATGATGGATCAGGGCAAGCGTATCTTCATCGTGCTCTTGTGCACGCGCAGGAACTCGATTTTAGATTCATTAGAGAGTTCAACAGATTAGCGTATTGGCCCAGGCATTTCATTTTCCTTTGACACGACCTTGTCCGATTGATAGACTTTGACGGCTTGAGGGGATACGGTGGCAATGGCTCCGGCGGAAATCGGCGTGCTCTCCGGAGGAGCCCATGTTTCGATTTTTCCGGATACCTGTTTTGAACGAACGCGTTTAAGAGGCAGTGAAAGGGCGATGTTGTTGTGATGAAAAAGCCCATCAGTAAAATAGATATTTCCATTACCATTACGCTCATGTGCCTGTTTCTCTTTTTTTCCCTGAAAGCATACGGTCCTTTTGAGGCATTGGAGCGATTCTTTTACAGTGCGGAGATGCGTTTGGACCTCCCCACCATGTCCCTTGAAAACAAAATCGCCATTGTCAATATTGACAGCAAGAGCCTGCAGCAACTAGGCCCCTGGCCCTGGCCCAGGCATGTGATCGCCGATATGATCCGGATTCTCAAGAACAACGGAGCCAAGCTCATCGGTTTGGATCTGCCGTTGCCCTACAAGTCTCAAAATGAAGGCCTGGAAGCCGTGCGGGGACTCTACAATCTGATTTACCGGCTGCAGCAGCAGGATCAAAACAACGCATCTTATGATATTCTTCTCAAACGCGTCGCCGAGATTGAAAATCAGCTTGACGAAGACAAAGAGCTTGCCCGGGAAATCAAAACAGCCGGGAATATCATCCTGCCGGTTGTCGGATCATTTGGAAGATACGATACGGAACTGGTCGTGCCTCCTGACGAGCCGCTGGCAAAGAGCATTGTCAGCAGCCCCAACATCCAGAAAAGCCTCAACGAGTATATCTCCGTCAATCGACTCATTACCCCCTTCCCGGAATTCTTGAACAACAGCTACGGCCTGGGTCATATCAATCTCCCTCCCCAGAAGGGAACGGCCGGCCAGGTCCACCTGCCGTTCATCAGTTTTCGCGGAAACATCATCCCATCCATGGCACTGAGAATAGCCCTGGATTACCTGAACAAGTACCCGCGCCGGGTGATCATAAGAAGGAACGCGATCACCGTCGGCAATGACACCATCCCGGCCAGAAATGGAGAAATGTTTATCAAGTTCAAAGGTGCCAGGCGATCGTTCCCTTACTATTCCTTCGTGGATATCCTGAAAGTGAAAAAAGTGCCCGCTGTTTTCGAAGGGAAGATCGTCCTCATCGGATTCACGGCCGGAGACACCGCCACGACAATAGATACCCCGGTCGATCCTGAAATGCCCAGAGTGGAGTTGGCGGCGAACGTTATTAACGATCTCATGAAACAGAGATACCTGAAACGTCCTGCTGCGATGGGCTTTCTGGAGGCATTTCTCCTGTTCCTCATGGGCACTGCAGCCTTCCTGTTTCTTCCCCACGCAAGCTATCTGGGTCGAACGGCATTCACCGTATCTTTGCTGTTTCTCCTGTTTGTCACCAGTATCGTCCTCTTTGTCGCGGCAAACAGCTGGTTCAAGATAACGTATATATCCCTTGCACTCATCTCCATATATGTCTTTTTCATGCTCAGAGATTTCGTTGTCCGGGAACGATCCATGGAGAGAACTTCCAAGGAAAGCATTGAAACCAACCGCATGCTGGGCCTGAGCTTCCAGAGCCAGGGACTCCTGGACCTTGCGTTTGAAAAGTTCAGGAAATGCCCTTTGGATGATGCCATGAAAGACGTCCTCTATAACCTCGGTCTTGATTTCGAGCGCAAACGCATGGTCAACAAGGCCATTGCCGTCTACGAATACATCACCCAGAAAGAAAAGGATTTCCGAGACCTGGACACTCGAATGCCGAAGTTGAAAAAAATTGCCGGTGAACTCCCTCTCTCCGGCCTCAAGGGCAAAAAGGAAGCAAAGATAGTCTTTTCAGAAGAGTTGGAAACAAAACCGACGGTCGGTCGGTACGAAATCCTTGAGGAGCTGGGACGAGGCGCCATGGGAATGGTTTACAAGGCGCGGGATCCGAAGATCAATCGTCTCGTGGCCATCAAGACTATCCGATTTTCAGATGAATTCGAAGACGACCGGATAAGTGAAGTGAAAGAGCGTTTTTTTAAGGAAGCTGAATTGGCCGGAAGGCTCTCTCATCCTTCTATAATTTCCATATATGATGTGGGGGAAGACTACGAACTGACGTATATGGCGATGGAACTCCTGACGGGAAAAGACCTTGAACACTACTGTCAGAAAGACACGCTCCTCCCCTTACGGAAGATCCTGCAGATTGTCTCGCAAACGGCGGAAGCGCTGGATTACGCCCACCGGAATGGGGTGATTCACCGGGACATCAAGCCGGGGAACATCATGGTTCTGGAAAAAGGAGACATCAAGGTGACCGATTTCGGCATCGCAAAGGCGGTTTCCAGTTCCCAGACAAGGACCGGCATTATTCTCGGAACTCCCAATTATATGTCGCCGGAGCAGATCAATGGGCGCAAAATCGACGGCCGTTCTGATATTTTTTCCCTCGGAGTCGTATTCTTCCAGCTCCTGACCGGTGAGCTTCCGTTCAAAGGAAAGACCTTGACCGAGCTCTTTTACCAGATTACCCAGGCGGCGCATCCCAACCCAAAGGAGATAAATCCAAAGGTTGTCAGGCCCTGCGTGCAACTGATTGACCGGGCTCTGGCAAAAGACCCGGAACAGCGTTTTCAAAAGGCCGGGGAATTGGCCCGTTACGCAAATATTCTGGCACAAAAGATAGACCAGCTCCGGGCCAAACGCCAGCACCCATGACTAGATGTGGAAGTATTCTCTGTACCACGCCACAAAATTTCTGATTCCCGTATTCAGCGGCGTCTTGGGAGCAAATCCCAGCAATTTCCTTGATTTTTCAATATCCGCGGATGTCTCGGGCACGTCCCCGGGCTGGATAGGCATCATATTCTTCCTGGCCTTCTTGCCCAGCTCCTCTTCCAATGCATCTATGAAGTCCATGAGTTCAACCGAATTGGAATTCCCGAGGTTGAAAATGTCGTAGGCAACCGCGCGATCGAGTGCAGCCAGGGTTCCATCCACGATATCATCGATATAGGTAAAATCCCGCTTCATTTTTCCGTAGTTGTACACATTGATTGGCCTGTCCTTCAATATGGCATCGGTGAACAGAAAGAGGGCCATGTCAGGACGCCCCCAGGGACCGTACACCGTAAAGTAACGAAGCCCCGTACACGGGATACCATATAAATGACTGTACGCAT
>Ga0315535_1001021_pt1 | contig 19148 bp, 15 predicted proteins | sample SalMarSW160220MG_2_FD_203092 | JGI IMG/M metagenome (GOLD analysis project Ga0315535, IMG submission 203092) | Salt marsh sediment microbial communities from the Plum Island Ecosystem LTER, Massachusetts, United States - Salt Marsh Sediment SW1602-20 ... | reverse complement strand
TATATACCGGCAGAAAGGCCGGCTACCCCTCCCCCGATAATGATTGCTTTTTTACGCATTCAACTAAGCTACTGAAAAACATGCAAACATTTTTCTTTTCCAATTGTTACTGGACCTGAACAGAAACCAAATGAAATATTCTACTGAAGTAATCATTGAATTGCCGCGTCACAAGGTTGTTGAGCTTTTTAACAATACTGAAAACATGTACAAGTGGCAGGAGGGTTTGCTTCGCTTTGATCACCTGGAAGGAACACCCGGCCATGAAGGAGCCCGGTCTGCCCTCGTATTTGAAAGCCGAAAGGGTGATCTGAAGATGACCGAGACCATCACAAGGTGCAACCTGCCCGATGAATTTCATGTTTTGTATGAAGCAAAGGGTGTTTACAACGAGATATATAACCATTTCATTGAGACCGAACCGGGCAAAACCACCTGGCGGACTGTCAATGTATTCAGATTCCGTGGATTGATGGCGCTTATGGCCCTCTTCATGAAATCAGCATTCAAAAGCCAGACCCTGCTGACCATGGAATGCTTTAAAATCTTTGCAGAAAATAATAAGCATCAATAGCTTCAATAAATAAAACCCTTCAACCATGAAAAATACGACCCTGACCATTATTGCCTTGCTGATCACAGGCTCCTTGTTTGCACAGGATCCGGCAAATGCGGATACCCTGTGGAAAGTATCCGGAGTCACATCCCTGAACATTTCCCAGCTCTCGCTTTCCAACTGGGCCGCCGGAGGTGAAAACAGTCTTTCCGGCAATGCACTTTTTAAAATCTCACCCGATTATGACAATGACACACTCAGCTGGGACAATGACCTTACCCTTGGTTTTGGATTGGTCAAACAGGGTGATGATCCGTCCAGGAAAAGTGATGATCAGATCAACCTCTCCTCCAAGGTGGGCTATAAGGCTTCCAAAAACTGGTCTTACAGCGGATTGGTCAGTTTTAAAACACAGTTTGCAGAAGGCTATGACAATCCCGGTGCAGAGGACCGTCAGAAGATCTCAAATCTGATGGCTCCTGCTTACCTGAATATCTCTGCAGGTATGGATTACAAACCCATAGAGGGCTTCTCCCTGTTCATTTCACCCCTTACGGGAAAAGTGACCTTTGTCCTGGATGATGATCTCTCAACAAATGGAGCATTTGGTGTACCTAAGGGCAAAAAAGTCCGGGGAGAATTTGGAGGATATGTAAAATTGGCCTACAAAAAAGAGATCCTGAAAAACGTCATTCTCAATACCAAGATTGACCTGTTTACCAACTACATTGAGAATCCGCAGTATGTGGATGTTAACTGGGATTTGCTGCTCACATTCAAGGTGAATGAATATATTTCAGCCTCCCTGATGACCCAGCTCATTTACGACCATGACATCAAGTTCGGGCCCGACCTGGATGAGGCCAGGGTTCAGTTCAAAGAGTTGTTCGGCATCGGGATAAATTATAGTTTCTAAAAATACCAAGGCTATCTAAATACCTAATATTAAATGTGTTATATATGCAAATTCTAAATAATAGATGACAATGTCTTATTTAGGATTTGCATATAATTTTTTTGAGGCATATATTTGATGCATCAATAGTCGCGCACCGTCGTGATATGTTATTGAGAAGGGGTAAGAGATTAGGCTCTGTGATCCCCTGGCAACCCGCCACCAGGCGAAGGTGCCAAAACCTAACCCGAAAGGGAGATAATAACGAATAGGAAGCAATGAAAAAAATGACCATCAGGAACTGGGAACAGGCAAATGATCCTGTATCATTCAGGAACTTCATCATGCCCATGTTGCCTATGTCCATGCCCTGGCCGGAATTTCGGTAAGGGTGCTGCAGCCACTCAGCCAGCATAGAGGTTCCGTAACCCCGACAAATTATATTTCTGAGTACTGAGTACTGAGTACTTTAGCCTTTCACCTTTTAACTTAAACGACATGAGCAAAACATATAAAAACTTCGAGACCTTACAGATCCACGCCGGTCACACGCCCGATTCAGAAACCAACTCGAGGGCCGTACCTATTTACCAGACAAGCTCCTTTACATTCAACAGTTCGGAACACGGGGCCAACCTGTTTGCACTGAAAGAGTTCGGCAATATCTATTCCAGGATCATGAACCCAACCAATGATGTATTCGAGCAGCGCATCGCTGCGCTGGAAGGTGGCGTAGCTGCATTGGCCGTATCATCGGGACATGCAGCACAGTTCCTTACTTTCCAGACCATCCTCCAGGCGGGTGACAACATTGTAAGCAGTCCATTCTTGTATGGCGGGACACATAACCAGTTCAGGGTCACCTTCAAGAACCTGGGTTGGGAAGCCAGGTTTTCCCCTACGCTGGAAGCGGAGGATTTTGAGAAGCTTATTGATGAAAAGACCAAGGCCATCTACCTGGAAACCATTGGTAACCCGGGATTCAACATCCCCGATTTCGCGAAATTCGGAGCGCTGGCAAAAAAGTATGACATTCCTTTCGTTGTAGACAACACTTTTGCAGCGGCAGGCTACCTGCTCAGGCCCATTGACTATGGCGCCAATATCGTGGTGGAATCGGCCACCAAATGGATCGGCGGACACGGAACATCCATCGGCGGTGTGATTGTGGATGGCGGGAACTTCAACTGGGGGATTGGTAAATTTCCGCAGTTCACCGAACCCTCCGAAGGATATCACGGATTGAAGTTCTGGGACACATTCGGTAGCGACAGTCCTTTCGGGAACATCGCATTTATCATCAAAGCCAGGGTAGAAGGTCTTCGGGATGTGGGCCCTAGCCAGAGTCCATTCAATTCTTTTCTTTTGATCCAGGGATTGGAGACCCTGTCCCTGCGTATGGACCGTCACGTGGAGAATACCATTACCCTGGCCAAATGGCTTGAATTGCACCCGAAGGTGGAGCATGTGAATTATCCGGGTCTGGAAAGCAGTCCCCATCATACCCTTGCGAAAAAGTACCTGCCCAAAGGTGCCGGCGGCGTTCTCTCCTTTACACTGAAAGGTGACAAACAACAGGCCATCCAACTGGTGGATAACCTGGAACTGGTCAGTCACCTGGCCAATGTGGGAGATGTAAGAACCCTGATCATACAGCCCTCTGCAACCACTCACCAGCAGCTCTCCGAAGAGGCACAGCTGGCAGCGGGAGTGACCCCTACCCTTCTCCGGGTTTCGGTCGGACTGGAGCATATTGATGATATTATAGCTGACTTTCAACAAGCCTTTGAAAAATGAAACCGTCTCACTTCCATTACAAGGAACCGTTTTCACTTGAATTGGGGGGCAAACTCCCCTCGCTCATGGTGGCATACCACACCTATGGAACACTCAACGAGCATGCCAACAATGTGATCTGGGTCTGCCATGCATTCACAGCCAATTCGGAGGTAGCCAGCTGGTGGCCGGGCATGGTGGGGGAAGGCAGGTTGATGGACACGGAAAAGTATTTCATCGTCTGCCCCAATATTCTCGGCTCCTGTTACGGTACCACAGGTCCCCTCTCCACCAATCCGGAAACAGGCTTGCCCTGGTACAGGTCCTTTCCCGAAATAACCATCCGGGACCAGGTCCGTGTCCACGAGTTGCTGAGGGAGCACCTGGGGATTCGAAAGATCCATACCATCGTGGGCGGATCCATCGGCGGATTTCAGGCCCTTGAATACAGCATCATGGTTCCGGATATGATCAGGAACCTGGTTTTCATTGCGGCCTCGGTTCAGATCACTGCCTGGGCCAATGCCTTCAACCAGTCCCAGCGCCTGGCCATTGAGGCTGATCCGTCCTTCCTGGAGGAGAGGCCCTACGGCGGAATCCGCGGATTGAAAAGTGCAAGGTCCATTGCCATGCTGAGCTACAGGAATGAACAAATCTATAACAGTACCCAGACGGAAGCGGATCAAGCCAAAACCAGGGAGCTGAAAGCATCTTCCTACCAGAATCATCAGGGGGATAAACTGGTGCAAAGGTTTGATGCCTACAGCTACCACACCCTGACCAGGTTGATGGACACCCACAACGTGGTAAGGGAGCGGGGATCGCTGGGTGATTCCATTGGAAGGATCACCGCCAGTGTACTTTCAATAGGCATTTCCTCGGATCAGCTATTCCCTGTACATGAACAGAAATTACTTGCCCATGTGGCCCAGGGAGAGTACCGGGAGATCGAATCCATTTACGGACATGACGGTTTCCTGATGGAAGTGGATCAGATCACAGAGATCATAGAGACGTTCTGGAAAAAGCAGGAATCAAGGATTCAGGAAAAGGATTCCCGGGAGAATTCCCTGACCATGGAGTGGTCAAAGTCCGCCTGATCACCATTTTATTTAATTCACTTAGAACTGATCCCGGAGTTGATTATCTTTGTAGACATATCCAATTAAACATGACAGAATCAAAATCCATTATAGAGCAAATCCTGAAAGAACGCGTCCTTCTGCTGGATGGCGCAATGGGAACCATGATCCAGAGGTATCAGCTGGAGGAATCCGACTACCGGGGTGAACGCTTTCAATCACATCCCGTTGATCTGAAAGGGAACAATGACCTGCTCTCCCTAACCAAACCCGAGGTGATCAGGGAGATCCACGAAGCGTACCTGGAGGCCGGTGCAGACATCATTGAAACCAATACCTTCAATGCCACCTCCATTTCCCAGGCCGATTACCAGATGGAGGATGCAGTCTATGACATCAATTTCCATTCGGCCAGGATCGCCGCAGAGGCAGCCAGGAAATATACAGAGATCACTCCCCATAAGCGCAGGTTCGTAGCTGGTTCCATAGGGCCCACCAACAAAACCGCCTCCATGTCGCCCGATGTAAACGACCCTGGATTCCGTGCCATCACCTTTGACCAAATGAAAGAGGCTTACAGGGAACAGGTGAAAGGACTTGTGGAGGGAGGAGCTGACCTGCTCCTGGTGGAAACAGTTTTTGATACCCTGAATGCCAAGGCAGCTTTGATGGGAATTGAAGAGTACCTGTCCGGGGCAGGGATCCGCATACCCCTAATGGTTTCCGGAACCATCACAGACGCCAGCGGGCGCACCCTCTCAGGTCAAACCCTGGAAGCGTTTATGCACTCCCTGGATCATGTGGCTCTGCTTTCCATCGGACTGAATTGCTCCCTTGGTGCAAAGGAGATCAGGCCTTATCTGAAGGAGATGTCCGACAAATCGGCTCACTTTGTTTCGGTTCATCCCAATGCAGGTCTGCCCAACCAGTTTGGTGAATATGACGAGACACCCGAACAGATGTCTCTGCAGATCAAGGATTTCCTGGATTCGGGGTATATCAACATTGTTGGAGGATGCTGCGGGACAACCCCTGATCATATCCGGGCTTTTGCAAATCTCGTTGAGCATGCTGCAACAAGGAAGCCCCTCCCGGCTGCTCCCGGTCTGAAGCTGAGCGGACTGGAACCCCTGACAGCTTTTGAAGGCTCCAATTTTATCAATATCGGTGAGCGCTGCAATGTGGCAGGAAGCAGGAAATTTGCACGACTGATCCAGGAAAAGAAATATGATGAGGCCCTGGAGATCGCCAGAAGGCAGGTGGAAGACGGCGCCCAGATCCTGGATATCAACCTGGACGATGCCATGCTGGATGCCGAACATGAAATGGTCACTTTTCTGAATCTGGTGATTGCCGAGCCCGATATCTCAAAAGTACCCCTGATGATCGATTCATCCAAGTTCGCAGTGATAGAAGCGGGACTAAAATGCATTCAGGGAAAAGCTGTAGTCAACTCCATCAGTCTGAAAGAGGGAGAAGAGAACTTCCTGGAGCATGCAAAAAAAATCAGGGCTTACGGTGCAGCCGCCATCGTCATGGCCTTTGACGAGACCGGACAGGCAGATTCGTTCAAGCGAAGGACAGAGGTGTGCCAACGGGCCTATAACCTGCTGAGGGAAAAGCTGGATTACCCGCCTGATGACATTATCTTTGATCCCAATGTACTCTCCATCGGTACAGGTATTGAGGAACACAACAACTATGCGGTGGACTTTATCAATACCACACGCTGGATCAAAGAAAACCTGCCCCATACAAGGGTAAGCGGGGGCATCAGCAACCTCTCCTTCTCATTCAGGGGCAACGATGTGGTAAGGGAAGCCATTCATTCCGTATTCCTTTACCATGCCATCAAGGCAGGTCTGGATATGGGTATTGTAAATCCCGGTTTGCTGCAGGTCTATGATGAGATTCCGGCCGATTTTCTGGAACTAACCGAAGACCTGGTATTGAACCGGAGAGCCGATGCCACGGAAAGGTTGATAGCCTACGCTTCCACCCTTACTGATGAGGTGAAAACAGAAGCAGTAAGGGATGCATGGAGAGACCTGCCTGTGGAAGAACGGCTGAAACATGCGCTGGTTAAAGGTATTGCCGACCATGTGGAAGAGGATGCCCTGGAAGCTCATAAAAAAATCGGGCTGGGGCTAAAGGTGATCGAAGGACCCCTGATGGCCGGGATGAATGTGGTGGGCGACCTTTTTGGAGACGGTAAAATGTTCCTTCCCCAAGTGGTTAAAAGTGCCCGCGTCATGAAACGGGCCGTAGCCATCCTGCTCCCTTTTATTGAGCAGGAAAAGGCAAGCGGTGAAAGTGGTGAAAGTCACACGTCTGGCAGAATACTCTTGGCCACAGTAAAAGGAGATGTACACGACATAGGTAAAAATATTGTGGGGGTGGTCCTGGGTTGTAACAATTATGAGGTGATCGACCTGGGAGTGATGGTCCCCACCGAAAAGATCCTGGATGAGGCTGAAAGACTGCAGGTGGATATAGTGGGACTTTCCGGGCTTATCACCCCCTCCCTGGAGGAGATGATCCATGTGGCCGCGGAGATGGAACGGCGAAACATGAAGCAGGATCTGCTGATCGGAGGCGCCACCACCTCTAAAATTCATACGTCCGTTAAGATCGAACCCAAGTACGGCAAGCCGGTCATCCACGTCAAGGACGCATCAAAGAGTGTGGCTGTGGTGAGTGCGCTGCTTTCAAAAGATCAACGTGACTCTTTTGTCAGGCAAGTAAAAGAGGATTACGAGGCCCTGAGAACCAGTTATGCCGGTGCTGGAAGGGAGGTGAAATATCTGAGCCTGGCTGACGCCAGGAAGAATGCCCTGAAGCTGGACTGGTCATCCGGTTCCATCATTCAGCCAGTGAGGCCGGGAATCCATACTCTTCTGGATTTTCCCATGGAAAAGATCAGGGAGTATATCAACTGGGTATTCTTCTTTGTGACCTGGGAACTCAGGGGTAAATTTCCGGAAATTCTGGATGATCCGAAGTATGGAGAAGAAGCCCGCAAACTCTATGATGATGCCAACCGGATGCTGGACCTGATCATCAGCGAAAAATGGCTTAAAGCCAATGCAGTTTTCGGGATTTTCCCCGCCAATTCTGCAGGTGACGACCTGCTGATTTACAGGGACGAAACCCGTAAGGATGTGATCACCAAATTTACAAATCTGCGCAACCAGACTCAGAAAGAGAAGGAGCTTGCCAACCTCTGCCTTTCAGATTATATAGCTCCTGTTGAAACGGGGCTCACCGATTACATGGGTGCCTTTGCCGTTACCACAGGCATAGGGATTGAAGAGAAGATCAGGGAGTTCGAGGCGCAACACGATGATTACACATCCATCATGTTAAAAGCACTCACCGACAGGCTGGCTGAAGCCTTTACGGAACTGCTCCACGAGGAGATACGGAAAAGGTACTGGGGCTATGCACCGGATGAGGCGCTCAGCATGGATGACATGTTCAGGGAAAATTATTCAGGGATCAGGCCTGCACACGGCTACCCCGCATGTCCCGAACACTCTGAGAAGGAGGTGCTTTTCAAATTGCTTGAGGCTGAGAAATACGGGATTAAACTTACAGAGAACTATTCCATGGTGCCTGCTGCTTCGGTCAGCGGTTTGGTCTTTGCCCATCCGGAATCCAAATATTTCTTTGTGGGCAAAGTTGGTAAAGACCAGGTGAAGGACTATGCGGAAAGAAAAGGGTTGAGTGTGGACCGGGTGGAGAGCCTCCTGGCTTCCAACCTTAACTACTAGATATTCTGAACCAGTTCACCGGTGGTTGGTTCCCTGTCTATCTCCAGTTTGCAACGGTCATTCACAAAATCGGCAACGATTTTCCGGCCCCTGATGGAGACATCCTTCCTGGATGTAATCTTTTCAATGCTGATATGGGGTATATTAATGGCATTGACGCCTATCCTTCCGTCAGACAACCAGGCCTCAACCACATAGGTTCCCTTAATCAGCTTCAGGCGCTTGAACCGCCTCACGGTCATGGCACGAACCACATTCACCTCTGTCCCGTGAATAACCAGGTTCAGCTTTCGGCCGGACCTGTTCCTTATCACCAGAATGCAGTTGCCCATCCTGAAAGGTTCCCCACTTTTAGAAGGTCCGCCTATGCCACTTTTTTGCTCTTCCATTCAGGAGTCAAGTTAAATAAAATCCCGCTAAAGTTAAAAAGGAAGTTTCCTTCGCCTGCTACTCTTTAAACAGCGATATCTCCTCCGACTCAACCACCTTCCTGAATGCAGCCCAATCCTTTTCCATAAACAAATCGATCTCTTCAATGGCCTCATCAGCAACTGCCATGTAAGTAGCTAGTTTTTGCAACTGATTCTCCGTGAGGGGTTTGTTTGACATGGTGATGGACCAGGTGCCCGACAATCTCCCAGACAATGCATCAGGAGGTTCGTAGATACCCTGTACGGTTTCATCCTGGAACAGTTTACCTGACAGCTTATCCAATTGCTTCTTTACGGTTTCGGAAGCCGCTTTCAAAACATCCGATTGATCTTTTCCGGATAGTTTATTCACAAGCTGGTAACGCTCATTACAATCCCTTATTTTCGACAGATCTGCATTCAGCTCTTTCATTTTCTCCAGGAGCTGATCTGTTTTTTCCTGCTTGTTCTTCATCCCCTGAAGATCATAGGGAGTCCTCGGATCAGCCTCCACCAGGATCCTGGTCATGGCGGTATCTCCATTGAAAGCTATCCTGACATGATACGGGCCGGGAAGAACAAATCCCCCGCCACCGGACTCTCCACTTCCGGATCCGCCTTGTCTTCCCCGGCCTCCGGCCGATCCACCTGCTGTTGCACTGAAATTGAGCCTGACACCCTTTTTATCCAGTCTCCAGACAGATCTGTTCAGGCCATTCTCCGGAACACTCTTCATGGTACGCAGAAGATTCATTTCCTGATCAAGGATCTGGATGGTCACACTGTCTTTCTTCCCTTTTTCCTCATCTTTGTCCACTTTTACAAAATAACTGATCCTGGCTCCGGAACTCCTGTTGTCTCCTTCGTAATATGCATCACCTGTAAAGTAATAACCGGGAGCATTCCTGGTTTCGGCCAGGTAGGCCCCGGGAGGTTCAACCACATATAATCCGTTGCCGGTGACATCCCCATAGTCAGCCGCCAGGGCTCTGAGGGGCCTGATATCGTCGATGATAAATGCCGAACGTCCAAAGGTTCCAATGACCAGGTCGTTTTCACGGGGATGGATCACCAGGTCCATGACCGGTACAGTGGGAATGCCGTTTGTCCACTTGGTCCACTTTTCTCCTCCGTCGATGGTCACATAAAGACCGTATTCGGTACCCAGAAAACGAAGGCGACCCTCTTCGGGATCCTGCACAAAGGAAAGCACGAACCCCGGCACGTCTGTTCCATCAATGACCCGGGTCCATTTTTTACCAAAATCTTCGGTATGGAACAGATAGGGAGCGTAATCATTCAGCCTGTAGTTATTTACCACGACAAATGCTTCACCCTCGTTTTTGGCCGAGGGTGCAATTTGCGGCACCCAGGCTCCTGCGGGCAACTCTTTGATCCTGGGGGAACAATTGGTCCAGCTGGAACCGCCATCGGTAGTCACCTGGACATTGCCATCATCTGTTCCCACCCAGATCACTCCTTCCTTTACAGGGCTGGGAGCGATGGTCAGGATGGTAGTATGGTTCTCTGCACCGGTAACATCATAGGTCAGTCCGCCACTTTCCTTGAATTTTTGCTTGGTGCTGTCATTGGTGGTCAGGTCGGGGGAGATGGTACTCCAGGAATCTCCCCGGTCGGTACTTTTATGCACAAACTGGCTGCCGAAATAGATGGTACCGGCATCAAAAGGATCCTGGGCAATGGCAGCATTCCAATGAAAGCGCAGCTCTTCCTTGCCGGTCCTGGCCGGTTTTATATCGACCATGCCACCGGTTTCCAGGTTTACCCGGCGCACATTACCCTGTTGGGACATGGCATAGCAGGTCGTGGGATCCCCCGGAACCGGTACCACATCAAAACCATCACCCCCCATGAGGAAATCCCAGTAAGTATTAATGATCCCACCCCCGGTCCATGTATATCCCGGGCCTCTCCATGAACCGTTGTCCTGCATGCCCCCATACACATGGTAAGGGGTTTCCATATCCACATTGATGTGATAGAACTGTGAAACGGGCAGGTTGGTCACATGCCGCCAGTTCTTTCCCCTGTCATAGCTTATGGCCAGTCCGCCGTCATTGCCGTCGATCATAAAGGCCGGATTGGTGGGGTGAATCCACCAGGCATGGTGGTCCGAATGGATGTTGTTACCGATCAGGGTGGAAAATGTTTTTCCCCCGTCCTCACTAATATTGACCTGGCTGTAAAGGCTGTACACCCTGTTTTCATTGGTCGGGTCCACATAGATATCTGCGTAATAAAAGGGTCTGTCACCAATATTTTCATCACCCCTCTTTTCCCAGCTGTATCCTCCGTCGGTGGAACGAAAGATGGCGTTCTTCTTTGACTCAACCAGAGCATATATATAACTGGAGTTGCCTCCTGCAATGGCCAGACCAATCCTTCCAAGCTCACCCTTGGGGAGACCCTCCTTGTCAGTGATCTTTGTCCAGGTCTCTCCACCGTCTACGGTCATGTGAAGCCCGGAACCGGGACCACCCGATTTGAAAAACCAGGGCCAACGCTGATGCTCCCACATGGCCACAAACAGTTTATCCGGATTCACCGGATCCATCACCATATCGGCCACACCAGTGAGTTCGTTGGTAAAAAGAATTTGCTTCCAGCTAATTCCACCGTCGGTGGTCTTGTAAACGCCCCGTTCGTGATGGGGTCCCCAGGGACTTCCGATGGCCCCCACATATACCACATCCGTATTGGTGGGGTTCACAATGATCCTATGGATATGACGTGTATTTTCCAGTCCAAGCAGATTCCAGTTCCGGCCACCGTCCAGACTTTTGTAGATGCCGTGGCCACCGTTCAGGCTGTTCCTGGGATTTCCTTCACCGGTTCCCACCCAGATCACATCCGGATTGCCGGGATCGATCGCCACTGCGCCAATGCTTGACACCTCCTCCTTCTCAAATATGGGTTTGAAATTGATTCCTCCATTGGTGGTCTTCCACAATCCACCGGAAGCCGTTCCCACATAAAATGTGGAAGCGTCATCGCGCTCTACATCAATACTTGTTACCCTTCCGCTCATGCCGCCCGGGCCTATATTCCTGGCCTTCATCCCTTTAAGGGTTTCCATTTCCAGGGACTGGGAGCACAATGCAGCGGTCATACACAGGATTGCAACAGAGAAAAGAGTTGATTTCATTGTGACGGGGTTTAGAATCGCAGAATAAAAGATGGGTCGAATATAATAATAATTCGCAGGATCTGCCGATTTAACCTACCCTGAATACATGAACCAATCAGTGGAGTTTGCTACATTTGAATATACCTGAATCAAACAACCATGGCATACACCAAAAACAACCTGGAAATTCAATCATTGATCGCGGGATTGTATCATCGATACGGAAACAAAGGATTCATTCATTTCAGGAAAGCTCCGGAAATCAAGGGGACCCATTACCTGGAACCGATCATTGGCGCCATCGAAAACAAACAGGTGCTGCGGATCACCTACCTCCCTTTCTATGAGGATAAACCCTATTACAATGAGGTGCATCCCTATCTGCTTAAGGAGCATGGATTCAGGTGGTACCTGGTGGGATGGAATGAATTCAAGGGACAGGTGCGCACCTATGCACTGGATCGCATTCGTGACCTGCAGGAGGTTCCAGGCATGAAATACAGATCGCCGGATTTCAGTGCATCTGAGTATTTCAAATACACACTGGGGATCATTTCCCCGCCGGGCGCTCCTCCCCTGATCAAGCTGGCTGTCCAGAAGACCCAGGCCCAGTACCTGATCACACAGCCCTGGCACGAATCCCAGAACATCCATTCAGAGGATGAGGACCAGGTGGTCTTCAGTTACAGGGTTCACCCCACTTACGAATTTAAATCCCTGGTCCTTGGACTGGGTAAGGACGCAGAGGTCCTTGAACCGGAAACTTTAAGAAAGGAATTGAAAGAGGAACTGGGAAAAATGATGGACAAATACCGTCAGTTATAGCCCTGCCACATCTGGGCCACAGGAGGCTTTGAAATCGTCAAACTCCTGCCCCTTGTATGCCCCACTTGAAAAATACGCCAGGTAAATCTTAAACTGAGCTGCATCCAGGTAGCCCGGAGCTACCTTCAGGACCCTTCCCTGATCACTTACGTAAGAGATGGTGGGATAAACCAGGCGGCCATTGGTTACCACAGCTGCCACCTCATGGTAACCCCTGCTCCCGTTGTCCACAAATTTATAGGTCCTGTTACCGAGAACGATGTCATCTTTCCCTTCGGCATCAAGCTTAACGGGGTAAAAATATTTATTCAGAATGGCAGCCACCTCAGGATCAGCAAAAGTAGTTGCATCCAGCCGCTTGCACCAGCCACACCAGTCCGTGTACACATCTATTACCATGATCCTGGGTTCCTGAGCGGCAAGCTGAACCGCCTCCGAAATGGAATGCCAAATTACCTTTTCCTGTGCTTTTGCACTGCTGAATCCCATCAGGACAACTGCGGCTGCGAATAATGTCTTTTTCATCATTTCTTACTTGCTACTATAACCAGTTTACCGGTACATGGTTCGATTCTTTCATTAAAATTACTCCAGCAGGTCCATAAAATGTCAAATTTTATACATATCTGGACTTTGCTGACCCACTATGTTCTTTAAAACACGCCCGGCCCCCATATTTTTTCTATTTTTGGTTTTTCATAAACCAAAACATGATTTGATGGAAGCTACAAAGAAAACGCTCAGGGATTCAGCCCCCATGCGATGGCTGATGCTGGTAATGATCAGTATGCTCATTCTGGCGACTTACTGGTTCCAGGATTTTTTCGGTGGACTGAAGGGATTGATGGAGACCGAATTGGGTTTTACAAGTGAAGAATTTGGAAGACTGATCGGACTGACCACCATTGCCAACCTTTTTGGAATGATCATCGTCGGCGGGATCGTTCTGGATAAATGGGGTGTACGCCTGGCGGGATTGCTGTTTGGAGCCCTGGCTACTGTTGGAGCTGCCATCACTGCCCTTGCCGCTCATGGCTTATTTGGTGAATCCCACAATACCCAGCTGACCATGATGATTATAGGGCGGGTTCTGTTTGGATCCGGACTTGAGGTCACCTGTGTGGTAGCAACACGAACCGTTGTAAAATGGTTCAAAGGATATGAACTGGCGCTGGCCATGGCCATTAACATGGGATTTGGACGACTGGGATCGGCCATGGGACTGGCACTGTCGATCGATATTGGTGGCAACAGTGTCCCCCCGGCGGTTGCTTTTGCTGCCACCCTGATCGGGATTGCCCTGATTGTTTTCCTGGTTTATACCGTATTCGATTACACCCTTGACAAGCAGGACAAGGCTGCCATGGTTGCCAGCGGTGAAACAGCCACGGAGGAAGAGTTTAAATTTTCAGACCTGATCGCCCTTTTGAAAAACCGGTCTTTTATTTACATCGCGCTGCTCTGCGTATTCTTCTATTCGGCAGTGTTCCCGTTCATACAGTATGCACCCGACCTGCTGGTCAATAAATTCGGATTCTCTTACGAATTGCCGCTGAGTGCAGGTTACTTCAGCCTGTTTGGCAGCCAGTCCCTGGGCAATGTGGCCATTTACCTGGGACTTTTCTTTTTCGGTCTCGGATTCTCCATGATCCCCTCAAAAATTAACAATGTGAGTGGAAAAATCGCTTCAATGGTTGTGATCGGGCTGCTGTTTGTTCTGTTCATCAAGGGTCTCTGGGGAAGTACGCTGTCGGTCTGGTTGCAAAACGGACCAAAAACCGCCAGCCTGATCCCCATGGGTACCATCCTGTTCACACCCATATTCGGCAACTATGTGGATAAGAAAGGAAGGGCGGCATCACTGATGATCGTGGGTTCTGTCCTGCTCATTTTCGCCCACATCTCCCTATCCTTGTTTAACAGCGAAGTACTTGGATATTTTGGATTGGTCAGCCTGGGCATTGCCTTTTCACTGATCCCCGCTGCCATGTGGCCCTCTGTGGCAAAGATTGTAAAGGAGAGCCGACTGGGAACCGCCTATGCGACCATGTTCACCATTCAGAATTACGGATTGCTCTTCTTCTTCTGGGGCATCGGGGCTGTACTGGACCTGGCCAACCGGAATGACCTGGAATCCATCCGTGCCGGGGAGATGAGCTACAACTATACCGTGCCTATCTTCATGCTGGTGATTCTTGGAGTCATCTCCATTTATCTTGCATTTCAGCTGAAAAAAGCCGACGCAAAGCAGAAATACGGACTGGAGCTTCCCAGCAGTGTAATTCCTGAATAACATGAAAAAAAGAGGGCACAACGTCTCTTCTTCTATGATCATGTCCTTGAAACCTTGTGCCTATAAATTTATAAAAGAAAACAAAATGAGTTCAATCAAAGATTTAACACCCGTTGAGGTATGGAAGCACTTCCATGTACTCACCCAGATTCCCAGGCCTTCAAAAAATGAAGCTGAAGTTATTGCGTATATGAAACAGTTCGGTGAAAACCTCGGACTGGAAACCATCGTGGATGAGGTAGGCAACGTGATCATAAAGAAACCCGCCACAGCCGGAATGGAAAACCGGAAAACAGTTGTCTTGCAGGGACATCTGGATATGGTGCCTCAAAAGAACAGTGACAAGGATTTTGATTTTGAAAAAGACCCTATCCAGACCACGATTGATGGTGAGTGGGTCACTGCCGACGGCACCACCCTGGGAAGCGACAACGGGATTGGCGTGGCTGCAGCCATGGCTGTCCTGGAATCCACCAGACTGGTTCACGGACCGTTGGAAGCGCTGTTCACCATCGATGAAGAGACCGGTATGACCGGGGCGTTCGGGCTCAAACCCGGACTGCTGGATGGTGATATCCTGCTCAACATGGATTCAGAAGATGAAGGAGAACTTTATGTAGGATGCGCCGGTGGCATCGATGTATCTGCTTCCAAATCCTATACTGAGGAAAATGCCCCTTCAGGCCATGTGGCCTACCTGATTCATGCCAAAGGATTGAAAGGTGGGCACTCGGGCCTGGATATCCCACTGGGAAGAGCCAATGCCAACAAAGTCCTTTTCCGGTTTCTGATGCAGGCAGAATCTGATCTGCTTATCCGCTTGTCCCGGGCCGAAGGCGGAGACCTGCGAAATGCCATCCCCAGGGAATCCTCAGCTGTTATCCTGGTTCCTGAAAAATCTGCAAATGCATTTGAAACTTTGGTGGCCAGTTACAATGAGATCTACAGGAATGAATTTGCAGAGACCGAACCGGACCTCTCATTCACCTGTGAGAAAACCGGGACTCCTTCCAAAGTGGTTCCGGCCGCCGAGCAAAGGAAAATCATCCGGGCGGTCTTTGCATGTCCCAACGGAGTTCAGCGCATGAGCCAGTCCATGAAAGGACTCGTGGAAACGTCAAACAATCTGGCCGTTGTGAAGGTAAAAGAGGGCCGGTTCCTTGCCCTGAATCTGACCCGCTCCTCAGTGGACAGTGCCAAAGAAGCCACTGCATGGAAAATTGCAGCAGTCTTTCACCTGATGGATGCAGAAGTTGAATTAACAGGGGCTTATCCTGGCTGGAAACCCAACATGGAGTCACCCATTCTGAAAGTGTGCCGGGAGGTTTATAACAGGAAATTTGGGAAGATTCCTGAGGTCAAAGCCATCCATGCAGGTCTCGAATGTGGTTTGCTGGGGGGGGTATATCCCAATCTGGATATGATCTCCTTCGGACCCACCATCCGTTTTCCCCACTCACCTGATGAAAAGGTTGAGATCGGAACTGTGAAGAAATTCTGGGATTTTCTGGTGGCCATACTGGAAGCCATACCTGCAAAGTAGTCTTTTCCAACATATTACCAAAGAGACCGCATAAAAAGGTATAGCCCTTTTTTTGTTATGCATGCCCGTTCGTTGCTTAAAATTTTTGCTTCATAAAAGTTTATAGGCTGCCTCACGGGCATATATAACCAAGATTATAGATTTACAATCTCTTCAACATTTCTACCCTCTGAACGTGATATTGTTGTAAAAGACTTGGTCCTTATCCGGTTTTTTCGGAAATTTGAACAAATACCTGATCCATGAAAAAACCGATATCCCTCCTTTTCCTGGTAATTTTAACAGCGGGTTCCCTCCATTCACAGAAGATACAGCTTTCTCCCAGTGTTCTATCCGCAGGGGGTGGATACTTCGAGGGAGATGACATCAGCATTTCCTGGACGCTGGGTGAACTGGCAGTCTCAACCCTGACAGGAACCGGCCTGGTTCTGACCCAGGGATTCCAACAACCCTTCGATATTGATGTTGGGATTGAGGAGAACCAGGTGAACTGGGGCATTTCAGTCTATCCAAACCCGGTGGGAGACGAACTCAGGATACGTTTCCAAATAGAAACCACAGGCGATTTTTACATCGAAGTTCAGGATGTTACCGGGCGTTTGATCAGTCAGGTACTGCACAGACAGGTGAATCCGGGAGATATCATCCTTCTGAATACATCATACTATACAAATGGTGTCTATTTCCTGAAGGTCCTTACGCCTGATCGTCAACAGATCCAGGTAACAAGCCTTAGAAAACTTTAAGAAGATTATTTAACCGGGCTTGCGATCAAAGCCCCGGACTGATAAACTGAAATCCGGTGCGTACTCAGTTCCTCTTCTCCAAGCCTTATTTTCAGATCCACCACATCGGGCAACCTGTAAAAGAGTTCATTGTTGAAGGTCCCGGTCTTTTTCCCGGCATAGTAAGCACCTATATCACCGGTTTTACCAAGGGGGCTTACCAATACCTCGAGTGGAGAGCCTTCCATGAGATCTTCAGGAACAAATCCCAACTGTTTAGAGAACATACCCAGTCTGTATGTTGAAAATTCCTCGCCCGACCTGGGAACGATAAACCATGACATCTTCGATGTTTTGCTTAATGTTTTACCTGTGAAAAGGGTCAGGTATGAAGCTTCCAACTCATCCAGCTTTTCAAGGGTGGCTTCCATGGCTACACCCTGTGGATAGACCTCATAGTCCCCTGTGAGCAATTCAAACCTCCTGGTACGCAGCTCCAGTATGAAATCAGCAGCCTCCTTTGCCTTGGTAGAAAGTAATTTCTGTTCGGTAATGGTGCGGTCAACCGGCACCTTCACAAAAGAGGTGTCTGTCACAATGGTCTTGTACATGGTCTCGGTGCGCTCGGCAAAATTGGACTCGATCCCCAGGTCTTTATAACCCATATAATCCCTGATCACAGCAGATCCGAGCAAAGCGCTTCTAATCTCCTCCTTGACCAAATCTGTTCCGTCAAGGATGATCCCCTTATCCACCAGGGGAGCCATAACCGCCTTATCGAATTCTCCTTTCAGCACATTCACCTGAAACACCATTTCAGGATCCAGTTCTGCGTGGGAAGAGACCATCACATCGAGGATCTTCCAAGTGCTGAAGCTGCTCCTGATCACCTCGGTAATGCCCAGGTACTTTTCGGCATATTCCCTGTACGGGCCGGGCACAAACTTCATTTCCTGGCAGACAAGCTCCACCTTCAACACTGTCTGTGGCAGTGCATACAGATACTGACCCGTGGTCCCGGGAACCTCCTCCCCCAGTGGTGTAACATTTATCTGCATCTTAGCGGGTGCAAAACAACCGGCAGCAAGGGCGGTCAGTGCGGCAAACAGAATGATTTTTCTCATGGATTTAAATAACTGATACACCGGCGAAATTAGTATATCGCAACCTTGAAACCAAGAAAACTAATAAATATGCTGGATTGCACTCTCCAACACCAGGACTTTGTAGTAGCCGAAAACACCCAGGCGGATCCATCCCAGCCTTGTCCCATTCGTCTTTTTTAATCCAATGTAGCAGATTTGGTCCATGGGAATGGAGAAGCAGTTGTTGGAGTAGACTACACTACTATGGAATAGGGTATCCCCGCTTTCCCAACTATCAGGAGGGTAGGCGAAAGGATCTTTATACAAATTGGCGGTGTCGGCCTGGAATCCCGGTTCATTCTCGATCCAGATTGCCAAAAGCAATTCTGGGTTTCTGTTCATCCGGATTACTGTCGCATCCGGCAGCAAGCAAGCCAATCAGTATACAATACAACAAAGATCTAATTACAAATAAAGTTATTGGCCGGCTCCGTTTTTGGACATCCCGAAATTTCCTCTGAATTTCTCTGAGTTGTAGGCTATACCTGAGAATCAGGTACTCTACAAGTGATAAATGCAAAAAAATGGGGATACTTTCTTTTGGCTGGGAAAAGAGTATCCTCCTGTTTATATTTGTATTACGACACACAAACACAGGAGGATACAAAGTGAACTTCAGCCATTTAGCTAATAAGTTCAGGAATAAATTTACAAGATTTTCGGGGATACTCTCTCAGGATTTGGATAAAACTGCACAGCGCTTTGTAAGAGAAGCAGTATACGGCCTAATGGCCTCCCAGTCAGTAATGCTTAAGGAAATAGGTAGGCAGCAAGAGGGTGATGTATGCTTGAAAAAGATAGAGGTGCGTTTTCCAGGGCAGTTACAAAAACAGGCGGATATACCTCAAATTCAGCCAAAGGGTCCGGGTAGAGCGGGTCGTTACCTCCCCGCTCCCCCACAGATCCGGACGAGCGGCTTTCCCGCATCCGGTTCCTCAGAAGTCAGGTTCGCACTAAGGATACATATGAATGTTTGA
>Ga0315535_1001020_pt1 | contig 19149 bp, 21 predicted proteins | sample SalMarSW160220MG_2_FD_203092 | JGI IMG/M metagenome (GOLD analysis project Ga0315535, IMG submission 203092) | Salt marsh sediment microbial communities from the Plum Island Ecosystem LTER, Massachusetts, United States - Salt Marsh Sediment SW1602-20 ... | reverse complement strand
TCGTCAACGTTTTGCGAGCGCAGAGAGGAAAAGGTTGCGTTGTGGAGGTCCCCGGTTCGAATCCGGGCGGGCCCATTTTTTTACAGCGTGCTATCGAGCATAGCGAGATAGCACTGGGTCTTGCGTATCAAATGCGCGTAACCATTTGCGCCGTTGTTCAAGTCCGGGCGGGCCCATTCATTTTCTAAGTCTATCGCACCCTCTCCTTGAGTTCCTTGACCCTTCTTATCAGGTCTGGTGTTATGGGATCGCCGTCCTTGATGTCATCCACCTTGACCTGCCTGCACCATCTTCCGCTATGGTCTTTCTGTATTGACAGCCTGTAGAATTGTTCGAAATGATCGTCTATGACAACCAGCACATTCTTATAAAATTCCATGAACCTGTGGAGTGTTGCATTTTTAGTGGTCAGCACCTCAAGCGGTTTCCCTTTCAGGAGGTAATCGAAGTTCCTCGCAAAATGCTCTTCAAGGTCATTCATCCGGGGATCAGGATGCGATTCGAGGAGGAATTGCGCTGAGTATGCTCCTACAAGATCTCCATATAACTTATGTAGAGGAGGAATCTGGTGCGGTTCCAGCCTCTTCCTCTGCGTTCCATCGCTTCTAGATGAATTTATCACTGCAATTTTCTCATAGCTGTATTTCTCAGGAGGTATCTTCTCGTACCACATCGCATGCCCTATCTCGCGGAGCATGTCATTTGCTTTCTTGACCACTGCCCTGTTCTCCCGGGCATCATAACCGTTGCCTGGCGCGCCGTTGCGGTACTCCAGCTCGAACTCTGAATCAAGGAGGAAATCGACAAGGCATTCCGGAAACAGTCCCACTATCTCAAAAGGAGGCACCTCATCAGGGTCGGACTCACCGGCGCTCATATCTGCGATGGGCGATTTATTGATGAAGTCCTCCCTGAGGTTCCATATCTGGATAAGCAGCTCTAGCTTTAGGTCCATGCAGATTGTTAGTCAGGAGGTATATTTAAAGATTTCTCAAAATAACACCTTAGAAGTAGTAAAACTCATTTACGCAGTATCTGCTCCATCACCTGCTCACCGATATTGTGCTTTTCAAGCGTCCCTGCCTTCTTCCACTGCTTCACAGCGAGCTTGAGCATGCCCGCCCTTGCATAGCACTCCCCTGCCTTGTCATGCAGTTTGGCTTTCTTGTACATCCTTGCCGCAGCAAGCCATTCCTCTGCCTGTTCGTAGTACCATGCTGCCTTGTCTGCCTGCCTGAGCTGCTTCTCGAACATGCGGGCGGCAGTGCCTGGCATGTCTGCGTTGGCATAGCATTGTGCTGCGTATCCCCAGCCTTTCATCCTTTTCAGGATGTCAGCGATCCTCTTCCATGCCTTTTCAGGCTCCATGTCGAGCTTCTGGGTGAATATCATGTGCGCCTTCTCTATCGGGCCTGAGCCTATGTCCTGGTAGGCGTATTTTGCCAGGGTCCTGGCCAGCCTGTCCATGAGCCATTGCGGCTCTCCGGTCTTGAGCGCTATCTGCTCGTACACCTTAGCTGCCTTGAATCCTTTCTTCCTGACGAGAAGCTCTTCCGCTGCTATGAAATCCATCACTATAGAATGCTGGGGGTTGTCCTCAAGCAGCTTCTTGAAGTGGAATATCTTCTGCTCATGGTACATCTTCCGTTTCAGGATATCCTGTACTTCAGCAGGTATTCGTGTCATTCTAATCCCATTTCAGACCTTCGAACTCGGCCAATAATGAATCATCGTTCATGCCCATCGAGTATTCATACCAGGTCATGCCCTGCTTCTTCTTTCCTCGCAAGAAGCGCAAGAATGCCTTCTTCCTCTCATCTTCCCAGAGGCCGAAGAAGAACGCTGTCTTGCAGACGTGCAGTATGTCGCAGTAATGATGGTCGACCCGCAGGTCTTCATCGTTGTTCTGTTCAGGATGAACAGGGCAGAATATCCTGTCCTTCTCTACATCATAGACGAGATTGCGGCACACACCCGAAGAACGCAGGTCCTTGCTGCGGTTCATCCATTCTCTGAGCCCGACCCCTCTTGCATGATGGTCAGCGTACTCGAGAGTGTTCTTCTCTATGCCTTCTGCTACAGCCTTCTTTCCCTTGAACCCGTGCCCGCAGCATCCCATGCAGCTCAGCCCGCCTACCTGGCACAGGCTGGATTGGACATACCCCATTTTAGTCATCAGTAGCAAGCAGGGTTTTTAATGTTTTCTCTTGTTTTATCTAAATTAGCAGCGCCACCGCTCCTTGCGTCGGTCAGGCTAGCGCTAGCGTTGATTTACAAACCCTGCACTTCTACGGCAGTATGCAGTTTGATAGAAACGCGTGATTGATCGTCGCTTACAGGGCAGCTCAGACTAGCAGCGTGGCGCTGCATCAATCATCCACAGTGAAAAGCCTTGAATCCTTCACCTTGAACAGCCCCAGTCTCGCCCCGCAGTCGAGCCATCCGTGCGCGTAGTTCAGCGCTGCAAAGGCCAGCACCCAGTCTCCTTTCTGCCTGAAATGCCCTGCGTCAGAGAAATATCTCCTGGCCATGTCCAGCACTTCATTGGCCTGTGCCGACCTGTCAGCATCAACCCCTTCTCTCTCTATCATCTCCAGGGCTTCCTTTGTGATAGAGAAATACTTGTCCAGCTTCTCCTCAGAAACAGTGTTTTCCATGCGCTCACCACTATGCTGGAATCCTCAGGGTATAGGCCAGCAGTATGAACAGCAGCAGGAATGTGAATATGACGAACACGAATATGAAGCTGATCACCCTGACGAACATAAGCTCTGCCCTCAATCCGAGGTATATCAGTATGCCTGCTATCAGGAACACCAACACCAGCAATACCAGCAGCTGCATGTAGTGGCCGTAGAGCAGCACTGTAGGATAGAAGAGGTACATAACGAGGAAGAAGTATGTCGCGAGCCCGATCCCGAGGGTTATCAGCACTGGTGAGTATTTCCTTATCCAGCTCATCAGCCCTGTACGTCTCGGGCTGAACAGCTCCTGTCCCTGCGCTTTCAGCTCTTTCTCAAGCAGGTCCTCTACTGCGGGTGTCGCAGAAGGCTCTTTCACTGTCTTTGAAGCAGGCTTCCTGCGTGCCTTCGGCTTTGAAGCTTTCTTTGTCTTGGATTTCACAGTCTTCTTCCGCTTCTTAGAAACAGGTCTGGCCTTCTTCACCCTGGCCTTTGACTTCCTCTTTTTTGCTGCCATATGCATCCATGAGGATTGATAGTATTTAAATATTTTCGTTGACGCCGCATCTTCACAGCCACAATCGGTGTTTGAAAAGTTTTTATGATTTATATGACCTTAATAGTCAGTGAGCGCGAGGTGCAGGTCAGTATCTGCCTTTCTTCCTGCTCATCTCTCTCCTCAGGAAATCCCCTCTGTCCAGCAGGTTCCTGACATACACCTTGTCCTTCTTTTCGATATCCCCTGCTATCCTGCCGTAGCCGAGCACTTCCTTCCTCCTGTTGCACACGATCACCATACCTGACTTGACATTGGCCTTCATCACAGAGCCTGCGAAAACGTCCCTGCCGCACAGGAAGAGCCACTCTGCCTTGTCGTCTATCATGACCCAGCGGTGCGTCGCCCTGCCTATGGTGTCCAGCAACGCGATGCTCGGCATGAACCTCTTGCCTTTCTCCTCGCCCAGGAACACGCCTGCGTACTGCGCCTCCCTGCCGAGCGAAGAGTCTGCCTTCTCCATGCGCTTGCGCAGCTCAGGAAGCACATGATAGTACGCCCTGCCTATCTTCACTATGTGGAGCAGCTTCTGCTCTGTGAACTTTGATATGAATTCATCTATCACTGTAGAACCTCGTGACCCTGCCCCTTCGGAAGAACCCCCACATCCCGATGCCACCCAGTATCATGGGTATGGATATGAATATTAGGAACAGTCCTACCGCGAACTTCAGGAACTTGAGTATCAGCTCCTGCACCAGGTAGGCTCCCAGCACGAACAGCGCCACTCCTGCTATGGATACTATCAGGCTGCCTGTGAATCTTCTTGCCATGTTATCGTCACCTCGACCCCTAATGAATCATCTATCTTCTTCTTCACTTCCACGCTCAGCGCGTCAAGGTCTATCTTCTCCTTTGTCTTCTCTGCCTTCTCTATCTTGTCCTGCAGTATCTGTATCTGGTTGTCTGTGTGGTCGATCTTGTACTTTATCTCGTCGATGTCCTGCAGCACCCTGCTCTTGCGCATGTGGTCGTCTATCTGCTTTATGGTCTTCTTGGACTCCTCGTGCATCATCCTTGCCTCGGACAGCTTCTCCTTCGTGATCTGGCCTATCCTCTGGAGCGCCTTCTCCTTCTCCTTGTCCTTGAGCTCGAGCCCGCCTGCCTCTATCGATTTCCTCATCCTGTCAAAGATAGAGAGTATCTGCAGGCTCTCGTCGGAGATGAGCGCCTTCATCGGGTCCTCTATGTATTTCGCTAAAAGGTCCGCCCCTTCCGCGAGCACCCGCTCGAACTTCCTCATCGGCCTGTCGAGCGCTGAGAACAGCGCGCCTATCTCATCCTCTGTCTGCTGGAGGTCATGCCAGTGCTCGTTCCTCTTGCCGTCCTGCTCCTGGAACTCCAGGTAGTCGTCGGTCTGCTTGAGCTGCTCAATCTGCTTCTGCAGCTTCTTCTTGAGGTATTTCGAGTTGTCGAGCTTCTTTCGGAATACCGCGAGCTCCTGCCCGAGCTCTGTGAGCAGCTTCCTCTTCGACTTGAGCTCATGGACAGCTTTCCTCACTGTGTCGAGCTCTTCGATGTTGAGGTTGCCCTCGGACAATGTCTCCTGTATCTTCGTCACTATGCCGCTCATCGCTTTTATGCTGCGGTTGACCGCTGCCGCGTGGTGGGCGAAGAACTCGTCCATCACCATATGCGCTTTCGCACTCGACTTCGCGAGCTTAATGAGCAGCTCCTCGAAGTTCTTGCAGAACAATGATGTCTCCTTGCATGTAAGCTCGTCCGAGAACTCGGTCACGTTTGCGAACTGCCTGTGCTGGCTGATGTATGACTCGCGGTTGCCCTGCATGAGCTGCTTCTCCCTCTCGCTTATGTTAGGGTTATGCAGCTCCGCGTCCCTGAGCTTGTCCAGCTCTGCGAACAGCCTCTTCTTCTCCCGCGCAAGCGCGATGAAATGCTCCTCTATCTCAGGCTTCACCTTCTCGAACCCTGAATTGGCCTGCTTCTCCACCCACTTGTCCAGATGCATTACGTCGATTGTCGCTTCCACAGGCTCATCTGCCTCTGACCCTTCTCCATCTCCGCTGCCGCTGAATATGCGCTTTAACCATCCCATGCGACCACACGTATGCCAAATGTTTATAAAGATTGTGCCGGATTTAAAAGATTGGAATGCCTAAGAAATCAAGGACAAGAAGATACCAGAAGAAACCTTCATCCAATATCAGCACCGCAAAGGATCACATAGCCTCGCTCCTGGACCAGGCAAAGGAAGTCGCCAAAGACAACCCCTCGCTCGCCAACCGCTATGTCACCCTTGCCCGCAAGGTCGCCATGAAGTTCAAGGTCCGCATGACCCCTGCCCAGAAGAGGCTTTTCTGCCCTCACTGCTATAGGTTCCTGCTCCCAGGCACCACATCAAGGGTCCGCATCCATGGCAGCAAGCTCATATACTCATGCCTCAATTGCAGGAAGTTCTGGAGAAAGCCTTTAAAGCAATCTCCCAAAGGCAGATAGCGCCAGCACCGCTCATGTATGCTGCTCCAGCACCGCTGCCCCTGCCTAGCGAGCTTTCAGGAAAAGCAGTAGGAATGATCGCAGTTCAGCAAGCAGGAGAGGTGAAATGTGCGTCAGCGAGCGCAGTGGCAGCGGTGCGTACAAGCAGTGTTGCTGACACTCAGACCAAACCCCTTTAAAAACCCTTAAAAAAGACCAATCTCCCTTATATACAGTCACTACCGCAAAGTTTAAATATAGTTTTGCTTTTCTTAAGTGGTAATTTAGGGGGTTCATCATTAATATACTAATAGACAGCAGGTGTTACTATCATGGCTAAAAAATCAGACAGCGAATTTTCTCGGTCAAGGAACTTCAGGGAGCTTGATGAAGCGCTGAAGAAATCCTTCACAGGCATCAAGGATGACATGAAGGCCCTTAAGGAGAGCCTGCACCAGCAGGGAGTCAAGGTCGCAGAGGCAAAGCAGGACCTGAAGGACAGCAGGGCAGACTTCGTCACGATAGACAAGTTCAACATACTCAAGATCAAGCTAGGCGAGCTCAACGAGAACGTCAAGAAGGTCTGGGACATCGAGAAGAAGCTCGAGGACCTTGACCGCAAGTCAGTCTCATCGTCAGAGTTCGACAAGCATTCTGTATTGGTGGAGAATGAGGTTGCCAAGCTCAAGCAGGACCTCGAGGACCTGAACGAGTCAGCCATGACAGACGAGCAGGTCAAGCAGCTCGTCGAGGACGTTAACGAGGAGTTTGACAGTGTCAAGAAGGGCATTGAAGAGCTAAGGTCGATAAAGGACGCGATCACTCGCGCAGAGCTGGACAAGCGCACTGACAAGCTGAACAAGCAGGCTGACCATGTCAGGGACGAGTTTGATAAGCTGAAGGCAGAGGTCAAGACCAAGATAGGCACTAGCCAGGTCGAGTCGCTCGTCGATGACATCAACTCAGAGTTCGACAGGATAAAGGAGTTCATGACGAAGATGAAGGACTCTGAGAAGCGGTTCGCCCTGTCAGCAGACATTGGGAAGGCCATGGACAAGCTCGACAAGGAGGTCACAGAGACATCCGACGGCATGCAGGCCGCTCTCGAGGAATACTCTAAGGGTGTCGAGACCATGTTCAAGGACTTCGCCAGGTCCAACGACAAGAAGCATGATTCATTATCAAAAGACATAGATAAGTCCTGCAAGAAGCTCGACACGAAAGTATCCGCGCTCAAGCAGGCTGCTGCGTCGCAGATAGCCGACGTGAAGAGCGACCTGAAGGGATTCGTGACCAAGAAGCAGGTCGAGAACCTGGTCCAGGACCTCAACAAGGAGTTCGACGCCGTAAAGGAAGATACAGAAGCAAGCTCAAAGGAGATTGCCAAACTCGGCAAGAGCGCAGCCACAAAGAAGGAGCTGGCAGTCAATATCACGAACCTTAGGAAAGACCTTGACAGCATGTCAAAGGAGCTCAAGGCGCTGAAGAAAGGATCTGCCACAAAGGAAGACACGCAGGCGGTCTATGACGAGCTCTATGACGGCATGACAGAGACCAACCGCACGCTCAAGGAACGGTTCGCCGACATGCTGGCGAGGATAAGGAAGGAGTCCGACAACTCCAACAAGAGTATCAAGCTCAACTCTCAGGACATCAACCTCGTGTCGAAGGACCTGAAGAAGCAGCTCAAGGGCTTCGCTTCGCAGGACGACCTCGACGAGGAGCTTGATGGAATGCAGGAATCTGTCGACAAGCTTTCCGCGAAACTGGACAAGGTCGAGGGAAAGATGCTTATCAGGTCTGACATGAGTGACATGGACAAGAGGCTGAAGCAGCTTTCCAGGTCCACGAAAGATGGCTTCAAGTCCGCAAGGGATGATCTGGTGAGCTCGAAGGAATTCGAGAGGCTTGTCGAGGCGGTCGAGATGCTGCAGGACAAAGTCAGCGACCAGCAGGCCATGCTCAGGCAGAAGGACAAGGAGCTCAAGGCATACTCAAAGACACTGAAGGCAGGCAGGCGCGCCGAGAAGAGGCTTGCAAAGTATGAGGCAAAGGCTGCCAAGGCTGACATGAAAGCCGCAAAGAAATCCAAGAAGCCGAAGGCCCGGGAGAAGCCAAAGAAGCCCGGAAGGGTGTTATCATTCCTCGGAAACTTCCTGATAGTCGCGGCGTTCATAGTGCTCATAGCAGCCATAGTGTTCTTCTTCAACGGCATGACCGGCCTGACAGACACGTTGGCGATTGCAGCAGTGGTGTGTTTCATCCTTGGCATCCTGGTCAGGATCATAAGGGCATTCAGGAACGGCAATCAGGATTGAATTGCTTTTAAAGCCTTCTTCTTCTGTTTTTTTACCATTTCAGCCACCATTTATAAACAATCCACAAATAGAAAACTTTATATATGATATATCCTCTTCCACTACTTAAAAGTCGTGAATAATCCTAACAAAGATGCGTTACGTGGTGATACATAATGGAGGACGATGATCTTTTGTTCGAGATCAATGAGACCCGGAAGAAGTCAAGGACTTCATTCGAGAGCGTTCTGAACCGCAAGAACATGGATTCGAACGAGCTCGACAGCATGATGAATGGTTTTTATTGAAATCGTTTCTGAAATCTTTTCAAATCTTTTTTTTGTAGGGGGGCGAAATGGAACAAGACACCGTAGATAAATTCACGTTCGCTAAGTTTGCAGAAGAGTTCTCTATAAAGTTACCAGAGCAGGATACAAATACATTCAGGTTCGGCAAGGTTCCCGGAGTGTACACGTTCCAGGATGTTGTCTCAAGGATAGAAGATGCAAGACTCCCTGACCTCTACTTCATGGGCGTCATTGGCAGCGTGGATAAGGTGTTCAGCTATGTCGCGAACCTGAACCCTAAGAGGGCTTTTCTTTTCGATGAGAAGCCTCAGCGCATCCCGCATCTCGGCCTGAGACTATCAGTACTCAAACATTCCAAGAAAGTCAGCGATAATTATCTTAACATGATATGCGCGGATCCTGAAGCCAAGAAGCTTCTGCTGAATATGGACAGGGACGAGATGCTTGCATTCATAAACAATCTTCTGGATGTGAATCCTGATGAGGTCGTAAGGCAGGGCAGTGGATTCCTGGAAGATCTCGGATACGAGCACCCGAGCAGATACATACAGGAACTGTTCAGGGGAAGCGCTGAAGACACCAAGTTCAGCCAGAGGCGGCATTTCGCAGTCGAATGCTTCCAGAGCATGGAAAAGGCAGAGAAGAGGTTCGGCAAGGATCTGGCATGGACAAGGAGGGGAAATTTCACGAAGATGTGGCAGTACGCCTGGAGCAACAAGATCAAAGGGTTCTATTCAGACCTTTACGATGGTTTCAGGGGCACTGCAAAGATGATTGTTGAGGCGTACGGGATACGGAACCTTGCAGTCCACATCTCGAACATAGGCGAAGAAGAGGAATATCCCTTGGTCAAGCCGATGAGCCTGTCTGACACTTTCGGCGACCTTCCCGAGAGTCTGGATAACCTGATAGTGCTTGCCGAGAGGGATCATGGCACGCCACACCACCACATCTGGATTCCTTACAAGTGAACCTGAGAAAACTATTTAAACATCACATCGTTATTTCTTCTCATGGAGTATGACATTGAGCTGGAGCGCGCAGCAGACCTGATTAACAAGGAGAACGCGAAGCGCGTCTGCATTCAACTGCCTGACGGCCTCAAGCCTAAGGCTAAGAGGATAGCAGATCATCTCCAGCAGAACACGAAAGCGAAGATATTCATCTGGGCAGGCTCATGCTTTGGCGCCTGCGATACCCCTAATCTCCCGAAGGACTTCGACATGGTGATCCAATGGGGACATAGTTCTTGGAAATCGAAATGAGCCAGCAGTGCCAGCGCCACTTATGGTTTGAGCACGAACTCTGCTTCTGTGGAACAATGCTGACGTAACCTTGTGCCGAAGGCCCGAATATTTATTGATTCAATGTGAAAATCAGCCCCAAAAGATAATAGCAGCGTGGTGCTGCTGTAGAAAGAATAACAAAAACCTTTATAAAGAACAACATTCTCATACATCCTGAAAAAGAGGTTGAAACAGTGTTTGAATCAGGATTGACCTATATGCTGACTTACATCCTAACTACTGTTTTCGTCTTCTCAGGAGTCTATGTCGGAGCGCTTCTCGCATTCATATCTCCTGAAGAGCTCAAGCCAGGAAAGAACTACTTCAAGGCGTTCGAGAACACATTGCTTGTCTTCATAATACTTATACTCCTTTACGCGTATGATGCGAACATTTTCGTGCTCATATTCCTGGGTGTCGTGCTGAGTATATTCCTGTACTACACCTGCGAGAACACGCCTGTGAACCAGATTGCGTACTTCCTGCTCGGCATAGCATTCTACTTTGCCGCAAAGTCAGTGGACCTGTTCATCATCATATCTACGATGATTTTCCTCTACGGCCTCCCGCTCGGCAGCATGTACGTCGCCAGAAGGCTCAAGCGCAGCAAGAAGACCATCCTCACAGACGTCCTTCTCAACTTCGGTTTCTTCGTGATAGTGGCCCTGATGACCAACCTGGTAGTCCTGTACAGGACTAACTGGTAGAATAGGATATGAGCCCGCCGAGACTTTCATTGCCAGGCAACGCCTTGACATTTTGAACTCGGGACCACTCGATTTCTAGCATCGCTTCAGCAACATATCAGTCGAGCGCTCTAACCAGGCTAAGCCACGGGCTCATGTGAATATGAAGCCCCATTGAACAAGTTCAATGGGACCGAAATGTACGCCCCTGACCAGATTCTCGTGAAATCAGAGATTTCATGAGACAGCAAATCTCTGATTTGCGCTTCGAACTGGTGACCTTGCGGTTTCAGCATTATGCTTTAACAGCCGCACGCTCCAACCACTAAGCTACAGGGGCATAGCACGTAGAACGGGTTTTGAGGGTATTTATAAAAGTTTCGCAGTATATCGTCTCAGGAGCCCCACAAACCTATTTAAACCTCCTTGACTTTTCTATGTGCTATGGCAACCCAGGATTCTATTGATATAGAGCGGAAATACAACAATGAGATAGTCAATCTGGCTCTTGATACATTGAGGCTCAACAAGCAGGCATTGGTCTTTGTCAACACCAAGAAGTCTGCTGAGAAGTGCGCTGAGGATATCTCGATGAAGCTCGGGACCAGCGAGGCATTGCATGCATTGGGCGAATCAGTACTCAAGTCGATCCCGAAGCCGACAAAGCAGTGCGAACGCCTGGCCAGGTGCATGAAGAGAGGCACTGCGTTCCATCATGCAGGCCTGACCCAGAAGCAGCGGGAGCTGATAGAGAATAATTTCAGGAAAGGCGATGTCAAGATCATCTGCTGCACTCCTACGCTTGCTGCAGGCGTGGACCTTCCTGCGTTCCGCGCGATAATCCGCGACCTCAAGCGTTACTCGAGCACCGGCTGGGGCGGCATGCAGTACATCCCGGTCCTGGAATACCTGCAGATGGCCGGCCGTGCTGGCAGGCCGAGCTTCGACACGTTCGGTGAGGCTATATGCCTTGCTTCAAGCGAGCACAACAAGGTGGAGATCAGGGAGAAGTACGTGTTCGGCGAGCCGGAGGAGGTCTATTCAAAGCTCGCTGTCGAGCCTGTGCTCCGCACATACATACTCTCGCTCATAGCATCTGATTTCGTAAGGTCAAAGAAGGAGCTGCTTGATTTCTTCTCGAGGACGTTCTGGGCTTTCCAGTTCAGGGACATGCCCAAGCTCGAGCTCATCATCGACAAGATGCTGAACCTCCTGGGACGATACGAGTTCATAATCTCGAAGCAGGAAGAGGAAGGGTTCATCGACGCTTCAGAAATAAAAGACAAGAAAGACGGCAGGATCCGCGCGACACTCCTGGGAAAAAGAGTCGCGCAGCTTTACCTCGACCCGATCACAGCGCATCACATGATCAAGTGCATCCGCCATTCCACAGAAAGGCCGATCACGCCGTTCGGACTGCTGCAGATGTGCTGCAACACATTGGAGATGCGCCCTCTCCTCCGCGTCAAGACTGCTGAGTTCGACAAGCTGAATGAATCATTCGCGAAGTTCGAGTCTGACCTGCTGCAGAAGGAGCCGAGCATCTATGAGCCTGAGTATGATGAGTTCCTGGCGTCTGTCAAGACCGCCTTTTTCTTCCTTGACTGGATAAACGAGAGGGACGAGGAGTTCCTGTATGAGGAGTTCGACATCCGCCCTGGGGAGACAAGGGTGAAGATAGACAGGGTCAACTGGCTCCTTTATTCTGCTGAGGAGCTTGCAAAGCTCATGAGCTTCCATGAGGTCATAAAGTACATCCTGAAGCTGCGCTTCCGCGTCAAGTACGGGGTGAGGGAGGAGCTTCTCACCCTGCTGAAGCTGAAGGGAATAGGCCGCATCCGCGCAAGGAAGCTGTTCAACGCAGGAATCCGCGACATCGGAGCCATAAAGAAGGCCGACCCCACCTCACTCTCACAGCTCATAGGCAAGGCCATTGCGCTGGACATCAAGAAGCAGGTGGGCGAGGACATTGCAAAGATGAAAGTCCCTGAAGGCAAGAGAAAGGGCCAGCTGAGCTTAGGGAAATACGCCCAATAGCGCAGCAACCAAGAACTCAGCTCCGCCAATACACGAACCTGGCTTCTGTGGAACAATCCTGACGTAACCTTGGGCCGAAGGCTCAACTGATTATTGATTCAATATGGAGACAAGCAATAAAATATATAGCCGAGTAGTGCTGGCTCAGTGACGAAGCGGATTACATAAAATATATAAATTCGTGATTTTTCCGTTTTTTAATCATGGGCGAATGGGAGAAGCTTTTCCGGAAACTAGGTCTTGATGGCTGCAGCACAGAGGAGCTGGAGGAATGTGTTATGTTCCCTGACGGCAGCCATGACATCACTGATGAGATAGATGAGAAAGAGCTGGATGATGCGATCAATGGCCAGGAAGCGGAGGATCCCGGTCAGTCATACGATCCTGGGGAAGAGGATATACGGACCACCCTGGGAGACCTTGCCGAAGCGAACCGACAGCGTGCGCTTGACCAGACTGATGAGGAGAACCTGCTGCTGTACCAGGCAGCGCTGCCAGAGGAGAGGAGGGAGCTGCTCGCGAACAATGTGCCTGACTGCCTGAGCGGGGAGGGCGCTAAAAAGTTCGTGAAGGAATTTGTCGCGACATACGGCCTGCCGCCCCCTGCAGAAAAGAAGCTGTACCTCACTGCTATGCGCATCGTGACACCTGATGAGAAAGGCAGGCGCTGGAAAGGCGATCTTGTCCGCAACATAGATCATTGCGTGCATAAATACCTAAAAGAAGAAACATAAAAATATCTCAGTATAGCCCGTTCTTCCTCTTCTTCGACGTGAACAATGCATGGCCGTGAGGCACTGCTATCTTGACCAGGTCGTTCTGCTTGATGTAGTCGTATGTCAGCAGGCTGTTCGGGTCCTGACCGCGCTCCACGCACCTGGCCGCGTCTGCCATCATGAAGTTTATCCATATCTGGATGGTCTTCTGGTCTAGGTCTCCGAGGTTCCTGAAACCGCGGGGGTCTGAGTTGGTTATCACGACGTAATCGATCGCGTCAGATGACAGGATGTCTATGCTGTTGCCTGCGAAGTTCGTCCTCGTGGCCACCACAGCTATGCCTGAGGGAGTGCCCTTTATCCTTGAGTCCCTGACAAGATCGTCCGAGGCCATGCCAACAAGCGCCTCTATGTTCTTGCTCATCGTCCTTCCGCTGCGTATGCTGTCGTCGAAGACCACAGCGTACATCCCATCGAGGCCGGTCTCAGGCATGTTGATGGTCTTGGCCAGCTGGAGAGTCTGTATCACACCAGAAGAGTCCTTGTTCTTGTTCATCAGCGCGAAAGCGGAGTTGGTCAGTCCTGACTGTTCCCTTATCGACATCACTCTCTGTTCAGCGCCGAGGTCAGGGCTCATGAATATTATCTTCCCGCCCTTGTCTGACATGTCGAAGCCGAGATGCGAGTGCCCCATCTCTGCGAGGAAGTATCCGTACATAGGCGCGAGGTCTATGTGCACGAAATCAAGATGATAGCGCATCGTAGAATTTTCAGCGAGAGATATCTTGTGCTTGGACTCGTTATCATCATTGACCTCATCGCAGAGCCTCTGCGTGTCTTCAGGGGAGTGGTTGTCTGGTGTTATGATTGCGTCTATGCCTGACGTCAGGCATAGGTCGAGCATCAGCTTCAATATGGGTGCCTGACCGTCGAAATTCTCCTTCTCCTCCTCTTTCTGCATGCGCTCGTGGTCCTCATCATGCACGCCCCGCTCCTGCGCGCTGTGGTCCAGGGTATAAGCGAGAAGAACCACTGCCTCTGCGCCGAGGTATTTGGCTGTGTAAGCGTCTTCGAATAGCCTCATGTCAAGCTCCTGCGCCTTATACTCATTGCTCAGGGTGTGGACGAGGTAGACTGTCTTGCCCTTCAGGCCATAGCCCCATCTGAGGTTGCCGTTCTCATCGAAGTAATTGGCTTTGTATCTTGAGAACCGCTCGTCCTTAAGGGCCAACTTTGTCATGATAGTGGGAAGGTATTCCCCGTCCCTCCAGACATTGTGCCTTATTATCTGTTTTGGATGGTATGGTGAGAGACCGAAATGCTCTGCGACCCGTCTTGGTTCTTTGGGTCCGGGCCTGGTCCCTATGACTACGCGCTCTTCTGGCTTCAGCTCACGGTCGCCTAAGTTATAGCTTACCTTGTGCACATGCACCATGTGTTTGACACCTCTTGTTGATGTTGTTGACAATGTTGCTATGATATCGAGTGTCCGGGAAGTTATTTTTAAAGATTTCCTTTGCCATTTAGTCACAAAGAAGTAGAAAACAGGCATTGTTTAAATAGGTTAAAAAACCCTTTTCTATCGTCGATAATACACTTCTCAAAGCATATTACAGAAGCAACAAATGTTTATTTACATCACAGCTTCCCATACAGATACCAAAAAGAGGTGAATTCATTCCCTCAGCCGGTTACGCTCGGCTGGCGCGCAAGGCTAAGGAGGGTTTCACTGCGTTCAACCCTCCGACCGGCAATCAACATTCTGCTGAAGTTTTCCGCTGGAACAATATTCTGCCCGACAGCGTCGAGAATTCTATAAATATTGTATAATATGGTTTAATAGTCTATTTCAAGAAGCCCCTCACCTCATCATGGCTCAGCTTCCTTGTCGTCCCCTGGGCAAGGCTGCCCAGCGACACATTGCCTATCTTTGTCCTTATGAGTTTCTTGATCTTGTAGCCGAGCTCTTTCATCATCCTCCTGACTACCCGGTTCTGGCCCTCATGGATGGTGAGCTCTATCACGTCATTGGCAGGGCTCGCGTACCTGAGCTTCGCAGGGCCGGTCTTCATGTCTCCCATGTCCATGCCCTGCTTCACCTTCTGCAGGTCAGCGACCTCGAACTTCCTGTCAAGGAATACCAGGTATGTCTTCTCGACCTCATAACGCGGGTGCATGACCTTGTTGGCGAAGTCTCCGTCGTTCGTCAGTAGAAGGAGGCCCTGCGTCTTGAAGTCCAGCCTTCCTACAGGTATGATCCTTTCCCGGTTCCCTATGTAATGATATATGGTCTTCCTTCCTTTCGGGTCCTCCATCGTGGTCAGGCAGTCCGGAGGCTTGTTGAACGCAAGATATATCTTCCTTGGCTGCGAGAGCCTTTTGCCTTCCACTATTATCTCGTCCTTTGTCAGGTCTGCCTTGTCTCCTATAGAAATCAGTTTGCCGTTTACCTTGACCTTGCCCTCTTCGATAAGCTTCTCAGCTTTTCTTCTGGAACAGATCCCCGCGTTGGCGATGATCTTCTGCACGCGCTGCAGCATACAGAAAAAGAAACCACGCCCCTTTAAAAACATTTGCTCAGGCAGTGCCGCCAACGGTTAGCAACCCGCAGGGTTGATAACTGCCGAACGGAGCAAAGCGGAGTGACTGCACCAGCCTGCGACCCTGTGGATAAATGTGCAGTAAAACAACCTCTGGCAAATAAAACAGATAATGAAGCGCTGGGAGCGCTGCTTTGGCGGCACTGCAACAGACCCCTCTTTAAAACGTATAAAAACCAATCCAAACTTTTTTAAACCACCCGTTTTCCCAACTCCCTACGCAAAAACAGAGGTTTAGGCATGAAAAAAGGGCTGATCTTGTTCATTCTTATCGCTATCCTGCTTGCCGCAGGCATATCCTATGCAGAGACCTGCACATATGACGCGCATTTTGACCTTGATGGTGATTATATAATGAACAGCGGTGCAGACTGCGGGAATGATTACCAGTATGACTGCGATGATGGTGACAAGGACGTGTTCAAGGACTGTGGGAAGGAGATGGATGCAGGGATAGAGAAGCAGGAAGTCAAGCTTTCATGGTGGCAGCGTTTCAAGGCATGGCTGAGAGGAGAAGACAGCGCAGGCAGTTCAGTGACCGGAAACTCGATAACAAGCATCGCTTCAAGGCTGAAGCAGAAGATATCCAATAGTAAAGCCAGCGAGCCTGAATGCAATCCTGTCACGATATGCTACAATGACAATCTCAAAGAGATACACTGCCCTCTTGACTACGACAGTTGCCGCGGAAGATACTCAGACTGCAGGATAGTGGAGTGCGACACAGAAGAGGCGTCTGAAGATAACGGAATCACAAGCGCCGACGATGAAGGGACAGGCAGCACAGTCCAGGGATGCACAGAAGAGTATAATGCCTGCTACGACAACGGCGAGGCGATAATCTGCAAAGGCGAGTTCGGGAGATGCGCTGAGGCTTTTGACGATTGCGCATGCGGGACTGATAATAGCACTGACTACGAGACAGCAGAGCCTGACATCGACTCTTCCCAGCAGGTTGAGTGCGACACAGGAGTGTTTGTCTGCGAGCGTCAGGCTGTCACGATGGATGGCAGTATTGCAGAGTCAAAGGTCACGTGCAAAGGCTCTTTCCCAGAATGCTCTATGCTGTATGGCAACTGTAAGTGCGGGACGTCTGAGCTGACCGACTTCCCTACAGAGCGCATAGGCGCGGAAGGCAACGTCACTGAAGAGGGCAGTGACTACTGGTGCGAGCACCTCGGAAGGCAGGTGCCGTGCAGCAGGCTGCCTGAGAACTGCAACCTCAAGAAGAACACCTGCGACAAGGGCAACGGCGTCATGGTGAACTGCGAAGGCACCATAGACTACTGCAACAAGGTATACGGCGGGACCTGCCTCTGCGGCATAGAGGCTACTACTTCTGGGTTCATGAAAGTGAGTGATGAGTGACCGTATGTAATAAGTTTGTATCGGATAGTCAACATCCTCATTTAGGCTGCTTATGCCGCCTAGCGAGCTGACAGTTTATGCTACGGAAATCATCGCAGTTCAGCAAGAAGCAGTGCAAAAAAAATAGACAGTGAGCGCGGCATAAGCCGCCTATAGGGTGTTGCTGAGTGGCCATAGTAGACTTATTACATACAAGTGACCAAAACCCTTAAAAACAACCTCTTAATTCTCGGTTTTGTGTGCAGAGGAGTCCTGTGAAGACAATTGCAGGGAGACGAGGCTTTTGCCGATGAGTTTCTTGCTCGACTGAGGGCTTCTCGCTTATTTCTTCTCCTTCGCTTCCTTCAGGTTGAATGCCTTCGCCAACAGTCTGATGACCTGCTCGAAAGGCACTTCCTCGCTCAGAAGGGGCATCATGTCCGTGTCCCACCTGTTCTTCAGCTTCTTTGCGTTGTTGAACATCCTGAGGATGCTGAACTCGTATCCTGACTGCCTGCATTTCTTCTTCACGAGGTCGAGATTGACTTTCATGCCCATCTCGAGCATCCTATAAAGGTCGAAATGGTCGCGTGGCTTGTTCCTGCCCATCGTCGCTGCCATCTTCTCTGCCACCATCTCATCCTGTGACAGGGTAGTGACTGAGAATTCAGGCATATCCCCCAGATAGAAGTGGTGTATCTTGTGCGTCTCAGGCTTTTCGCAGAGCTTCCCTCTCTCATTTAGGTCTATGAATACAGCGTCATCCTTCCCCGCAAGGTCTTTGTAATGCACGACCAGACGAAGGAACCCGTCGACATCCTTGTCTTTCATGACCTTGTCGAACAGGCCTGACTGGAGGATGATATCCTTTATCTCCCGTCTGAGAACAGATATCTTCCTTGTACAGGTATAATCAACATCCTCGCTGAGCCTTGAATACTCGAGGAATATCTTCTGCAGGGCAGTGCCTCCCTTGAAGTACATCCCTTTGACATCCTTCAGCAGGTAGAGTATCGCTGTGACATAGTAGTCTTTTGTGAGCAGTGCTGTATCAAAACCTGTACTTCCGACAAGGTTCCTTATCTTCGCTTCATTCACTCTCTTGATTTCAGCCATTCTTTTGATCTCTCTTTGCTGAGTATCTTGAATTCACGGTCTTTGATACTCTCCACCACCGCTTCCTTTATCTTCTGCTTGGTCGTGCGATGGAAGACGAATCTTGTGTTGAGTATCCTTGCCTTTCCCTGCCGCCTTGTAGTATAGACATCGACCTGCATAGGGATCTGGTCTGTGAGCCTCCAATAGTTGGCAGCGAACCATCCTCCGATGAAGTAGTCCTTGCCGTCCATGATCTCATCGGTAAGGAGTTCGGGGAATTCTCCCCAACTGCCGCTCTTTGCCTTGATGGGGATGAGATAATACTTTGACCTGTTGAGCTTCACTATCCTCCCTTTCCTGAGGAGGTTCTTTATCATGTTGTACCTCTGCGTCTTGTCTTTGGCGAACCTGTCCACATCATCGGATGTGAAGAAGTATCTCTTATCGAATTCAAGATTCGCTACAAGCTCGATTTCCTTTTTAGAGAGACCTTTCATCTTTAACACCAATTAGTGTATATATTACTAATAAGTGTTACATATTTATAAAGTTTTCCATATTTCAAGAAATCAATTCTTTATACCCTTCATGCGAATAATAGTATTTCTTGTCCTTGCTCTCAAGGGTGTGTCCTGCTTTTACTTTATAGCCCTGCTTCTTGCACCAGAACCTCCTGTTCGGCCACTCCACTGAGAATCGCCTGAAGCCGAGGTCTTTTGCGAGCTGTTCGCAGAACTTCACCATCTTTGTGCCCCATCCCTGGCTCTTGTAATCATCATGGACGTTTATGTACCACCAGACGAAAAGGCCTTTGTTAAAGTTGAGAAGAAATATGAACTGGGTATCTTTCCATATCCTGAACGGCACTTTTTTCCAGACCTTCCAGCCCCTTTTATATTCAGGAGAATATCTCTTGCTCAGATAGACCACTTCAAATACACCGTTCTTTATCTCCTTGACCTTTACAACATCAGTCCTGTGATAGATATGCAGCTTCTTGAGCTCTTTCTTGACGTATTTTGCGAGGTTACGGGGCTTCTGTACCTCTTCTGCCTTCTTGAGCTCCCTCTCGATAAGTTCCTTCAGCCCTTTCAGGAACTT
>Ga0315535_1001019_pt1 | contig 19151 bp, 15 predicted proteins | sample SalMarSW160220MG_2_FD_203092 | JGI IMG/M metagenome (GOLD analysis project Ga0315535, IMG submission 203092) | Salt marsh sediment microbial communities from the Plum Island Ecosystem LTER, Massachusetts, United States - Salt Marsh Sediment SW1602-20 ... | reverse complement strand
ATGGATTGTCGGGTCGTCTGATCGGTTGAAGGTATAGGCAACCGGCCATTCTTGTTGGGCATTGGATTTGAAATAGATGCCAAACAATCCACGATCATTTCCCTGTCGATATCCATACACGTAAGCAGGATGATTGGATGCGAGCTGGGTGATGGTGTTGTTAATTGGTGTCCAAGTCCCGTTATTCTCTTGATAATTCACAGGTCCTTGGTACGTCTCCAGGATGTTTTCTCCAGATGATGCGTTGTAATAAGTGTTCCAGGTAAGCCCCCGGTTGACCAAAGTATAGTTCTCTGGTGGGTTCGGCGGATCTGTGATGTTGATGTATTCCGTTCCGATATAACTATTCTTCAGGGTGGCGATGCTGATGGATGCTTCCGCGGAGACGTGGAAGTGATTCCCCTCGCTATTATTACTGTTATTAGCGTTATCCACTGCCCAGATCGTGTAATTGTACTGCCCGACAAGCCAGGTATCAGTGAACACGAATTGAAATGTATCATTCCCGACAGAGGTCATGGTGTGATTGCTTGAATTACCACTACCTGGATATGTGATCCGGACCGTTACAAGATCAACGCCGCTGCCGTTATCAACGACGTCCGCAGAAATCGTCACGTTATACCCGAATCCGACGGTATGCGGAGAAGCAGTAACATCTGTTATTGTTGGTGGCGTGGTATCAATAAGGATCTGCCGTGTCTCGGTGGAGCTCTGGTTTCCGGTAGTATCGATCGCATGCGCAGAATAACTATATGTTCCATCAGAAAGACCTGTGAAATTATGGGATAACCGATTGATACCATTGTTGTAGGAAGCATTGATCTCCTCCCAGCTTAACGCACGGTTGTAGAGCTGTGGTTCATCAAGCGCACCTTCGAAATAGCACCAGCTTGAACAGTGTCCGTCATAGGCAATCATGGTATGCTGTGCGTTGGTGATGTTTTTTACAGCGATCCCTCCGCTGCTCGCATCCTCCTCCCCATCAACATAAATAGAGTATGCCCCTGAGCGACAGACGTATGCAATATGATGCCAAGTATTATCTGTTACATCGGTTGTCCCTTGTAATGTGACATTACTTCCCGCGGATTGTGAGACGATGAGATAGGGGCTGTTTATGATGCCGAACCCGTAGCCTTTCCAGCTTTCCGACGCCGGGTTGTTGGTCAGGATCATCGCTTTCTTCGAATACAAGGTGGTATGGCTTTTCTCCCAGACCATGAACGTGAAATCACCAGTACCTAGATCAAGACTATCACTAGTGCCTACATCAACATAATCATCAGAGCCATCGAACTCTAGTCCATCCCCGTATTTTCCTGCAATGATGTTTCTGGTATTCATCCCGTTTTGGAATGTGCCAAAGTTCTCGTAGGTGGAGTTGTCGTACACCCCGGTGTCGTTGTACGACTCCATGGGCCAGTATCCTTTGAGGCTGTGGTCCCAGTCGATGAACGCGGAGGTGTTCACTGGATCTAGGATGGTGACGTTGATGTCTGCCCAGGGGTCATTGGAAATGGTGTCATCAGTTGGTGTTGTCGTCGCATAGAAAAGGACTGGCGGTGTCGGGATCGTGAAGGAATAACCTGTGCTGGTGTTCGTGTTTTTTTCATAGTCGGTTACCCAGATCGTGTAGTTGTATTGGCCGGTCTGCGCGGTGTCATTAAAGACATACCAGTAGGTATCGTTGACGAAATGGTTCATGGTGTAATTCGCATGAGTCCCGTTCGGATAGGTGATGTTCACCATGGTATGATTGATACCGCTTTCCATATCGTTGAATAATCCCGCAATCATGACTTCCAGCCATCGGTTCTTCACGTTTATTTCATCGTTGATCTGTTGGATCTCAGGTGGTGTTTCATCAATGAAAACGAGTATATACCGGTTGGAGACATCCGAGTTCGATTGGTTATCCATGACCGTGAGGGAGACATTATAGAATCCCTCCTGGGTGAACGCGTGTGTAACATTTCTGTCATAAGAGATTGTGCCGTCATCGAAATCCCACGTCCAAATCGTCATATTATATCCACTTGCCACCGCTGAGGTATCGGTAAACGTAATGTTCTCGTCGATTTCAGCAAAAGGTGATGGGATGCTGAGGTTGAAGCTTGCACTTAAGTTCACGACAGAAACGTTCACGGAAAATTCTTTACAATAATCGTTACTATCCGTGACATTTAGAACAACTGAATAGTTTCCTGATTCGTCAAACGAATAATTAACGGTTTTTTGTTGCTTTGCGTATCGTTCATGGTTGAATGTCCATGTATAATTATATGGTTCGGTACCTCCGCATGCGATCGCTTCGTAGATAGAATCCAACTGCTGTATGGAGGGTAATTCGGTCGCTGATTGAGCGTTCACTGCTGACGAAAGAACGGTGCATGACATATCAAAACTGGTAAGGAACTGCTCGAGCACATAATGGGGGTCTGACCATTCGCTCCAGGTCCCATATCGGTCCCATCCCATCGGTGACCCATCAAAGAGATATCGGAAATCTTCCCGTGCCCTAACCTGGATTTTTTTCCATCCACACCAACAATACGTATGTTCTACAGTACAATTTTGACCAGAATCATACGGACCGGTTTCGGTGGTATCAAGAATCCAGAGGTATTCAAGGTCCCTTCTCCAAGCCCATTGATACTGTAGTTGATCAAGATTGGAATCGGTGGTATTCGTCGTATAGTTCGCTGGTTCTCCCACTGGTATCTCTGAAGGTCCGGTAATATCCCGAGGTTTGTTCGGAATGCTGTTGTTTCGGGGACAGAGATACACATACCCTGATTGGGTATCGGTATCGTTGTACACTCTCGTATTAAGAGTGATGTCGTTAATCCTTCCTGTTGAATTTAACAGATTAAGCGTAAGGGAATAATTTCCGTTTGTGGCTCCTGTTGAGTTGGGTGGCAAAGTGACGATGAGGGTTTTTTGGGTCCCCCCAGAGGTGATGTTGAAATCATAGTTCTTCCAGAACACCGTGGTATTTGAGGGACAGCTTTTCATGGTCGCATTCACTCTAACCCGGTCCTGTGGGAGTGACGATTTTAGTGATATAGTGACGTTGATGGAGTCATTTTCGTCACCAATGTCGTAGGGTGAATCCTCCGCAGTATACGTAACTGATCCGTTAAACCAGCAGTCGGGGTTAATCATGAAATATTTTACCAAGCCTAGCGTTAATCGAGCGGTGGCATTGACATCATCTCGATCAATATTTTTCAGGCTATCACCCTCAGTGTAATTATTTCCTGCTCTATGCCATTGATCCCATCGTCTATCCTGATCTTTCACGAGCCCGATAGTTGTGGTATCGGTGAATCTTTTATCAACGGTAGCTTGTTCGGAACCTGAACTGATTTCTTCCCCCGTTCTTTTAATGGTTTTATCCTCCGGATATCCACTGTCTTCACGTATCTGATCCAATATCTTATCAAAATATGAGTTATTACTGGTATCATTGTAATCGATACAGAGTTGGCAGTCCTCTTGTTTAAATCCAAGCTGATCTAGCATCAACCAGTATTTGACTTTCTGTTTCTGGTCTATGTGTTTATCGCAGTGGTATCTTGCGCCGTGGAATCCATATTCCTCGGCAGTTGTGAAGAGAAAGGTGAGGTTGTATTTCGGTTTGACGGAGGGATGGTCCTTAAAAAATTTCGCGAGGCCAAGGACGATAGCAGTGCCAACCGCGGAGTCGCCCGAAGTCTGGCCGAACATCCCATCATATCTATTCGAGACAATTGCTATCATGTCACTCGGGCTTTTATCAATGGTTATATTGCCATAGATATTTTCCCCAATGGCGCCAGGAGTAGTTACGTTTTCTTCTAAATATTCTTGACTAATATATCCAGACAATGTAAAATCTTCACAGTTATTTCGTAAGAATTCTCCAACTGATTTGTTGACACAAATAGTGGGTAAATCAAATACAATACCCATTGTTTGAGTATTCATTGACCACATAAAATGATAATCGTGAGAATCATAGAGTATAACTCCCACACAATTGGATATATTCCTGCTCAAAAGAAACGATGTCTTTATTTGCAGGCATGTTAAATACGTTTGAAAACCAGGGACCAACTTTGATAAACCTGTGATTTGTCTAACCAATTTAAATTGAGACCCAAGCAATATTATATTATAGAATAAATTATTACATATATTTGGAAATTTTGTGAACTTAAGAAATTCATTATAATCAGGGATTCTATCAATAACAAAATATGGTTGTCGTGATGATTCTTCTGGGTCATAGGTAAATGTTAACTTCCTTGAAAAGCTTCGTACATTATCAACAACAACCGTATAGTCTTCTAAGAGCTCTTTAACAACATTTCCATTCGTATTATTAATTAAAACAGCAGGGCAGGGGCAGTCGGAGGCATCCGCGATTCTTGGATTTCCGGTATCGATGACGATAACTCCTGATGCATTGGTGATGTTTTCAAGTTTCTCTTGAACTCCGTTCACATCATCCAGCAAAAAAACCCGTGCATATTGTTCAACAGGTGATGGTATTGAACCGTTTTGTGATATATAGGTTACATTGCCGAGTAGTGGTGAATAATCGTTGTTTAAGAATTCAAAGTCTATATTTTTAATAGATTCTTCGAATATTCCCCAAATGGGAAATATTTTTGTCATATTGATTGGTCTGATTTCAACATTTGAAAAACCGTAATCATCATTCCAACAACTGATATTACTTGTTTTGACTGCTATGGGGAACATTTCTTTTTTTGGGATTGGATTCTCGTACAGATAGGATTGGGTTCCGATTGAATTGACGGTGAATGAAAAATCAGATACGTTGATGATTGAAGAATAGTTATTATGTAGTGCGTCTATGGTCTGTAATCGTTCAATTTTAATATTCGTTAAGTTTGAAGTATTTCTCATCTCGGGTTCAAGAATATTCCATATTGTGTAATTTCCTCCTTTGGATCCGAAACTCCTCCCCTTCGGAATATCGCTAGGAAGGTAGGCATCGTAAATTACATTTGAAAAGTCACCTAATTGGGTCCAGATGTAATCCATATCCAGTCCCATCTCCTCTTTGGATTCCTCTTCAGAAGATGCGACTACATTGGTGTCTTCTGGAATGATGAGCGTCGTCAGTGCACTTGTTATCAATAGCATTATACAAATTAGGATTCCTATGATTTTTTTCCTCATAATTGACCTCCACATTATCTGAATGATAAATAACTTTAAAAATTTTTGTTTTAAATTATTAATTAAAACGTAAAAAATATTTTTAATAAAAATAATCTTTTTTTTTTTTTTTTTTTGGTAAAAAAATCACTTATTGAAGCCATATGAATGAGATACTATCTCTTTTTTTGTTACGTTTGTCTCAAGTTTTTGGTAATCAATGATGACAACATCTGCTCTCATGATAATAAAATAGACATTTCTTTTCTGGCAAAATCTAATAAAGTCGCATTGTATTAATATTTATTAGGGTGAATTTTGACTATGCAAGTTGGGTGGAAAAAAAGTATTGTCGTATTCATCGTTATCATCTTTTTAATTCTGATGATAAATTTACCATTGATACAAGGATTCACATCCAATGTACCTCATTCCGATGCGATGAATGAATCTTCTTATGAAACATATAATGGTTATATTCGCAAGCCATATGATTCTTCTGAATTGACGACGTTTGGACATTATGGGAAAAAAGAAACGCAGTTCTTTGTTGATTCTTTCGTTGAAGCAAATACGATGTCGGAGATACTTGATAATAGTCGCGATGGCCTGATGGATTCCGCTTGGCCAATGTACTGTCATGATACTCGTCATACGGGGAGAAGTCCGTATTCGACGGTGAATGCAACTGGTGTTGTGAAATGGGTTATAAGTACCGATGGACTCGCAAATGGTGGCCCGACAATCGATAATAATGGAATTATATACATTGGTTCGTACGACCTAAACGCAGTATATCCAAACGGGACATTGAAATGGAAATATGTCATGGAACGTAGTATTGTATGCGCTCCTGCGATTGCACAGGATGGTACGATATATTTTGGTGTTATTTATGGTAACGGATATCTCTATGCAATGAATCCGAATGGAACTGTAAAATGGACCTATTCAACGGGAGGAAATCTTGATTCCTCACCGGCTATAGGAGATGATGGAACCATCTATGTTGGAAGTGGAAGTAAAACCATTCATGCGATTTATCCGAATGGAACCAGAAAATGGATGTTTAACACGGACCATGTGGTGCTTTCTTCCCCAGCGATTGGACCGGATGGCACCATCTATTGCGGATGCCATGACACCTACCTCTATGCACTCTACCCGGAGAATGGGACCCTGAAATGGAAATATAAAACTGGGGATTGGATAAGAGTAAGTCCCTGTATCGGGGATGATGGCACAATTTATGTCGTCTCATTTGATGAATACCTTCATGCAGTGTATCCCAATGGAACAATGAAATGGAAATCTTTTTGTGGTGCAGGAACATCACCGACCATCGGTTTGGATGGCACCATCTATTGTGGAGGATATGACCTTTATGCATTCTATCCTGAGAATGGTTCAGTGAAATGGGTTTATGATATCCCTGGGACTGTTGAAGGTGGTACACCCTGCAGTTCCATTGACGGAACCATCTTCCTAGGGACATGGGAAGGAGGTTATCTCATTGCAGTCAACCCAAATGGTACCGAACAATGGAGAAAATCTATTGGTGGTACAGACTCCCCACCAGCAATTGGTGCAGACGGAACCGTCTATATCGGTGGAGGTCAAACGCTATATGCATTCGGGAAAGGACCACTCTGGGTCGAGGCTAATGGGCCTTATAGCGGATATGCTCATTCCCTTATACAGTTCTCCGGCACCATTTACGGTGGCACTCTCCCCTATAGTTATCATTGGGATTTCGGTGACGGGACGACCTCAACTGAGCAGAACCCGAAACATGACTATGACCACCATGGGAATTACACAGCAGCATTCACAGTCACGGATGCTGGTGGGAACAGCAGTAGTGATACTGCATCGGTTGTTGTTGATTATGCATTACCAACAGTCTCGATTCTGAAACCAACTAATGCATTCTATTTTATAAACATCAAGATTCTTCCAGCGAAAACACCGTTCATCATTGGACGAATCACCATCGAAATCAATGCGTTTCAAGAGGATGGTTTCGAAATTACGAAAGTAATATTTGGTGTTGATGATGTTGTAAAAGCGACGGTGACATCAGAACCATTTACATGGACATGGGGACGGGAAAAACTCTCACGATACCCACATCATATTGACATATGTGTATATGACATTAAAGGGCATACTGGTTGGGCAACATTAAATGATGTCTGGAAATTTTTCTAACGAATAAAAAGTAAATCGTAACTATTACTATTTTTTATCATAAAAAAGGAGAAAATTCATTCCGAAAATCAAATCAGAAAATCAATTCATTGAAAAAAAGAGAGAAAGAATCCGTGGAAAAATATCGCTGAGATTCTCGTCGATTTTTCCGTTAAAAACACAGAGGTTAAGACAAAGTTACGACCACTCACTCATACCTTATTTTATTTACTAAGTTCACTCTTGTTTCTCTGAAAGATATCGAAAAATGCTTCATTTCTCCGTAGAAGGAAATAATTAAGGAATCGTTTGAAATGTTTCTCCCATTGATGTGGTCCCTTAAAAATATGCAGGAAGATCACACAATACCCATTTTCTAGGAAGACACGTTTTCTGTAATCATAGTTGAAATCCTTCGAACCGCACACTTCAAGGTAAACGCCAAACTGGGTGAGGTAGAAATCTGGTGTCCAGACGCGAGGTCGTCCATCACCGTCCCAGACGAACACGGGTTGTTCGTACACCCATTCGATGTTCATTTTCCGTAGATACTCAGCAACTTTCCTCTCAGGATAGGTCATCCTTGATGATGAATCTTTCATTATCAAACCTCACAAAAGTGAAAAAAAGAAAGAAAAAGAAAGAACGCTTTTAGTGAGAAATAGGTTTGTTCGTCGAAGACCAAAATGGGGTAAAAATCGTGTTTTCTTGGTCTGTTTCTCTCCTGTTGACTCTGGTGGGTTCGGCCTGGCCCACTCCCCCTCTCTTTTGGAGAGATTGCGATCAGGAGTGAGGGTTTTATTCGATTATTTTTTTCGGATAATCACCTGGTGATAAACGACCTTTTTTCGCCCCATCCCTTCTGATGATGTTGTTATAACCATATTTATGTTTCTTCATAGTCGTATGCAACTTATTATGACACTCTTTGCATACTCGTATGGCAATATTGTTTTGATAATCAATATGATGTAATGAAATTTTCGGCGTCTCAGAGGGCTCCTCAAGAGAATCTCTTGGTAGTAATTCTCTTTTGCATATTTTGCAATAATATTTTTTTGATTCCTTCATATTGTTTCACATAATGGATAAATTGATACGTTATCCTTTTAATGATATAAAAACACCTCGAAGTGTTACAACTATGAGGCCTATTAAGAGATTAAATAAACCTATTATTCAGCAATAGTATAATATATTTCTTCAATCATTAATAATATTTAGAGCATCATATGAAAACAAAGCTTCTTTGTCTCTTCCTCTGTATCCTTCTTTTTTCAACAACGTTTTCTACAGCAATAATAATCCAACAAAAACCAGGTCAAAAAGAATCACAAGATCATACCGTTCTCAACGATGCGTCCTTTGACCGTCTCATTACCATATTACTTAAAATCGGTCACTATCCAAGCATGTCTGCCTGCATCATAAAGAATACAACGGTCGTATGGAGCAAAGGGTACGGCCTGTACGACATTTCACAGCAAAAACAAGCGACAGACCAAACCATTTATGTAGTCGCCTCCATCACCAAGACCATCACCAGCACTGCGCTTATGCAACTCTATGAACAAGGATTCTTTGGACTTGATGACGACATCAACACATATCTCCCATCCAGCCTGAGAAACCCGAATTTCCCAAACGACCCAATCACCATTCGAATGATACTATCCCATTCCTCAAGCTTGACCCCTGATCCCTTATCCTATCATTGGTTTAATTTTTCCCAGCCACCCCCCGTCCCCTGGTACCCCAACCCCTGGCTTGAAGAATACCTTCTCCCTGGCGGTGCCTACTACAACCCTCAGATCTGGGATACCATATATCCACCTGGAGAACACATGCAATATGCGAACATTAATTTTGACCTTGTCGCCTATTTAGTAGAACTCTTCTCCGGCCAACCATTCTACGAATACTGCAACGACCATATATTTACCCCGCTGGCGATGACACATACAAGTTTTCGTCTCCCGGACTTACCCATTGACGATGTTGCCATACCCTACCTCTATCAAAACAGAACCTACGAACCACTACTCTACTACCAACTCCTCCATTATCCTATTGGAGGATTAATGACGACCGTCGATGATCTTTCCCATTTCCTCATCGCACATATGAATCATGGTGTCTATAACGAAACACGAATCCTTCAAAATGAAACCGTGGCGCTCATGCATACCATACAACCACCAGGAAACATATACTACAATTTTCACTATGGACTTGGATGGATGATTGTAAAGGCACCAATCGAAAAAAACGTATACATCGGGCATAGCGGTGATATCCCTGGACTGCATACTCGCATGTATATGGACCAAACAGGGAACAGTGGCATCATCTGTTTCTTTAACTCAGACCGTTCCACCTGTATGAAAAAGTTTATCTCCATACTGATCCAGCATCTCCTATTTGAAAAAAGTGAGAATCTCTTATAAAAAAATAAAGTGTTTCCTACCAACACAAAACATTTTTTTAAAAAAAAAATAAACACACCGCTAATGGGTGAGTACATCCAACTGGTTTCCTTGCCTGACTAAAAAATTCAATGACGTCAAAAACAATGCTGGGTTAATCTTTCGAAATACCAAATTCATCCTGATATATAGCGAACCAATCACGTCCCACTGCAGGAACTCTTTCCGGATGATCGACGGATATTTTCTTATTTTCCTCTGTGCGATACATCGCCCTGCGATCTCCCCACTCATCAGTGCTCGATAAATCCCCTGGCCTGTGAAAGGGAACGCCCCAACACCGGCATCACCGACAAAGAGAATATTTCTGTAGAGAAATGGACGTTGCAGCCCCAGTGGTATAAATCCGCCGACGACATAGTTGACTGCCCCTGAGATATGATGGTCTTCTTTGAACGACGTCAACCATTCTTTGAGGTTATAGCCGAAATTCCCAAAGGTTCCAACCCCGATGTTTATCTCCTTTTTTTCAGGGTTGCGTGGGAATATCCAGAAATAACCAGCAGGAATAGTGAAAATAATTTGTATGGTATCGCACTTAAAACAGTTCGCATCTTCTAGTGTTTCTTGGTACGTTGACCCGACAAACCCCGAACCTAAATTAAATTCCCGTTTCACCGCGCTTGGGCACCCTGACCCATCAACAATAACGTCACCGTCGAGGTCATCAACAGATTTTATTTTATCATTTGTCTGAAGTAATGCACCACGTTTCTCTGCATCCCTTGCTAATTGACAGATGAATTCTTGTCGATTCAGAATAAAAGCAGCGTTCGGAGGTCTCTGAGCAGTATAGTGTTTCTTGCCAATAATGACATCTGCATGAAGGATGGTTTCATAAATGCTTTTTCCGGTTGGTTTCCAGTTTATCCATTCACGTTCGACCGAATGTGCCTCACCACATCGTCGTCCCTCATGGTTGTACCCAATTTCTTTATATTTTTCGTGGACCACCACCTCGATTTCAGGGTCATGGTCTTTTAGAGAGATTGCTGTGCTCAGGCCGCTGATGCTTCCGCCGATAATATCAACTTTTATAGATCACACCAACCGTAGTATATGAAAAGTAATTCTCTGATACGATAAATAATTTATTAAAAGGAATAGGAAATTACATAAAGAACCTAAATTTCCTATCACCAAGCATAAACGACAGATAGCACTCTACTGATAAAATATTATAGCCCCGTAGTGTAGCGGTCAATCATACGAGACTCTGGTTCTCGTGACATCGGTTCGAATCCGTTCGGGGCTATCCCTTTGTTTTTCTGGTTCACTCAGTCAAGGATGGTGACCTTTACGGTATCGTTTATTTCAACAATTGCCCCTTCTGTTCGTTTCCCCAAACTGCAATTCAACACGGTTGTATTCCCTATGTGTGTCGCCCCTGGGTCCTCATGGATATGCCCGCATAGAACGAGTCGAGGCTTGCATGTCTCAATAAGGGTCAATAGCTCTTTACTGCCCCCATGGCTTCCTATGAATATTTTATCTTGGTGTTTGAATGGTGGGAAATGGGTCACCAGGACACTTGTTGTATCAAGAATCTTCATTAAATGTTTCTTCTCAGCACCATCAATAATAGAAATATCAGCGAGAGGTGAGGGAATCTCACGTCCGATCCCCACGAACGGGACCCCCTGGATGACCACTCGTCTCATATGAAGATAGGTTGCGTTACTTACCATGATTCCTTGGTCGACATCAAACGTGTCGATGTTTCCAGGTATCGCGAGGGTCTTGATCGGTATTTGGTTCAGGAGGCTTGTTGCTAGTTCCCCTGGTCCGAACTGGGTGATGTCTCCGCAGAGTACGACTAAATCAGGAGAAAATGTTTTCACATTTTTTAAGACAAGATTCAAACGATATTGAGCCCCGTGAATATCAGCGACAGCAAGGATTTTCATAGGATTCAGAATTCAATCATTGATTAATAATATTGTTGCGTTGAGTATAGTATGATAAAAAAAGTAAGAAGAGAGGTGGTCGCGGGCTGTCTTGTTTCTATTTGAAAAAGTCAGCCTACGTATCTTCCAAAAATATTTCTGAGAATTTTTCAACAAATTCTCTGCTGAGTTCCATGGGGTCGTCCCTTCCTCTCCTTCTCCTTCATATGCTACATCAACCATTTATATAAATAATTTACTTTACGATATTGCGTTTTTGTTCACGGTCACACCTTCTCCTCTTCAGGAAAGATATTAATAACACCTTCTTTGATAAAGGGATACACTTCCATCTTAACATACTGAAGGGAACAACATGACAAAAGAAGAAGACATCACTCGGAATCTTAGCTTAATTGAGTACTATAAACAACAGCTCGAATCCATTGATATGCAACTGCAGTACCTGCAGTCGACCCTTGCTGAGTATCAACGTGCAAAAATAACCGTGGAGCAACTGCATGCGATGGATGAAAACGCCGAACTTCTCATCCCGGTTGGCGCAGGGACCTTTGTCAATGGCTCTCTTAAAAACGCATCAAATGTCCTCATCGGTGTTGGGGCAGGGATTGTCATCGAAAAACCAGTTGACGAAGCGGTAGTAAAACTTGAAGAACGGATGAAACGAATACAGGAAAACCTCGAAAAGATGATGTCACTTGGGCAGAAGATACAATCTGATGCGGAAGAATTATCGCATAAAACGCAGCAGATGATGGACGAAACACAACGATAGTAGGATTGTTGTGAGGGCAAGCATGTTTGATTTTCTTAAAAAGAAATTGAAACTCTTTGAAAAGAACATTGAAGCGGAAATCGAGTCTGAGCTAAAAAAGGAAGAGAAACTCGAAAAAAGACTTCATGAAGAGTCACTGAAACAACCCATTCCAGTTAGTTCACCGGTAAAACCAGTGCAAACCAGACCGGTAGCCCCAGTAATTAAAGAAGAAGTAAAACCTGTTGTTACTCGGAAACGGGCGCTCCGTGCCCATAAACCAGTCAGCGAAGAAAAAAAAGAGCGAGAAAAACAAATCGATAAACAGATCGAGGAAAGCATTGAAAGCGAGTTGCAACGTGTCCTGCAAACCAGGAAAAGCATCGAAGAAGCTGTCGGGACTGAGAAAAAACCATCTTGGACAATCGATGAGAAGAAACTCGATGAGCTCCTCTGGGATTTGGAGATGGGTCTACTCGAAGCGGATGTAGCGTATTCGGTCATTGACTCAATTAAGAAAGACGTTAAACAAGAGATCAGACGGGTCCCGTTTGATAAAGGGAAAGCCGGGGATCTTATTGAGACGGTTTTAAAGAATGCGATTGGGCATGTGCTCAAGGCCAATAACTTTGATTTTAACAAGTTTGTCGAAGAGAGGAAAAAACCGGTTGTCATCATGTTTGTTGGGGTGAATGGGACGGGGAAGACCCTTTCTATTGCTAAGATTGCGTTCCAACTGCAGAAAGTAGGAAAAACCTGTGTGATGGCCGCTGGTGACACGTTCCGTGCTGGTGCGATCGAGCAGCTTTCGATTCATGCCGAGAAAGTTGGGGTGAAAATAGTGAAACATGGCCCTGGTTCTGACCCGGCTGCGGTTGCTTTTGACGCAATTGAGCATGCGAAGGCAAAACATAAAGACGTTGTCCTTCTTGATACCGCTGGTCGGATGCAGACGAACTCGAATCTAATGGATGAGATGGCCAAGATCAAACGGGTCGCAAAACCAGATATGATTATCTTCGTCGGTGACGCGTTATCAGGGAATGACGCGGTCGAACAGGCGAAACGGTTCAATGAGGTTGTTGGTATTGACGGTGTTATCCTTACGAAAGTCGACGCGGATGCAAAAGGAGGAAGCTCTCTCTCCATTGCCTATACGATCGGGAAACCCTTGCTTTTTATCGGGGTTGGTCAGAAATACGAGGATCAGATACCGTTTAACCCTGAGTGGATGGTCCAGCATATTTTTGAGAAATAGTATTACAAGAGTATTTTCGTTCCATCAAATGGTTGGCCTGTGAGTGCTTTTTCAAGTTGGTCGAGTCGTTTCCCATTGACAATAGAGGTCGCTATCTTAGCTCGTTTTATAATCTCTAACGCAGGCTCGTCCATGAAGATATTTTTTCCTGCAGCACCCCATTTCGTGCCATATTGGGTAATCAACTGATCAATGGATACTTCCTTGAGTTGTTTTGCATCCTTGTATTTATTCGGGTCTTTATCGTAGATGCCGTCGACGTTGGTTGCATTCACAAAGCGAACCGCATGGGTTTTTGACGCAAGCTCAGCACCTACGGTGTCAGTACTATGCTTCGGGTCTGTTCCCCCCATTACCACAATCGGGAAATCTAGTTTCATTGCTTCGTTCGTGGTGTGAGGAATTTCTTTATTAGAAACTCCAAGGAGATTGGTGATGATACGTGCGTTCACCCGGGTGACGTCGATTCCTATCAAATCCAACGTGTCTTCATCAAATCCGAGTTCTCGTCCGAGCTGGATGTATCGTCGAGCGATGTTCCCTCCGCCTACGATGACAAAAAGTTTGTATTCGTTACTTATTTTTTTAAGAAGACTCGTGAGTTTTGTAAGGAAATGTGCGTCTGCTTCTTCAGAGAGAACAACTGATCCTCCAATGGATACCACAGCGGTTTGCATGAAGCAACGAATCCTTTTGATTTATTTAAAACGTACTAGAGGAAAAAAGAGGTGTTATGCGACTTCGATGCCACCTTGGCTTTGTCCTTTCTTCGGATCAGAACCGATTCGTACTTGTGGGAGCGGGATTGGTGGTGGTAACCCGAGGTCTTTTGCGATACCAACCGCCTCAGGGACACAGGTATGCATGACTGCTGTATGGATGTTGCTTGCGAACTGGTCAGGCATTTTACGGGTATCCTGCCATTCTTTCGTAAGTTGCTTTGCGTCGTTTTCCTCACAGACCAGGGTGCCTTCCATTTTGATCATTCCTATCGGCCCGTAACTTGCCGTGTATTGGAACTCGATCGTTAGGTGTTTCTCCGCGTTGTTGATCACCTGGGAGATCTGACTGTTATGATCGATGCGAATCTGCCTGGGTTTTTCATCAGGTTCTACATAGCGTCGTGCTTCAATAGATTTCAATTTGATTGTTTTGATTAACATATCGAGCACTATAACAGAAAACTACCTTTTACGTCTTTCGTTTCCTAATATAACATTCAATGATCTCGTAAAACACAAGGAGTATTTTGGCAATAAAATCTATTAAAGCCTTCTTCATAACTGGGTTTGAGTCCTATGAAAAACATGAAAGTCGCGATGTACTATAATAATAACGACGTTCGCATCGAAGAAATACCGATCCCATTGATTGGCGAAAAGGAGCTTCTGGTAAAAGTGAAAGCCAGTGGCATCTGCGGCAGTGATGTCATGGAATGGTACCGCATAAAAAAAGCACCTAAAGTCCTTGGCCATGAGATTACTGGGGATATCGTTGAGATCGGGAAAAACGTGAAGAAATACAAGGTCGGTGATCGCGTCTTTGTCTCTCATCATGTCCCCTGTAACACCTGCAAGTTTTGTCTCAATAATCAGCATACCCTGTGTCATACCTTGCATTCTACCAACTTTTACCCAGGAGGCTTTGCAGAATATCTTAGGATCCCGGAGATCAATGTTGAGAAAGGAGTGTTTATCCTCCCGGAAGAAATGACCTATGATGAAGGTGTCTTTATCGAGCCTTTGGCCTGTGTGGTGAGAGGTCTGAAAACAGCGAAGATGAAACCAGGGCAAACCGTCCTGGTGATTGGCAGCGGCATTTCAGGGTTACTTCAAATAAAACTAGCCAAAGCATGGAAAGCAGGAAAAATCCTGGCAACCGACGTCGAGACGTATCGATTGCACGCAGCAAAAAAGTTCGGTGCAGACATAGTCATTAACGCCAAAGATGATGTACCTACGCACGTCAAAAAACACAACGATGGAAAACTTGCAGATCTCGTCATTCTCTGCACTGGTGCCGTGTCAGCGGTACAGCAAGCCTTAAAATCAGTGGAGAATGGCGGTACTCTCCTTTTCTTCGCACCAACAGAGCCTGGTGTCGAAATACCGTTTCCCCTCTTTGATCTGTGGAACAAACAAATCACGATGGTTTCAACCTATGCAGGAAGCCCAGACGATATCACCTGTGCTATTGATCTTATTGCATCAAAAAAAGTCAATGTTGTTGATATGATATCGCATAAACTTCCTCTTTCGGAGGCAGTAAAAGGATTTCAGCTCGTGGCAAAAGCACAACAGTCCATGAAAGTGATTCTTGAACCGTAGCGATAAAAAAGTATGCTCCTTCTTCTTAAAAGTTTATAATTATGCATTTTATTCCTGTCTGTGATGAAAACGCTGAAAGCAGTCTGGCAGCTTATGCGACTTGAACACGGGGTCATGCTGTTTATCGCAATCCTGATTGGTTCTCTTATTGCACAAAAAACACTCTATGACAACACCAATCTACCGCTGATTAATATTGTTCTGACGTTCTTTACCGCGCTTTTTTTAGAGGCAAGCACCTTCGCATTGAACGATTACTTTGATTTGGAAATCGACAGAATCAATAAAAGAACAGATCGTCCACTTGTCCGTGGTGATATCTCTCCGAAATCAGCGTTATATCTTTTTTATCTCCTCTTCCCACTTGGCCTTATCTGCTCCTTTTTTGTGAACATGACGTGTTTTCTCATTGCTCTTATCACCGCCCTAATATCGGTCCTGTATGATGTGAGGATGAAGAAAATCAAACTGATCGGTAACTTTTACATCGCGTACATCATGGCGATACCATTTATTTTTGGAGGAGCAACAGTTCTGGGAAACAATGCATTCTCAGTAGAGACCATTTCTCCAGCAATTTACGTTATCGCACTCATTGCGTTTCTTGCGGGAGCAGGAAGAGAAATCATGAAGGATGTCATGGATTTTGAAGGGGATCGGATAAAAGGGGTCAAATCGTTCCCCCGGTATATCGGTATCCGTGTCTCGAACGATATCGCAGCGGTTTTCTATCTTCTAGCTATCGCTTTGAGTTTTTTACCGTTCTTTTTACAAGGTTTCGGTGTGTACTATCAGAACATAGCCTATTTCATCCTTGTTTTTATCACTGATACGATGCTTCTTAGTACCACTCTTCAACTGATGATAAAGAAAAAACCGAATATGAACTTTCATCGGAAATATACCCTTGTCGCAATATTTATCGGGCTTCTCGCGTTCCTCGTTGGAGCGTTTATCGGAGGATGAAAAACTATGTTTCAAAGTGATTTGGTTGGTGTTGCAGTCGTCTATGTTTATGTTGTTGTACTCATTGTATTTACCGAAAAAGTGATTTCAAAAAAATACCCGGTACAGAGCAGGAAATTCCTCCATATCATGACCGGGAACATCGCCTTTATCCTTCCGTTGTTTGAGACGCGTGAGGTCATGGCCTTTATCGCTGCAGGTCCGTTTATTCTTTTTACGTTTCTGATGAGCCCGTATTCACCGGTCAAATCAATGCGAGGGAAGACCTCTGAGGTAGGGCATGGGCTTGGTTTGGTATACTATGCGATAACCTGGACGGTTTTGGCGTACGCGTTTTTTGATAATCGGGAGATCATTGCGATGGGGATCCTTGCGATGTCCTATGGTGATGGTCTTGCGTCGCTGCTTGGGATCAAATACGGGAAACTGAAATACACGGTTTTTAAAGATACAAAAAGCTATGTTGGCTCCCTAGCGATGTTTGTGTGTACGTTTTTGTTGTTGGTGATTGCCCTGCTGTTTTATCAGGTACCGGTGACGTCGCGGGCTGTGGTGTATTTGCTCTGCATGGCTGGTGTCGCAACGATCGTGGAAGGTGTCACACCGCTTGGTCTTGATAACCTCTCAGTGCCGTTTGTCGTTGCCCTGATGTATTGGTTCTTTTTGGTGGGGTGACATGCGGCTCATCATTGTTGATGGTCTTGATGGGGTCGGGAAAGATACGCACGCTCAGTTGATCAAGGAACGGTATGAGACGAAGGGGGAGAAGGTGATTGTACGGTCCCATCCGCAGTCAGATAATTTCTACGGACGGACCGCGAAGAAAGCTTTGCTTGGTCAAGGGAAGATCAATCGGCTGAAAGCATCATTGTTCTATGCACTCGACGTGATGTATTCGTTACGGCGATATTATCGGAAACCAACCTGCGATACTCTGATCATGGTACGGTATCTGATGGGGACTGCATATCTACCACGACGGTTGACAAGAACCGGGTATCGGTTTTTTAAAAAACTGGTTCCGATGTCTCAGTATATGTTTTTTTTAGATGCGACCCCGGAAGAGCTCGTCGAGCGAATCAAGCTGCGGAGTGAAACAGAGATGTTTGAGACACAGGAAGAGTTTCTGAAGGTTCGGGCCAAAGCCTTGGATTTGGCAGACGGCTGGTATATCGTCAATACCGGTCAATCGATTGAAGAGACGTATCACGCTATTGAAAAAGTATTAGACGAACTTGATAGAAAACCTGTTTCATAGATAGTTTTTTTTAATTTTCAATCATTCAAAGAATACCGCTCGTGCCAAGAAGCTTTCTAACAACCTCATCAAGACCAGGGACGGTATCAAGTTTTTTTATTTCTGATGGGTACACCCATTGATACTCCTCATGTTCCCAGTCGATATGAACGAGTTCTTTATTGTTGACATGAAATAGAAACGGATAGACGATCCAGTCGTATCGTTTCCCGTCGTAGGTATCAGAAAATTCTAGAGGATCTCCTTTACGAACGAGTTCTAACGCATCCAAATCAATTCCTGTCTCCTGACGGATCTCTTTTACAGCGGTATCATAGGGGGCCTCTAGCTCCTCAACATACCCTGCAACACCACCCCATAAACCGCGGTACGTCCCGACCAAATTACTTCGTTTAAAAAGAAGGATCTTTCCCTGATGTTCTATGATGCAGGTCACCACCTGTGGCATCCTTTACCATCTCCCTTGTATTTATCCTAACTTGTAGTCGAATTGCACTTCGTCGAACTGAGACGTAAGATTCAACAAGCTTTCCAAAGGTTCCCCCTTGAAACACACCTCAAAAAACGTCGTAACATACGTTTTTGTGATGTTTACCATACGCTTCGGTGGTATCGAGCCAAACAAAAGAAGTCTTGGAGGAATCAAGGGAACCAAGTGAGAAAGAAGAAGACCAACGTCGGTGAATGCATAATGGGTAGATCCTAGGATGCTTATCTTAAACGTGTCATTTGATGTATGATTCCACAGATAGGCAATTGTTGAATCGTTTGTCAGACGTGCCTCTGCAAACATGAAAAGCATTGGTACGGTGATGTTCCCTGGGATGAAC
>Ga0315535_1001018_pt1 | contig 19165 bp, 21 predicted proteins | sample SalMarSW160220MG_2_FD_203092 | JGI IMG/M metagenome (GOLD analysis project Ga0315535, IMG submission 203092) | Salt marsh sediment microbial communities from the Plum Island Ecosystem LTER, Massachusetts, United States - Salt Marsh Sediment SW1602-20 ... | reverse complement strand
ATTTGGTAATGCTGTAAATTTATATCTCATGATTATATTGAAATCTCTCGAATAGGTTGTATTAGCTTGCTTTCATCAAATGGGCATATTTCCAAAATTCATAGAGGAACAAAAAATGGGATTCAAGAAATATCTGGCTAGAATTTTGCAGAGAGTAACATTATGGTTAGATTACATTTGGCCAAAAAATTCTAGAATTCTTATCTTCGGTTCGAGTATGGGATTGTACCCAAGTGGAAATGCAAAAGCGCTTTTTGAGTATATCACAGGAATTTCAGATTCTCCATTCGAATGCTACTTCTTCCTCCGCGATAATCACTCAAATCACAGATACCGCAATTTTATTCCCTTCAACCTGAAAACATATTTCCTATTTCTAAGAGCGAAAACAATTCTCGTAACCCATGGTCTTTATGATATCGGACGCTTAAACAGCTGCTCTAGTAAAAAAAACATCATTAAACTGTGGCATGGTCGTCCAGGCTTGAAGGGTGACGGATACTCCAGCAAGAATCTGACTGAAGAACAACTTGCAAGATTAGAGAAAGATGACAGAAAGACTACTGGATTTCTAGTGTGCTCGCGAATGGAGTCATTCATGCGTGCATATTCCAATGTCTTACATCCCAGGCAAATCATACCCCTCGGATATCCAAGAAATGATATATTACTGAAGAATGATGCGCCATCGCTAACTTTGAAACAGGTACTGCCAGACCTTCCGGAATTTGATCGAGTGTTTCTATACGCACCAACATGGAGAGATTATGACCAGACGAAGTTTTTCCCCTTTGATGATTTCGATGCAGATTATCTTGAGAATTGGTTAGAGAAACACAATGCGATTCTTCTTCTTAGAGCCCATATTAGTGACTCTGTTCCCGTGGGTGAAACTAAGAGAATTAGGTCTTTGAGCTTTGATGACTGTAATGAAGTTAATGAAATCCTAAAAGACATAAATGTCGTAATAACAGACTACTCATCTATAACCGCAGATTTCCTTCTTTTGGATAGACCAATTATTTACATTCCATACGATAAGGACCAATTTGAGGCGCGATATGGCTTTTGCTATAGCAATTTTGATTTCTGGACTCCTGGCGAAAAAGTAACCACTTTCGCAGATTTCATCACCGCGGCTCAATTAGCGTTAGAAGGTGACGATGGCTTTTCAGAGCAAAGAAAATTAATCAATCAATTTGTAAATGAGTTTCAATCAAAGGATTCAACAGAGAGAGTCTATGCATATCTTAGGGAGAAATTAGGATTCAGGACATAAAGGTTTAATCAATGAATGCAAAGGGGTTACCAATATTATATTACATTATGTTGATTGTGGAAAGACTATTTATGCTAATCATCGTAAAAAAACAATATCCAAAGATGTGGTAACAATATGGAGATTAATCCGAAACGAGCCTTGGTTCTTTCACCACACACCGATGACTCAATAATTGGAGCTGGCGCGCTCTTGTATAAACTTGCAATGCAAGGGTGTGAAATTGAATATCATGTTTTCACAAAATGTGATGATACTTTAGTAGGTACAAGATTCCCACAAGGTGAAATTGCTAGAGAAGATGAAAAGGCGGCTAAACTACTTGGTGTTAAGAAATGCATCTATCATGATTTTGTCAACAAGCATTTACCCGAATCACGACAAGAGATTTTAGATATAATTTACAAGTATAGGAATGATCCAGATTTGGATTTGATTATTGCACCGTACATTGGAGATTTTCATCAGGATCATAAAACTGTTGCAGAAGAGGCTATGAGAGCTGTAACAAGACATCACGTGACACTTATCCAATACAGAATAAAGGGAACATCAAAAGATTTCAATCCGAATATATACGTGCCGCTCACTCAAAAAGAAGTAGAGATGAAGATGAAAGCACTTGCTTGCTACAAAACGCAATACGAATTAAGGAACGAATGGTTTGGGGTAAAGAATTTCGAAGCCATCATGAGAAGTGACGGAGTATACATAAATACTGAGTTTGCAGAGGCATTCATCTTAGTACGTGGTACTTGGGTCTTTAGGTAGTTCAATCATCTGAAGGATTTCATTAATCTCAGCACTCCTTTACCCAGCTTCGTAATAATACCAGAAGTAAGGAGCAAAGCAGCTAACTGTTGAAAGGGTATTTTGTAAGGAGAAGGACCACTGACCGATACATATAGGTCGTAATAGTCCTTAGGTGTTTTAATGGGGTACGTTGTATATATTTTATTTACATCAGAATCATGAATGACTTTTACTCCACAAGATAGTGCTTCGAGAGCAGTCTTGGAAAATATCGGGGAGTGTGTCAGCCCCTTGAAATCAAAGAGATACTCGAACTTAGAAAGAAATTCTGGCATTTCTTGACTTGGGATAGTTTGACCAATTTGTGTGTTGATAATTGTTAATTTCAAGCCCAGCTCTTTACAGATTTTTTCTGCATCACGTGTTTTTTCATCTATATTTGCTAATGGTAAAACCCTCCCAAAAAACATCACTGCAGTTCCCAATTGTCGGTTGCCATGGTAGTAGAATTCCTTTGGCATAGAACAACCATACCATTCTCCATACTTTTTCAAGTCCGGGGTTGACACAATTACTTTGTCAGCAAAAAGACGGACTGTTGGGTGAATTCGTTTCCGAAATCGAATTTCAATTCCATGATAATGCATTATAACTGGAACAAATGGAGAATATGCTTTGATAACTGGAAGATTACTGTAATATGCATTAACATGTATGTGAGTGGGATTTAGATCACGAATCGCTCTTTTTATCGAAGTCACGAAATCACTAGGTGACGCACTCATTCGTGCACAAGGAGATCGTGATGTTAATTCATACGCATCATTATGGTATACCTCTAGAATTATTGCTTTGTGGCCATTTTCACACAACCACTCAGCTACAGGGGTCATAGCTCCAGCAGTATTTCCCACATAAAGAACTCGTAATCGTTTCACTTGATGTCAACCCCAGACCTCAGGTACATATGACTTCCCTAATCTTCGTATACACCATTTCATGAGTCCCGAAATTGCGATTAGTGTGCGTTTTATGGAAGGTAACGGTCGTTTTAATGAGAGATAGAGGGTAATGTATGTTTTAGGTGTAGCAATCTTGTAGTCATCCAGAACTCTGTCAAGATTATAATCCGTAATGACTTTGCACCCACAGGCCATTGCCTCCAAGGCCATTTTACTACATGTTTGCGGGTCACTTATCCCTTTCAAATCAAGGTAATATTCATACTTTGAAAGAAATGAAGGTAGTTCCTCAAAAGGAACTCCGCCTTCAACATCTCTGTTAAGAATTCGCAACTCGATGTTATTTTTTTCACACCATGCTTTTGCCATGTCTCTCTTGTCTGGAAAATATGAGGTGAAAACCATTAATGCAGTTCCTTTTTTCCTTCCACCTCTATAGTGGAACATACTTTCTATTGGACGGTCAAACCATTCACCAAATCGCTGTAAATCAGGAGTAGACACAATGACTTTGTCTGCTAGTGCTGCCTCTGGATGAACTCTAGATCTAAATCGTACGTCATTACCATGGTATTGTAAAACAATAGGAGTTGTTGGAACAATTAAACGTGATAAAACCAAAGCAGGAATATTTCCATTTGAATGAATAAGAGTTGGTCGAAATTTCAATAGACATTTAATGAGAGCTATGTAGAAAGCTCTGGTTGAATCGACCATTATTGCTCCTTTTGAGATTCTAGTGTTTCCATAAAGGTCGTATGCGGAATGCATGATAATTCTCGCATCATGGCCATGGTCAATCAACCATGTTGCCACAGGAGAATGAGTACCTGCAGTATTCCATACATAGAGAACTTTAATCATCCAATTAGCACCTCTAATCTGGAGGGATGAAACAGCCAAATATGACTGTTCTTAACTCTTTTTGTCTTAAGAAACTGTGAGTCACTCTTTTTTATGCTCAACATGTGAGCCGAATCGTATTACTCGGTCCTTCACGACTAAACGCCAAACATCATTAGGCATTGCATAGAATCCAGATACAGATTGGGCAAATACTCGTATCATTGGAAGGATTTGATATATGGACCGAAGTAAAATAGCACTAGGTCTAAATCTAAGTATCTTTTTTATAACACCAAGGTAGAATTTTGAAGCACTTCCGGAAACTAATTCGTATTTATCGAATTCTTTGGAACACTCGTGCTTATCGAAAACTTTACGACCAATGACTTCACAATCCCAACCCCGTTCCTCAAAATATGCTGCAAGAGTTGCACTACTACAAGATATTTCCCATATTTGAAGGAACTTTCTTTTTCCCATGTTCTAGGAAACCTTCTGATTTCTAACTAGTATTCTAAAATTTTAGGTGTTCTTTAAGGTATTCATTTCTATATCCAAGAGCTCTAAAAATCTGGAAAAAAAGAGGGTGTGGTTTATAAATAATCCACCTATCTTCACACAGTAACCCCAGGATGTAAAGAGATGACTGAGTCTAGTAGAATTAAGCTTGCTATCTTCGGATCTTCGAATTTTCTGGGATGGTCAAAACCATTCAACACTCGGATTTTTACAGGAAGCAATACAAATCCAGCGCTCTCTAGTAAGATAATGTTTCGACTTCAGTATAAATCACAAATGCAACGTCTTATCAATTGGAGTGATATCATCTATTGTGAATTTTTATCGCCGCTCGCCCGTACAGTGAGCCACATATCAAAGAAACCCATTTTCATCCGGATACATCGTGGTGAACTAGATCAAATGAATCGCTTCAAGGGAGTGAACTGGGAAAATGTTGCGTCTATTGTTGCTGACTCAAATGCGTATGTAGGTTTTATCAAAGAAATAGTTCCGTCATATGTTCGAGTGTTAAAATACCTCCAGGAGTTAATGTGCATCCATGGCCATTCAAACCATCTCACACGAAAAAGGTTTGCACTTGGAGTGTACCAGTTCATAGAAAAAGGATTTATTCACTACTTCTCGCACTCGCTGGTCATTACACTTTGTATCTTGCAGGGTACAGTGCTGCAGAACGTATTAATGCAATGACAAATGAACGATTTAAGTTAGGACACATATTAGAACCAGATGCAAAATTCCCAGAATGGCAGTGGGATAAAGAGTTCTATGTTCATCACGCTCTTGATGAGGGACTCTCAGTGGCAATTCAGGAAGCTATGGCTTCAGGTTTGATACCAATCGTACATGAGATTCCTATGTCACTAGAGCTAGTACCAAAAGAGCTGACATACAGATTTGATCATGAACTCATTGAGAGATTGGATTACCTTCATGGACTTGATGAAGATAAGCGTGATGAAATTAAAGAAGATCTAAGAAACAAGGTCATGACCGAGCTTCGAAATGAAGTTGTGTATCTTAAGAAGAAGGCATTATTTGAGGAATGGTTATCTTCAAATCAGTGAAGAGAGATTTCAGGATACTTATTATGATCTATTCGCGAATAAGTTTAATCTCAGAAGACTGCGTTTCGAGTTTCTCAGTAAGATTTATTGGCGAGACCATATTTCACCTCTTGATGCATGATGAAGGTCGGAGAAACTCTTGAGATTAGTAAACAGATTACGGAGTTAGATATCGAGAAACTAATTGAAATTAGCGGAGATGATAACCCATTACATACTGATGAGGAGTTTGCTCAAAGAACAATTTTCAAAGGACGCATCGCTCATGGGATTCTGTCTGCTGCACTGGTTTCTGCAGCATTAACAAAGATGTTTGGACCAGGGAATCTGTGGATGAGTCAAACAATAAAGTATACATTTCCAGTTCGAATCAATGACATTATTACTGCAAGATTGATAATAATTTCAATCGATAAGAGAAAAGTTGCTACTGTTGAAACAACGGTTTTTAACCAAGATGGAAAAGTTGTCCTAGAAGGAACCGCAGAATCAAGAGTCATGCATGTAAAATCAAAAAGGTGAGTTGAATTGTCACATCTCGAAAAATTCAATGAATATATCTGCCAAGTATTTGGTGTCGAATTAGGAGAATATTCAGATGATAGTACTCCTGATGACCTTGATAGCTGGGATTCTGTTACTCATATGGATCTAATGGCATTATTTGAAGATGAATGGGATCTCTCCTTAGATGTAGAAGAAATAACTGAAATGGTTACAATAGGGCTAATGAAAGAAGCTTTGAAGAGACATGGGGTTGAGCTATGAATATAGTTAATGACTTGTTCCAAATTTCAAAGGATATGGATAAGGTCGCGCTCTTTGCGGAAGACCAAACGATAACATATCCAGATCTTTATTCTGATATTCAGATGGTTTCAGCAAACCTCAGGGATTTGGGTCACAAGTCAGATGATAAGATTCTGTTGATTTCAGACAACTCGTTCTTCTGGGTGTCAACGTACTTTGGCACAATGGGTGCTGGTCTAGTTTCAGTACCATTACATAATTCAGTTAGTGAAGACCATCTTGATTTTGTTGTTCACTCATGTGAGATCAAAACATGTTTCATTCAAAAAAGGTATCTCAAGAAAATTGCGAAATACAGTTTTGATAATATTATAACTGATGAAGATGGTTTTGAGGGTACTACGTTCTTTGGGAATTTACCTCGCAAAGAATTCAAGTTCGCGGACGTAGATGCTGAGAAGACATTAGCAGTAATTCTTTTCACATCTGGGTCTACTGGAAAACCGAAAGGAGTGATGCTTTCACATCACAATATACATTGGAATACTAAGTCAATTGTGGAATATCTGGAGTTGACAGAGACAGATAGAATGATGGTTGTACTTCCATTTTCGTATTGCTACGGAGCTAGCTGGTTACACTCATTGGTAAGAATTGGTGGGCAAAATGTATTGAACAACCGATTCATGTTTCCCGGTCAAGTACTGGATGAGATGATTGAGAAAGAATGTACCGGTTTTGCAGGAGTCCCTTCAACTTTCCAAATTCTATTGAGAAGATCAGCACTCAAGAAAATGACATTTCCTAAACTAAGATTCGTTGCACAAGCAGGTGGAAAACTTACAAATCCATTTATTCTAGAGCTCATTGAAACTTTACCTACAACTGATATATTCATAATGTATGGTCAAACTGAGGCTACTGCTCGTTTGTCATATCTTCCTCCACACTTACTAGAATTAAAGTTAGGTTCTTGTGGAAAAGGAATTCCAGGAACAAAATTAGAGGTTCTCAAAGAAGATAATACTCCGATTAAGCCGGGAGAGATTGGAGAGATTGTTGCATCCGGAGGAAATATCATGATGGGGTATTGGCAGGATCCGGAAGGAACTGCAAAAACACTTAGAGATGGAAAGCTCTATACTGGCGATTTAGCAACTATTGACGATGAAGGCTTTATTTTTGTAGTTGATAGGCAAAAAGAGATTATCAAAAGTGGCGGTCATCGTATCAGTCCACGAGAGATTGAAGCGATATTAGCGAAAATTGATGATGTAGTAGAAGTCGGAGTGATTGGTGTTCCAGACGACATTATGGGTGAAGCAGTCAAAGCATATGTTGTCCTAAGGCAGGGAAGCAAACTTTCTGAGAGAGAGATAATTGACCATTGCCGGAAGAATCTTCCATCCTTTAAGGTTCCAAAGTTTGTTAAGTTCTTAGACAACTTACCCAAGAACGAATCAGAAAAGGTCATGATGGCAGACTTAAAGAAACTAAATGAACAAGGAGTGTAATTTATGATCAGCGGGTCACATATGGTTCCCAGTTTAGCATTTAATCAAAGTGTGCATTTTCGTAATGGTGCGATATCGCTGCTAAAGGAACTTGTGTCTAAGACGATCCTAGTAGTAGCATATCCTGGAGCTAATGAAAATGAATCTTATCAAAAGGTAATTGCCAATCTGGAGGGAAATTCCACTTATGAAGAGGAATGCTCTTCAGCTACAGAGTCAGAGGTTCAACGAATTACAGAGAAGTATTCTTCAAAGCAAATCAATTTAATTTTAGCAATAGGTGGAGGACAAGTGATGGATAGCAGTAAGATTCTAAGAATTCTACTCGAAAATCCCACTGTCAATTTCGCCAACCTAGCAGAAAGTGAGTTAGCTACGCGTACTGTCCATATGATTGCTATTCCGACAACACCATCCACTGGTTCAGAAGCAAATGGAACTGCTGTTATTAAAAACGACCAAAGGATCAAAATCCCTCATATTCATAGAATGTTAATTCCGGAAGTTGCTATCCTTGACGCGTCATTCCTCTCAACAATAGATGATGAACAATTATTCGTGTTCATTGGAGACATATTTGGTCACGCAAATGAAAGCCTTCTATCCAAAAGAGCAAGTCCGATGACTGCTGTCATTTCCAAAGCAATGATATCTCTACTGAAGGAAGCATCATCAGAGCTCTCAGAAAAGCCAGGAAGTATAAAAGCTCGGGATAAATTGCTACAGGCAGGATATCTAGGCGGACTAGTGACCGGTAGTGTCTATGTTGGAGTTTGTCATGCGCTGGCTCACGCACTTGAACAACAAAATGGAACACCTCATAGTACAGGTGTAATAACTCTGACTCCAAAATGTCTCGCGTGGCATGAGAATGTTACACAGGATCCGATTTACTCTGAATTAAAAAAGGATTTTGAGGAGATTGGTCTATCCGCACATACCAAACCTGATGTTCTAACTGGGATTGATATAGACACATGGATATCACAGACCTTGGAAGACCCATCTATTAAGACTTCACCAGTTCGAATGAAGGAGGATAATCTCAGGGAGCTAGTCGAATGGGTTCTGAAGAAATAACTGTAGAAACCATAATCGCACACGAGCAATTTAAAATTCCACAAGTTGAGAAAGAAAAGATACTACTCCCTCTCATCAAACAGCAGGTTCAAGATTCAATAGATTCGAGTGCAGCACTGCGGAAATTCTACAATACTTACAACAGCAATCCAGGCGATATTACAAAGATATCAGATTTAGCTCCAATCCCAGTTACAATGTTCAAGAGCTTCAATCTGCAAACCTGTGATGACGACCAAATTGTAAGGACGCTAAAGTCGAGTGCGACAACCACAGGCATTCCCAGTAAAATTCCAATCGATAAGACGACAGCTATGCGCCAAACAAGAGCGCTTGTTGCATCGCTGAAGAGCTTCTTAGGTACAGCTCGACGGCCGTTTTTAGTTATGGATACATCAGATGTAAACGATCCTACAGCTGCATCCATTAGTGCTAGAGGTGCAGCAATTAGGGGAATATCCAGCTTTGCAAGAAAGACAACATATGTAATGGATAATATTGATGGTGAGCTAAATGTCAATTTTGATAGACTCCAAGCATTCGTTGAGGAATACGGGGATGAGGAGGTCTTAGGATTTGGCTTTACTTACATTATTTGGACCAGATTCCTGCAAGTTTTAAAGGAAAAAGGTATGAAATTAAATATTCCAAATATTAAGATCCTTCATGGGGGTGGATGGAAAAAACTCACTTCTCAGGCGGTTAACAAGGAAACATTCAATCAAGAAGTTGGGAACATATTCAATACACATCCTAGCAATGTGTTAGACTATTATGGGATGGTTGAGCAACTAGGCCTTCTATTTGTGGATTGTCCGGAAGGTCATAAACACGTCCCAGATTTTGCAGATGTAATTATTAGAGACATCTATACAATGGAAGAAACGCCTGTTGGTGTCCCCGGTCTAATTGAAATTCTCTCTACTATTGCCACAAGTTACCCCAGCCAAGGCCTTCTCACGGAGGATGTTGGCGAGATTATTGGTATAGATGATTGTCCGTGTGGACGTAAAGGAAAATATTTTGAATTCCGGTCAAGAGCTGAAAAAGCCGAAACTCGTGGATGTGGGGATACATTTGCTGAACGTCGGGGGGACTAATCATGTCAATTCAACTTCTAACAAGCAATGGAGAATTCTATGAACCCTTCTTGAGAATTACTGATTTTAAAAAAATCGAAAGTGATGTAAGAGAGGGTATGATAAATCTTTTCGGAATACCAGTTACATCAATTATCGGGGTACTTCATCAATTCAGTCGTGCTCTTGTCCGTGATGAGAAAGTAAAGAAAATTGAAGGAATCGCATTTCTTTCAAACTGGCTACGAAAGGACAATCTTAGGAAAATCATTGAAACTAATCTTGGTTCTATCGATTATTTGGAATCCTTCGTTGGACAGGAAAGAAGGAAACTCAGAGCATTTCCTAGAGGTATAGTATGTCATTGGATTGCAGGTAATATCCCAACACTGAGTTTATTCTCTCTCTTCCAGTCTATGCTTGGTAAGAACGGAAATGTGCTTAGAATTCCTGAAGTCAGCCTAACAACGGTTTTGCCAATCCTTCAATTATTAGCTACAATAGAAACAGAGGGAATTTCTGGTAAAGATCTGTTGAGATCAGTAGCTGTTGTGTACTTCCCTTCCTCAGATTCAAATGCAAATTCAGCCTTGTCAATGATGGCTGATGCTAGAGTCGTTTGGGGAGGACAAGAAGCAGTTGAGGCAATCACGGGGTTACCCAATAAGACTCATTGTGAGGATGTTATCTTTGGCCCAAAATACTCCTTTGCAGTTTTTGATAAGAATGCCTTGGATTCAGAAGACCTAGATAAATATGTCAGAAACATAGCGACAGATTCAGTAATTTTTGAGCAAAGTGCGTGCTCATCACCACATGTTATCTTCGTTGAAACTGACAAGAAAGGAGTGATATCCTTTGCTCAGAAACTTGCTACTGAGTTAAAAAGACTCTCAAAGAGAATTCCAAAGACGGATTTTGATGCAGGTCGAGGTACTCTCATAATCAATAAGAGGGCAGAATATGCTTTAGAAATCGAGAAGGATGTTCTTGCTCCGAAGTCGAATGATTGGACCATATTGATAGATAGCAATATTTCTCTAGAAGAACCAGTCCAATCCAGAACAATCTTTCTAAAAGCAATCCCCAATATTCTACAAACAATAGCCCTAGTTACTCGCAATGTTCAAACAATTGGTAATGGAATACTCGATCCTAAAAAAGCAGAAGAATTTGCTAAAGGTGTTATGTATCGAGGAATCGCTCGAGTTGTGCCACCGGGGCAAATGCATATCTATGATTCCCCCTGGGATGGGATATTACTCCTTAGTCGTCTTGTTCGTTGGAATAATCTGACATTATTGAAATAGCTACGAATCTAGCTAAAGTATAATTCAAAAGGGAAATCGTCTTTGATGATATTGAGCAATAATGACAATCGCTGATATCCTAAAGAAATACAGAATTCCTGAGGATGCAAAAGGAACAACAGGAGTTCACAATCTTTCAGAGAAACATGTAACATATTTAGCACATAGTCAGTATCTGAAGTTTATTGTACCAAATAAAGGAGCATACATCTTAGTAGATTCCAAATTCTATGATAAGGTTTCAAAAATTGAAGGAAATACCTACATAGAAACAGAGAATGCAATTGTCGCTTTTTTGGAGATTCACAATTCGTTCCACAAAAATGTCCAATCATTTACTCCTGATGAATCGAAACCAAAAACTGGGAAAGCCTGTAACATTGACCCTACTGCACGATTTGGAAAAAACGTAGTACTAGGAGATCGCGTTACAATTCATCCGCATGTAGTTATTGGCAGTGATGTGACCATTGGAGATGATAGTAAGATCTTTGCCTCATCTACAATCTATGATAGGGTCAGAATTGGGAAAAGAAATATCATTGATTCTAATGTGAGCATTGGTGGCGATGGATATCGAATCATGAGAGATGGCGAGAATAAGATTCATCGACTAATACACATTGGTGGTGTTATGTTTGGTGATGATGTTGAATTTGGAAATAGTTCATGTGTGGACAGAGGAACTTTCGGAGATACAATTCTAGAAGATCGGGTATTGGTCGATAATATGGTCCACATCGGTCACAATGTGCACATCAAGACAAACTCGCAACTAGCTGCATCATCTTGTATTGGTGGTAGTACAGTAATAGGACGGAATTGCTGGATTGGTATTGGCGCTACGATTTCGAATAAACTTGTGATAGGTGATAATGCAAGTGTATTAATCAATGCAGTTGTTGTCAGAGATGTTCCAGAAAACGAATCAGTATCGGGATTTTACGCAATGCCAAATATGGCCTGGCGGTTAGTTGTCAAAGATCAAGCTAGACGATTTGGCACAAAAGCTGCTAAAGCAATGAAGAAGCCTGAGTGATAGAAATGGCAGACGTGACGGATAGAATAAAGCTTGAGAGGTATAAAGACACAGCGCAATTACATAGTCCGTTGATAAATTTCGATATTGATAAGCATGATATTGAAATGCGATTAGATCCACTCACTCGAAAGAAGAGTATTGTAGCTCTTCGCCTAGTGGATAAATATGAAACCCTTATAGAAAGAACAGACAAAGAATTTCTAGATACTCTAGTATCTGAAAGTACTGGAAAGTGTTTTTTCTGCCCAGATAAAGTCACAAGTTCAACGCCAAAATTCACTGGCAATATCCTTCCAGAAGGTAGAATCTCAAAAGGTGAATCGATACTCTTTCCAAATCTATATCCTCTATCTAAATATCATGCAATCATCGTACCTTGCAAGAATCATTTCTTAAAACCTGAAGAGTTTTCACCTGAACTATTAACAGACGCATTTCTTTTAACTCAGAAATTCGTTTCTTCACTTCCATCTAATGAAGTTCTCTTTGCTTCGTTAAACTCTAATTATATGCCTCCAGCGGGGGCAAGCGCAGTGCATCCTCATATGCAACTAATCGTTTCTCCTCAGCCAATGAATTATACTCAGGCAATGCAGGATGCGTTGGTAAGATACGAGAAGAAGAATAATCATGAGTTCTGGGAAGATCTCATTGAGCTGGAAATGCAACTAAAAGAACGTTATATTGGGAAGATAGGTTCAACACATTGGCTTACTCCATTCTCTCCGACGGGTACAAACGAAGTTTTAGGATTACTGCCTATTGGAGGATTTGCAGACCTCTCTGAAGATGATATTGCTGACCTTGCCCATGGCGTTTCCATTGTTTTGGGATACTACGGCGGGAATAGATTTTCATCATTTAATTTCAGTCTAGAACTCGGAAATCTAATTGATAAAACACGATCTAATAGATGTTTCATTAGACTAGTGACTAGGCAAAATGTTTCACCAGGATATAGGTCAGATGAGCATTTCTTCCAGCATCTACTTGATACGGAGGTTATTGTAATACCACCAGAGATTGTTGCAGACAAATTGAGAAGTAGATTCTTAGGAGTATAAACGATCCAATGATTGTCGAATCTGAGATCCTCCGATTGCAGGAATCACTGAGTAGACTAATTGGAAACAAACTTTTTTGTCCTAAAGATTCGCTCATGTTACATTTGGATTCAGGGATTTCAATACGAGGTATTCACATCCAAGGCATTAACTTTGATGGCCCTCAAGTAGCTAATAATCTCTCATCTATTGAGTTAAAGAAACTGGGAGATATAAGTTCAATAACCCGTAAGAGGCAATATTATGCTGGAAGGATGTTATCGAAGTTGAGTCTGCTCGATTGGTATCCTGAGAATCATATTTCTATGCAAGATATTACCGTTGAAAACAAGGATGATGGAAGACCATATTTTACAAGCACTGATTCCAAAGTCGCTTATGCTGAGTCACTATCGATCAGTCACAAAGAAGAATACGTAGTGGTAGCATGTAGCACACATAGAAACATCGGACTGGACCTAGAAAAGCTAACTAGTCACGATGGCATAGTAAAACGAGTCCAGAATACCCATAGCATTGAGGATATTAAAAAAATTAATGAAATACTTGGAGACTCGATTCCAGATCTTGACTTAGGAAAATCTTGTAGTGTTATATGGTCCGCATTAGAGGCAGGATTCAAGGCATTTCCAGCAAATGATTCAAAATCACCCATAGATTACAAGCTGATTATTGAGGATGATGAAGTTTTAGTAGGAAATCTTGCTAAGTTGAGTACAGATCATAAATCAGTTTACATTACATACGCAGAAGGTCACATTCTTACACTTGTGATTTAATTTTCAAAAAATTGGATTATTTGAGTTGAAAGGTCAACCTGCCTTGGAAACACTAGTTCATTATGTCCAATTCCATCCAGAAGAATGAATCTTATGTTCTCATTTTGTTTGATGATATCGATTCGTTCTGGAGTTGGCACAAAGGGATCATCTTTTCCGGATATCATCAATGTGGGGAGAGTGATGTTCTTGACTTCTTCGAAGACATCTAGACGCACACCAGATGAAAGGATTCGGTTGAGGTCCTGAGAGAATCTCACAGAGGATACTTGTTTTCTAACTAATGGTATCATTTTTAGATACTGCGACCTATTCTTACTACCAACAAGATTCAAGGCGATGACATTCACAATCTCTTCCCATTTCTCTCCATTGTGTAAATCTAAAAGACGACGGTAAATATCAAGATTCTTTCCTTCTATAGCTGTACCTAAGAGAACTATTTTATTGAGTTTCTCTGGAATTCTGTTCGCGAGAATAGATGTGATATTAGCTCCAAGACTAAAGCCGATAATATTGAGAGATGGATAATTAAGATATAGTATTAATTCCTCAAGAGTATCTGCTAATTCATACGGATTCGTATTCTCAGATGGCCCTGAGGTGCTATCACCAAATCCAGGAAGATTGGGAATTATGTTAAGCCATTCAACCTTTTTCTGTTTGAGTTTTCTCTCTACAGCAGATATTAAATTGGTAAGTCCGATCCTACCTCGAAATCCAGAGTGCAACCATAGTACGGGATATCCATTTCCTTGAACATAGAGATCCACTTTGCATTTATTAGAAAGACTGATGATTTGAGAACTATGGGCGATATTTGACATTAAAATTTCCTCTCAGTAGATGATTCATTCGTATTAATTCAAAGCTCTTTAGGAGGAGCAATTCCAAGATTATGCTCCACTGGCTAGAATGTGCAACTATAATCTATAAAACACCTTCCGAATGATTGCATAGACAAATCAAATTTATGAAATCCTTTATCAGTGCGACCTCAAGTAAACAGTCGAGGTTATCTAATGAAAAAAGTTGCAGTAGTGTTAGGTCGAGGTGGTCACACTGCGCAGACTTTTGCATTGGTTGACTCATTAGGAGATAAATTCGAATATATCTATATCATTGGGTTGCTTGACAAACTAACTCCAAAGAAGATTCATCAAAGGGGAAGAGTGCTTCGTGTCTTTACTCCTCGTTTGCTACCTCAGGACTCAAGGTTGATGTCAGTGATTCGTACGATTCTCACTCTGTTTCTTTCATTCATCTATCTATTAATTCTAAAACCTGATGTGATCATAAGTTGTGGAACAGGTATGACAGTTCCAGTGTTCTATTCTGCCAGGACATTGGGAATACCAACGGTATTCATTGAGAGTATGTCCCGGGTAGAAACACTATCAAAGACAGGGCGCATGCTTCGTGGTAGAGTAACTCTCTTCATGGTCCAATGGAAGGAAATTGCCGAGAAAGTTCCAGGTGTTGTATATGGAGGTCAGTTATTATGATCTTCGTTACTGTTGGTACAGCTCACTTTGATCCCTTAATTGAGAAAATGGATGAGCTTGCAAAGACTGGAGAATTAAATGAATCAATTGTCGGGCAAATAGGTAGAGGAATGTACATACCTAAACATTTCAGATATTTCAGATTTCTGAAGAGCCTTAATGCTGCATACGATAAAGCTACCGTAATCGTGAGCACTGGTGGTGCTGGAACGACAATGGAATGTGTTACTCGAGGGCTTAAGCTTGTTGTCGTGGAAAATACGACTCTTATGGAAGGGCATCAAGCACAACTTTTACGAGAAATGGAGAAACGAGGCCATTTAGTCTGGTGTAAGGAACTTGATGATATTGCTACCTCAATAGAAGAAGCAAGAAGAAAGTCTTTCCTCAAATTTGCGACTGATAGCAATTTAGCAGCTAAATATATTCTGGAACTGCTAGAGAAATAGTAAACCAACTCAAAGAAAAAATCAAGAGAACCAGAAGGATGTGTATAAACTGAATGGATTCCCAAGATTGGTTGATACTCACTGCCATCTTGAAAATGAAGTATTCGATTTGGACCGAGATTCTGTAATCAATGCCGCAAGAAACTTGGGTATCAGTATCATCACCTCTGCAGTTGATAAACAATCTTGGAACAAGAATTGCGAGATTGCTGAAGCATATCCAAACGTGTTTGCTTCAATTGGATTGGACCCTTCACAATTCATTGATTGTGACCTCGTTATTGCCTGGATTGAATCAAATAAGGAGAGGATAATATCAATCGGTGAAACTGGTCTTGATCATTACCTAATTAGAGATCATCAGGAGCGCGACCTCCAAGAAACCTGTTTTAGAAAATTAATTGAACTAGCAAAAAAGCTTGAGTTACCAATTCAGGTGCACTCACGTTCAGCTGGTAGAAAGGCTCTGGAGGTACTTGAAGCATCCGATGCAAGCGAGGTTCATCTCCATGCATTTGATGGGAAGTCGAATCTCGCAAGAACTGCATCTCGAGACCTCGGATACTATTTTTCCATTCCTGCATCAGTTGTCAGGTCGCCTCAAAAACAGAAACTAGTGAAGGCAGTCCACATTGAACGTTTACTCCTAGAAACAGATAGTCCGGTTCTTAGTCCGGATAGACAGACCAGAAATGTTCCCGTAAACTTGCAGATTGCTCTTCGAGAAGTAGCATCTATCCTCAAGAGAGAGGAGGAAGAACTACGTGAAATCATATTGGAAAATACTTTGAGACTATATTCGAAAATCGAAACCCATTGACATAATTCATAAGCACGTTGTTTTCGTGAGGTCATGCTGACCCAAAATGATGGAAGATATCGAGAAGAACCTGGAGAAGATTGTCGAGGTCACTACCAGAAAAGCGGCAATAGAAGAATGGAATATTGCAGCAGAAAAACAAAGGACACCTCTGTATAATTATAGATTTGATCACGTCAAAGAAGTAGTTGATCTTGCTAAGTACATTGCCGCAGGTACTGATGCAAACTTGGATGTGGTAATCTTAGCAGCTTGGCTGCATGATATTGCTAAACCTGGAATTGGAGGGATTTCAGCAAATGACCACGGAATCGTAAGTGCTGAAATCGCAGAAGACATACTTCTCGAACAGGGGATAGACTATGAAACGATATCTCAAGTTACTGATGTCATTCGAAAACATGTGGGACTAACGATTGAAGAAACCCTTGAACCAATCGAAGCTCAAATTCTCTGGGAGGCAGATAAAATTCTCAAATTGGGAATAGTAGGATTACTCCAATCGATCCTGAATGAGATTCGGATTTTTCCGGGTCAGGACCTAAATGAAATTAACAAACGATTGCAAGAATTTCTACAACTAGCAGCAAATCTTGCAGACTGTGTTGTTACGGAGAGAGGGAAAGAGGTTGCTAAGGAACGTCTGCAACGTCTGAATTTGCTAGCAGATATGTTGGATTCTGAATTGAATCTAGGAAAGAAATGAGGAGATAGATTACTTATGGATTCAAAGATTAGAACAGTTGGCATTCTAGCAATAGGTAACGAAGTATTGGATGGGCTTGTCCTCGATACAAATTCAAATTGGATGGAACTACGACTCGTAGCATTGGGTCTGCAGATGAAAAGACTGGTTTCAGTTCGAGATGAGATTGAAGAGATTGGAAAAGCTCTCAAGTTTGTTATGGATGCTTGTGATGTCGTTATCACATCTGGAGGTCTCGGTCCAACTCATGATGATATGACATTGAAAGCGCTTGCGAGTGCACTCGGACTGGAGGTTTCTGAAAATGCGGATGCTTTGGCAATTGTTGAAAGGCAATACAAAAACTTGCATGAGAGAGGAATTGTGCAATCGCCAGATATGACCGAAGCAAGAGTAAAAATGGCAAGAATACCAGATGGTGCGATTCCGCTAGATAATAGGGTAGGAGGAGCACCAGGTGTTAGGCTTCAAGCAGGTAATTCAACTATCTTTGCATTACCAGGAGTTCCAAGTGAGTTGAAGTTCATCTTTGATGATTCTATTGTTCCATGGATTAGTGAGAGAGTAGCACAGAAATTCTACGAAGAAGTCGTGGAGTTCGGGATGCATGATGAATCCACCTTTGCACCTGCGATTGATGTCGTGATGAAAAAACATCCAGGCGTGTATGTGAAATCAATGCCCAAGACTTATGGAACATCAAAGACTCTGAGAGTCTGGATTTCTGCAAGGGGCGAATCTCTGGATGAGATTACAGAGATGGTGAAAGGTGCGATAAGAAGCCTTGAGGAAGTAACAGGATTACAATCAAGTATTGTCGAATCTTAGTCTCAACTCTGCCGATAGATATATTCCTAGGTTATTCTTGCTCCATTGGTAGGAGCACAACAATCTTGCAAGTAGAATTTACCATTGTCTTTGAAGACATCATCGTCTTCTTTATAGCTGTAATCTACGCAGTAATCATCCTTACTATTGCAGATGTTGGCAGAAGGAAGATGAATCTCAACTCAGATTTTACAAGAAAGATCATTCATCTCTTTGCTGGAGCTGCGGTCTGGACTGTTCCATACTACCCACATCCCTGGGTAGCCACTTTAGTAGCTCTATTATTTGTTATAATGTTGGGTATGGCCAATACAGAACGTTTTGGTAGATTCTTTGCGGCAATGGCAAGACCCGAAGACCTTGATCATGGTAGTGTTCGTGGACCATTCTGGTATGCAGTATCAATCACCGTCTTGACAGCCATCTTCACATTTACTGGTAATGCAGGGATCTATTTCATTGCTGGTGGTGCAATACAGATAATGATGTTCGGTGACGGAATGAGCGCTCCAATTGGAATGAAATATGGTGCTAATCACAACAAGGTAATTTTCGGATCTAAGAGGAGCGTTCAGGGTTGTCTTGCCCTGTTTGTATTTGGATTTTTGGGAGCACTTATCGCATTCTGGTGGTTCGGTATCTTCAGTCTTGCAGTACCAATCTTCACTCAGGGTACAGGATACGTGAATATGATTCTTCTCGCATTAATTGGAGCATTTACAGCAACAATCGTTGAGCTGATCAGTCCAAAAGGAACAGACAATGTCACATTGCCTATGATCTCATGTGCTGTGATGTTTCTGGTTGCAA
>Ga0315535_1001016_pt1 | contig 19185 bp, 16 predicted proteins | sample SalMarSW160220MG_2_FD_203092 | JGI IMG/M metagenome (GOLD analysis project Ga0315535, IMG submission 203092) | Salt marsh sediment microbial communities from the Plum Island Ecosystem LTER, Massachusetts, United States - Salt Marsh Sediment SW1602-20 ... | reverse complement strand
GGTCGCGGCGGCGCGGCGGCGTGATTGCCGCTCGATCAGATCGCGCACGGTTGATCGCCCATTGCCGACCACGGCCGCGGGTTTCCGAATGGCGGCAGCGACGACGCGATAGTCGATGACGATGATGCGGAGGTCGGTGCCTTCCACGAACTCCTCGACCACCACCTCGTTGCAGAGCTCGCGCGCGGCGTCGATCGCGGTCTTGGCGTCGTCCCAGTTCTTGAGGCCGACGGCGACGCCTTTGCCTTGCTCGCCGCGCGCCGGCTTCACCACCACCGTCTCATGCCTCTCCACGAAGGCGCGCGTGCGGGCCTCGTCGTCGGCCGTCACCTGCTCGGGCACCCGCACATTCGCCGCTTCGACGATGCGGCGGGTCACGCGCTTGTCGTCGCAAATGCTCATGGCGATCGCCGTCGTCAGCGCCGTGAGGCTCTCGCGGCAAACGACGGAGCGCCCGCCATAGGTCAGGCGAAAGAAGCCGCCCTCCGCGTCGATGATGTCGACGCCGATGCCGCGCCGCCGCGCCTCGTTGATGATGATCAGGGCGTAAGGATTGAGAGCCTGATCGTCGAACGGCGCTTCGGTGAACAGCCTCTCGTTGATCGGGTTCTTGCGCTTGATGGTGAACGTAGCCCAGCGAATGAAACCGAGCTTCTCGTAAAGCGCGATGGCCTGCTCGTTGTCATGCATCACGGAGAGGTCCATGTAGGACGCGCCCCGCTCCTTGAAATGCTCGGCAAGCCGGCGCACCAACGCTTCGCCGATTCCGGGCTGGGTGGCTTGCGGATCGACGGCCAGACACCACAGCGACGACCCGTGCTCGATGTCGCCGAACGTGGCGTAGTGATCGACGCCGGTCACGGTGCCGATAATGCCGCCGGTGACTTCGTCCTCGGCGACGAAATAGGTGATGGCGCGGCTGTCGCGCTTGGACCAGAAGAAGTCGGGCGGCACGGTGACCATGCCCCGGGCAGAATAAATGCGGTTCACCTCCTCGGCGTCCTGGACGGAGCTGAGGCGGTGGATATAGAAGCCACGCGGCTTGCTTTTCGCAGGCTCGTACTTGCTGAGATCGAGCCGGTAGGTGTGCGACGGGTCCAGAAACAGCTCCTGGGGCGCCGAGGCGAGAACCACGTGGGGATCGAGGATATAGAAGGCGATGTCGCGCCGCCCCGGGCCTTCGGCCCGAATGCAATCCGCAAGCTCGGACGCATTGGCGAATGTCTGGCCGAACAGGAGGCGTCCCCAGCCGCAGTCGAGCGCCACGTTGCCGCGGATCACGCCGTCCCAGTCGGCGGTTTCCACGCGGGGCGCGATCCTCTGTACGCCCGTCTCACTATGGTGCTTTTCCATGCTCATCGCGGCGCCTCAGATGTTGTGGGCCTGAAGCCAGAGTTCCAACAAGGCGCACTGCCAAAGCTCGGATCCGCGCAAGGGTGTGATGTGCGCTTTCGGATCGTCGAACAGGCAGGCGAGATAGTCCGGCCTGAACAACTCGCGATCCTGGGCCGCGCGCGATGTGAGTGAGTCCTTCGTCATCTCCAGCACCGGCCCGTCGATATATTTGAGGGCGGGCACCGGGAAATAACCCTTGGGCCGGTCGATCACCTCGGAGGGGATGACATCCCGCGCCACGTCCTTCAGCACACCTTTGCCGTCGTCTTTAAGCTTCAATTCGGGCGGCACGCGGGCGGCAAGCTCGACGAGCTCGTGGTCAAGGAACGGCACGCGCGCCTCGAGCCCCCAGGCCATGGTCATGTTGTCGACCCGCTTCACCGGATCGTCGACCAGCATCACCGTGGTGTCGATGCGCAGCGCCTTGTCGAGCGGCGTCTCTGCGCCCGCGCGGTTGAGATGCGCCTCGACAAGCCGGGCGGGCTCGTCCGTCTCCGCCATCCACGCCGCGCCGAGATGCCGGCCGAGCTTTTCGCGGTCGCGGTCAAAGAACAGGGCCTTGTAGTCGGTGATGATGTCGTTGGAGTTCTCGAGCCTCGGATACCAGTGGTAGCCGGCGAACACCTCGTCCGCACCTTGGCCGCTCTGCACGACCTTGACGTGCTTCGCCACCTCCCGCGACAGCAGATAGAAGCCGACATTGTCGTAGGACACCATGGGCTCCGACATGGCGGCGATGGTATCCGGCAATGCGCCCAGCATGTTGCTGGTCGGAATCATGATCTTGGTATGGTCGGTGTCGAAATGCTTGGCGACGATGTCGGAGTATTTGAACTCGTCGCCGGCCTCGCCATGGGCGGCCTCGAAGCCGATGGAGAATGTCTTGAGGTGCTTCTGGCCGGCCTCCGCCAGAAGACCCACGATCAAGCTCGAATCGACGCCGCCGGACAGCAGCACGCCGACGGGGACGTCGGCGATCATGCGCCGGTCGACCGCCTGCCGTAGCGCCGCGCCGACACGATCCTTCCACACCGCGTGGTCGAGGGTCAGATCCTCGCGCGTGCGCGTGAACTGAAGCTCCCAATAGACATTGTCCTTGATCCGTCCATCGGGCTCGATGATGCGGAGCGTCGCCGGCGGCAGCTTGCGGACGCCTTTGAGGATCGTGTGCGGCGGAGGCACCACCGCGTGGAACGTCATGTAGTGGGCGAGCCCGATCGGATCGATGCCAGTATCCACGCCGCCGGCCGCGACCAGCGCCGGCAGGGTGGAGGCGAAGCGCAGGCGCTTGCCGTCTTGCACGTAGTAGAGCGGCTTGATGCCCAGCCGGTCCCGGGCGAGGACCAGCCTGCCCGTATCCCGCTCGTAGATCGCGAAGGCGAACATGCCGTTGAAGCGCTTCGGCGCTTCGGGTCCCCAAGCGTGCCAAGCCTTGAGGATCACCTCGGTGTCGCTCGTGGAAAAGAACCGGTAGCCGCGCGCCTCGAGCTCGGCGCGAAGCTCCTTGTGATTATAGATGCAGCCGTTGAAAGCGAGCGTCAGGCCGAGCTCGGAATCGACCATCGGCTGCTGGCCGCGCTCCGACAGGTCGATGATCTTGAGCCGCCGGTGGCCGAACCCGACACGCCCGCGTGCCACAATCCCTTCCGCGTCCGGCCCGCGTGGGATCATCGAGCAGGTCATGGCGCTCAAGGCCTCGACCGAGGCAGGCGAGCCGTCGAACGTGATCTCGCCGCACAAACCGCACATAGGAACGCCTCTAGTTGAATAGGTTTCAGGCCACTGCGAATAGCAACGCAAAGTGGCGAGCAAGAATGGGGCCGATCTTCCCGCCAAGCGCCTGCCGAGCGGAACGCGTAATCGCCAGTCTAGGTTTCTGTGTGATTTCGGGTGTTATTGCACCAAATCGGCGAGCGGGCAAATTCGGGCCAAGTGGGACGCGGCAAGAACTGCCGACAAATTGAAAAAAACGCCTACTTAACGTGCAAATTTGCTGAAATGTCACACGAGCAGCAATTGTGTGCGCGCGGTCGAGACTGGCTTAAATCTGCCCGACTTGGCCTTAATCGTACGCCCACGGCGAACCTCAGACAGGGAACCGCGTTGTCCGGTAGGGCAGAGAACAACGTCCTCCGTCAGCGCCAGGTCACGTTCGCTCGCAAAAACGTCAGCGATTTCAGGGTGGCGGCAGGCATCCCCTGGGATTACGCTGATCGGTCAAGGGGACCAGGAGATGGGCGGACGCCCCCCAGTTGTAGGGCCACTCGCTGTAGTTGCCGTGATGATGCTCGCGAGCCTGTTCGCGGCACCGCCTGCTGGCGCGCAGATGCTGGTTCCTCTCTTCGGCGATTCAAAGCCGAAGGTCGTCAAGAAGAGGCACTTCCGGCCGACTCTGCCCAAGCGAAATCCCATGCGCGTGACGGCCAGTGTCTCGGCGGACACAGTCGCGCCGCCCAAGGCCGAGAACAGCGAAGTCTCCGCCGTGGTCGGCACGTCCTCATCGGCCAGCGTCACGGTGGCGCTCGCCGAGGCCAAGGCTGACGACTCTGGCGTCACGCCATCGGCCAGCACTGTCTCTGATTCGTCCGACTCTACCGACACAGAAACGTCACAACATGACGAACCCGCAGCGCCTCAGGACGTCGCGGTGGCGTCGAGCGACGCGGACACGGACTCCGCGCCTGCCGCGGACGAGACGGCATCGGCAGACTCGGCTGAGGATTCGGCCAGCGATACGACGAGTGGCATCACGTCTGACGACGCCGATGACGCCGCCGCTCCGGCCGCCGAGACGGCGGAAGCACCGCCCGTCGAAGAGGCCGCGCCTGCAACTGAGGCGGAGCAGGCTGCCGATCAGGTGGCGGACGAACCAGCCTCTGCCCCCGACGAGGCGAAGCAGACGGACGACGCTGCGCCGGCGGAGGCGGAGCTCACTGTCGACGCCGCGGCTGATGCAACGCCAAGTGCTCCCGCAGAGGCTGCGGCGGAGCCGGCGGAGGACGATGCCGCCGAGACGACTGCGACCACGGACACCTCAGACAAGACCGCCGACGAGACCGCGCCGCCGGTACCCGCAGCGATGGCGCCGGCAGAGAACGCTGACGCGGCGCCAAGCGCCCCCGCAGAGGCTGCGGCGGAGCCGGCGGAGGACGATGCCGCCGAGACGACTGCGGCGACGGACACCTCAGACAAGACCGCCGACGAGATCGCGCCGTCAGAACCTGCAGTGAAGGCAGCGGCAGCAGCTGCAGATGACGAAGCGCCTGCCGAAACCGAGTCAGCCGACGCGAGTTCGGCCACCGATACGGCGCAGCCTGCCGCGGCGCCGTCTTACGATGCGAGCGTCGTTCTCGAGGTCTCGCCGCCGCCCGACGGGCCCACGGAGACTAAAACCGCCGCGCTAACGCCGCCGAACGCACCCGTGCCCGACGAGGCCGCGCCGGCCGACGATGCGACACCGGCGGCGGCGGAGGCGAAGCCTGACGGCGATGCGGCGGATGCAAACGAGTCTGCCGAAACGTCCGACGACAGCGCCGAGCCTGCCAGTGCCGAGCCGGCAGTGGCCCAACCTGCTGAGGTCGCACCCCCGCCTGCCCATCCGATCGTCGCCGCGATCCGCGTCAGGCTTGCTGAATCGGACTTCCGGAAGGGCATCCGTGCCGCCGATCTCAAGGCGCTGGACGAATTCTACGGCACGCGCGAGGGGCCGCCGCTCTGGGTCACGGACGCCGGCTTCACCGACAAGGCGCAGGCGGTCATCAAGGAGATCGGCAAGGCCGACGACTGGGGGTTGGACGCCTCGGCGTTCGACTTGCCGCCTGCCAGCGATCTGCTGGCGACCCAGAATGCGATTGTCGACGACGAGCTTCAGCTCTCGCTCGCCGTTATGAAATACGCACGCTATGCGCAGGTTGGGCGGTTGACCCCGAAACAGGCGAGCCCGCTGTTCGACCAACACCCCCACCAGCGCAGCCCAAAGACGGTGCTGACCGAGATTGCCGCCGCGTCAGCGCCGGACACCTATCTCACCTCGCTCCAACCGCAGCAAGAGCAGTTCAAGCGCTTGCGCCAGGCGTTGCTCAAGGCGCGCGCCGCGGCGAAGGCGCGTGGCACGAAGCCGAGCAACGATCGCGACGTGCAGCTCATCGTGATGAACATGGAACGCTGGCGTTGGCTGCCGCGCAGCCTTGGCGCTCTCTATGTCTGGAACAATGTGCCTGAGTACAACACCCGCGTCATCAAGAACGGCAAAATCATCTATGTCGAGAAGACCGTCGTCGGCCAGCAGAAATACGCGACACCGCTCTTCTCCGCGCCCATGCGCAACATCGTGTTTCATCCGAATTGGACGGTGCCGCCCACCATCGTGAACGAGGATCTCGCACCGAAGCTGCAAGGCAGCGGTGGCGGATTTTTCAGCACGTCCAAAAACGCGATCCTGGCTCGCTACGGTCTCAAGGTGAGTCTCAAGGGAGAGCCCATCGATGCAGACGCCGTCGACTGGTCAAACGTGAACATTAGCCGCTACACGTTTACGCAAGACCCGGGGCCTTCCAATGTGCTCGGGAAGCTCAAGTTCAATTTTCCCAACAGGCATGCCATCTACATGCACGACACGGTGCAGCCCGAGCTGTTCGATGAGCGTGTGCGTTCGCTGAGCCACGGCTGCATCCGCGTGCACGACCCCGACCGGTTTGCCGCGGAGCTTCTCGCCCAGGACAAGGGCTGGTCGATGGCCCAAGTGAAGAACCAGCTGGCGAAGAGTCAGACCTCGGTGATCAGCCTGAACCGGCGAATCCCCGTGCACATCACCTATTTCACGGCGGTCGTCGATGAGTACGGCAATGTGAATAAGCTCGGTGATATTTACGGGATCGACAATCGCATGGCGGCGAAAATGTTCACCAATCCCGCCAGGTTCCCGGTCCCGGCCGTGCCGGCCGATCTCGAGGCTAGCAACCGCGATCGGAACCGGTCGAGCGGTGGTGGGCTGGACAGCATCATTTCCGGACTGTTCGGGAACTGATCGCGCTCAGGCCTCGCCCGCGCCGGCTTTCAGCCCCGCCAGAAGCGAGCCCGCGAATGCCGTGAGCGATGGATCGCGCGCGCCCATCACCAGCACCACGTCCCCGTCTCTCGCTTCCGCGGCAACGCAGCGAACGAGCCAGTCCCGCGACGGCGCAAACGCGGCATGCGTCCCGCGAGCCTTGATCTCCTCCACGATGTCCGCGGCGGAAAAATCGCGCGTCGTCGTGCCGCCGGCATAGAACACTTCGAGCATCCACAGGCGATCCTCGGGCGAGAGCTCTTGCGCGAAGGTGCGGACGAAATCCTGGCGCAGAAAGCGCGTCGGCCCATAGCCGTGCGGCTGATAGATGGCGAGGACGCGGCGCGCCCTTAGTTTCGCCGTGCGAATGGCGGCGGCGATCTTCTCCGCGTTGTGGGCGAAGTCGTCGATCACCTCCACGCCCCGCGCGCGCCCGACCGTCTGGAATCGGCGGCCGATGCCTGAGAAGCGCGACAGCGGCGCGACCATGTCGGCGAGCGGCACGTCTACCGCGCGGCATGCGGCGATCGCGGCGAGCGCATTCATGACGTTGTGTGCGCCGGGAACCGGCAGCGTGAACATGGTGTCCTCGACACGGAAGCGGCTCGATTCGGCCTCGAGCGCGACCTCTTCGCCGCGCACATCTGCACGCGGGCTCAAGCCGAAGCGCAAGCTTCCGCCAGCGAAAGCATCGAGAATCTCGTCGTCCCCCACGACCAGCGTCTCGCGCGTGCGGGCGCGCAAGGTGGCGAACATCGCTGCGACCTCGTTCATCTCCTTGTGGTCGCGCTGGAGGTTGAGGATCACGCCCACGGCAGGCGTATAGCGCACCAGCGAGCCGTCGCTCTCGTCCGCCTCGACCACGAGAAGATCGGAGCCTCCGGCAAACGCATTGCCCGGCAGGTCCTCCGCTTGCAGGAGCGGCAAGTCGCCGCCGGTGATAACGGAGGGATCGCGGCTGCTCCCGCGCAAGATCTCGAAGATCATGCCGGTGACCGTCGATTTACCGCTGGTGCCGGTGACGGCGATCGAGCGGCGCCCGGCCACGAAGTAAGCGAGCATCTCCGAACGATGGACGATCGGAACATCGTTCGCTTTGGCTGCGGCATAGTCCGGAACTTGCGCCTCGACCGCAGTCGAGACGACGAGCGCCGCGCAATCCTTAGCCACCCCGCTGCCATCCTGCGGGAACACGTGGATGCCGAGAGCCTCGAACTGTGCGCGAAGCGCGGATCGCTCGCCGTGATCGAAGGCGCGGTCGCTGCCGCTCACCGTGCCGCCGGTCATCGCCTGAAATTGGGCGATGGCGCTCATGCCCGAGCCGCCGAGCCCCGCGTAGTGGAAGCGCCCGGCGCCGTAGGGATCGGGGATCGTGCGTTCGTCAGGCGGTGTGATGAGGACGAAATCGCCTTCGCGCACGCGGTCGAACAGGGCGCAGACATCTCTATTGGCGAGGCGCACGCAGCCCTGGGAGACGGGCCGCCCGACCAAGTCTTCGTGATTGGTGCCGTGGAGATAGATGTAGCGTTCGAGCGAGTCGTGCCCCGGCCCGCGATTGATCCCGTCCTCGAGCCCGTCGAGGGTGAGGATGCGCGTGAGGATGAGATCGTCGCTGCAAGCTTCGTCACGCCACACCGCCCCGGTCGGCTCGCGCGACGAGAACACGGTGCCGGCGCACGCGCCGTCTCCAATCCGGGCGTGGATGCGGTGCCATCCTGGCGGCGTCTTGAACGAGTTCTCCGTGCCCCCGACGCCGTTTCGTGCCGTCGAGACGGGCCACGCGGCAACGGCGCCACCGTCCTCGATGAGGGTTGCGGTCTGCCGTGCCACATCGACCACGAGCAAACGGCCCGGCAGTTCGGGTGGCGCGCCAGGGCGGCTCAATGCGGCACGCGCCAGCTCGAGCGCGCGGGAGGCTATGAGATCGGGGGGCTGGGTCACGGCGCGCACTCTGCCACAACGGGCCGGCGCATCGTCACCCCTTGTTTTGCGAAGTCAGCAAGAGAATGCCAGGGCCGGCGAGACGCCGCCGGCCCTGAAAATCGCGCTAGTACCAGTAGCGGCGCCCGTAATAGGGGCCGCCCCAATAGCGGTAAGGCCGGTAATACCGCGAGTAAGGCGGTCCGTAATAGTAGTTGTAGCGGGGCGGCACGTAGTACCGGTAGGGCGCCCGGTAGCCCGGGTAGTAGCCCCGGTAGCCGTAAGGGCGATAGCCCCAGCGGCGCCAATAGCGGACGGGCTCGACGAGTCCGCTCTGATTATTCACGCTGTCGATCTTGGGAAGCGATGCCGCCTTCGCGGGACCGGCGCCAAGCGCGAAGCCCGCCGCCATCGCCGCGACGGCAAGTGTGATGAGGGAGTGACGCATTTCATACTCCTAGGACGCAACCGCCCCCGGGCAAGCGTTTAGCTTATCGGGGGCGTGCGATCGCGGCAACACGGCTGATGGTCAGATCGGCGTGAGAGCCGTTCAGAAGCGAGCAGACGCGCCTAGTAGAAGAGCGGGCCGCCGTACGGGTAGTAGTACTGCCAGTAATGGTACTGGTAGGGCCGATAATACGGACGGCACGTCCAGGTGCAGCAATACGGGCGCACATAGCGGCGTCCGCAATGGCGGGCTCTACGGCGCCAACCGACCTGCTCGACACCGGTATTGGCGCCGCCGGCGGTCTTGGTGACGGCGGCGTGATCGGAAAGGGCAAGCGGCGCCGCGGAGGCGACACCCGGCGCCAGGAAGAGCGCGCCGGCAATAAGCGAGATGGCAAAGGCCTTACGCATGACAAAGGCTCCCTGTGTTCTTTGACCCAGCGAAATTATTGTTTGGCGGAAGCTACCACGGGTCAGTTTCCGCCCCGTTAGCGCCGCCTTAGCGTTTCGCTCACCATAGCACCGCAGCTATGCACTTCCGTCACAGCCTCAAAGCAGCGCCGAGGCGGCAAGCAGGATGAGGATCTCGCTCAATTGCTCTACCGCGCCGAGCACGTCGCCGGTCTGTCCGCCGATCTGTTTGAGGCTGAGCCGCGCCATGAGCAAAAGCCCGGCGACGACAAGCAGTATGGCGACGAACGCCACGCCGAAGCCGAGACAGAGCAGGAGCGCGAGGAGCCCGAGCAGAACGGCGGTGAGGACGCTGCCTTGGGGCGGTGTGCCGGCGGACGCTGAGAGCCCGTCTTGCCGCGCGCGGGGGACCGCAGCCATGAACACGGGGACCGCCGCGCGTGCCCCGGCATGGGCCGCGATCAGGGCTGCCGCCGCGAGACCCGGGTCGACCAGGCTCGCAATGGCGCCGACGCGCAGAAGGATGGAGAGAAGCAGCGCCACCACGCCATAGGCGCCGCTGCGGCTGTCGCGCATGATCTCGAGCTTACGCTCTTTGGTTGCACCGCCGCCGAAGCCATCCGCCGTGTCGGCAAGCCCGTCTTCGTGGAGGCAGCCGGTGATGAGCGCAGTGGCAGTGACCGCGAGCGTGGCCGCCACGAACGAGGACGTGCCGGCCCCGTAGCCGAGCCAGTAGACGAGCGCGCCAAGGGCGCCGATCCCAGCGCCGATCACCGGGAAGGTCCATACGGCCTGCGCCAGGTTTGCCTGTGCCGGGCCTGCGCCAAAGGGAAGCGGCAGCCGCGTGCAAAAGGCTAGGCCCGTCCTGATGTCCGTGGTAATGCCGCCCATCCCCGCCTTGTTTCCCGGTGCCGCGCGTTTTTCGCAGGCCAGACCAGTCCGTTACAGCCCAAAGAAGTCTACCCCAAATGACCCGATTTGCTTCCTTTGCGGACTTGCGCGCCGCCTGCCTCGATCTCCCTGAGGGCCACAAGGATGTGGCAGAGGCCGTGGCGCGGCGCGAAGAGCGGCTGACCAAGCCGCCCGGAAGCCTGGGGCGCCTGGAAGAGGCGGTGGCCTGGCTTGGCCTGTGGCAAGGCCGCAATCCGCCCGTCCTCGACCGGGTCGAGATCCTGGTCTTTGCCGGCAATCACGGCGTGACGGCGCAAGGCGTCTCCGCCTATCCGTCGGAGGTCACGGCCCAGATGGTGGCGAACTTCGCAGGCGGCGGCGCGGCCATCAATCAGCTTGCCCGCGAAGCACGCGCCGAGCTGCGCGTGGTGGCGCTGTCGCTGGAGGAGCCGACCGCCGATTTCACCGTTGCACCCGCCATGACCGAGGCCGCGTTCCTGGAGGCGGTCGCGGCCGGCTACGACGACGTCTCCGATGCGGCCGATCTCGTTGTGCTCGGCGAGATGGGTATCGGCAACACGACCGCCGCGGCGGCGCTTGCCGGCGCCTTGTTCGGTGGTGGCGCCCGCTTCGCCGGCCTCGGCACCGGCGTCGACGATGATGGGCTCGCCCGGAAGCGCACGGCTATAGAGACGGCGCTCGCGCGCCATGCCGATGTGCTCGACGATCCGCTCCGCATTGCGGCGGCCCTCGGCGGGCGCGAGCTCGCCGCCATCCTCGGCGCCTGTCTTGCCGCGCGCCACAAGCGCATTCCCGTGCTCATCGACGGCATGGTGTCGACGGCGGCGGTCGCACCGCTGAAGGCGCTGCGCGCCGATGCGCTCGATCATACGCTCGCCGGCCATATGTCGGCGGAAGCCGGACATCGTCTCTTGCTGCAAGAGCTCGGGTTGAGGCCGCTGCTCGATCTCGGCATGCGGCTCGGCGAAGGCTCCGGCGCTGCCGTCTCGGTTCTGGTGCTGCGCGCAGGACTCGCCTGTCACACCGGCATGGCGACCTTCGAGGAAGCCCAAGTCTCCGACAAGGAGGCCTGATCCGCTCACACCGAAGCGATGGCGTGAAAGAAGGTGCCAGTAACGTTGCCGCGTCGGCCGCCCGCAGTGCCGAGCGCATTGCCTTCGCCGTCGGTGACCTCGGCCAAGGGCGCGTCATTCCCCGTCTCGACGAGAGAAGCATAGTGGAACTCGTGCCCGCGCACCGAGTCCCCCTCATGTCCGAGCGCACAGTCTGACAACAGCCGCGCCTGGCGATAGCCGAGATGGAGCTTGCGCTGCGCGAAGCTCGTGGCGTGACCGAGCAGCCCGGTCATGGCGTGGCGCACGCCCTCCGCGTCCTCGAGCCCTTCGCCGAGCACCATGTAGCCGCCGCACTCCCCATGCACGGGGCGCGTCGCGGCGAACGCGGCGAGGCCGGACTTGAAATTTTCCGCCACGGCGAGGCGTCCGGCATGCAGCTCCGGATAGCCGCCCGGAAGCCAACAGGCATCGCAAGATGCGTGCGGCGCCTCGTCAGCGAGCGGTGAGAACGGCACGATCTCCGCAGCTTGCCGCCATCCTTGGACCACATGCGGATAGAGAAAGGTGAAGGCGTCGTCTTGCGCCAGCGCGATGCGCGCACCCGGCGGCGGCAGTGCGGCTTGCGCTGCGGATGAGGCGATACGCGGCGGCGATGCCAGCGCGAGGATCGCATCGAGATCGAGGCAGCGCTCGGCCATATCGGCAAGTGCGTCGAGCCGTGCATCGAGATCGCCGTGCTCGTTTGCCTGCACCAGGCCGAGATGACGTTCGGGAAAAGCGAGCCCCGCATCGCGCGGCACCACACCGACGACGGGGATCTGCAAATCGGCGATGGCGTCTGCCACGAGCCGCCGATGCCGGTCGCTGCCGACCTTGTTCAGCACGACGCCGGCAATGTGGACTCCGGTGCGATGGCTGGAGAAGCCGCGCACCAGCGCAGCCGCCGATTGCGATTGCCCCGCCACGTCGAGTACGAGCAGAACGGGCATGCCATAACGCGCGGCGAGATCGGCCGTGGCCCCGGTGCGCCCCGGCTCCAAGCCGATGCCGTCGAACAGCCCCATGACGCCTTCGATGATGAGAACGTCGCTTCCAGACGCCGCCGCGCCCACAAGCCCGTCGAGCAGCGCGGGTCCCATGGCCCAGCTATCGAGATTGACGCTTTCCCGCTCCGTCGCCGCCCCATGGAACGCCGGGTCGATATAGTCGGGTCCGGCCTTAGCCGCCTGTACCCTGAGCCCGCGGCGGCGCAAGGCGCTGAGCAGCGCCAGGGTCACCGTGGTCTTGCCGGCGCCGGACCGCGGCGCGGCGACGATCAGCGCCGGCGCGGTCATGGCCCCGCTCTCCCTTCGTGACGGCGGGCCACAAGCGCTCTATAGCGGAAGTCATGAACGAGACCTCCCGCCCCCTCCGCAAGGGCTGGACCACCGGCGCCTGCGCCACGGCGGCCGCCAAGGCCGCCTATACGGGCCTGCTGACGGGCGCGTTTCCCGATCCCGTTGAGGTGACCTTGCCGGGCGGCCAGAAGCCGTCCTTCGCCCTGGCCACCACGGCGCGCGGCAACCGGGTCGCCACGGCCGGCGTGGTCAAGGACGCCGGCGACGATCCCGACGTCACCCATGGCGCGCTCATCCTGGCGACGGTGCGGCCCGGTGCGCCCGGCAGCGGCGTCAGCTTTCGCGCCGGCGAAGGCGTGGGCACGGTGACACGTCCTGGTCTCCCCATTCCGCCGGGCGAGCCCGCCATCAATCCCGTGCCCCGCCAGATGATCCGCGACGCAATCGCCGAAGTTGCTGCCGCGCACGGCGACACCGGCGACCTGGAGGTGGAGATTTCGATTCCCGACGGCGAGGCGCTGGCCGCCAAGACACTGAACGGTCGCCTCGGCATCGTCGGCGGGCTGTCGATCCTCGGCACCACCGGGATTGTCATTCCGTATTCTTGCTCGTCCTGGATCGCCTCGATCCACCGCGGCATCGACGTCGCGCTCGCCTGTGGGCTCACCCACCTCGCCGCCTCGACCGGCTCGACCTCCGAGGCCGCCGTGCGGAAGATGCACGACCTGCCCGAGACCGCGCTCATCGACATGGGCGACTTCGTCGGCGGCACGCTGAAATACGTAAAGACCCATCCCGTGCCGCGCGTCACCATCGCCGGCGGGGTCGCCAAGATGACCAAGCTCGCGCAAGGTTTGCTCGATCTTCATTCCAAGCGCGGCGCGGTCGATCTCGATGCGTTGGCCAAGCTCGCCGAGAACGCCGGCGGCTCGCCCGATCTCGCCGCGCGCATCCGCGCCGCGAACACGGCCGCGGAAGCCTTCGATCATGCCAAGGCGCAAGGCATCGCGCTCGGTGACGCTGTAGCAGAACGGGCGCAAGAGACGGCGCTGGCGGTCGTTGCCGGCAAGCCCGTCGAGATCGAGGTCGTCGTGTTCGACCGTGACGGCCAGCGCGTCGGCCATGCCCCCTTCGCTCACGCCGCACCTCCGCGGAATCGGCGGCGATAGTCGGCGTCGTAAAGGGCGCTCTCTCTGAAATCTTCGGCGGCAAGCGCGCGCCCCACCAGGATCACCGCGGTGCGCTCGATGGGATTCGCTTTGAGCTTCGCGCTGATATCGGCGAGCGTGCCGCGCACGATCCGCTCTTCCGGCCAGCTCGCATGCGCCACGACGGCGACAGGACAGTCGGCGCTGTAGAACGGCAGCAGCGTCTCGACGACATGGTCGAGCGTGTGGATGGCGAGATGGATGGCGAGCGTTGCGCCCGTCGCGGCGAATGCGGAGAGCTGCTCGCCTTCCGGCATGCGCGAGGCGCGCCCCGGCACCCGCGTCAGCACCACACTCTGCGCCACCTCCGGCACGGTGAGCTCGCGCCCGAGCGCGGCGGCGGCGGCGGCGAAGGCCGGCACGCCCGGCGTCAGCGTGTAAGGAATGCCGTGGGCATCGAGCCGCCTCATCTGTTCGGCCACGGCGCTGAACACCGAAAGATCGCCGGAATGGAGACGCGCTACATCGCGCCCGGCCTCATGCGCGGCGACGTATTCCGCCTCGATCTCGTCGAGGGACATCGGCGCGGTATCGACAAGGCGTGCGCCTTGCGGGCAGTAGGCAAGCAGCGCAGGTGACACGATGGAGCCCGCATAGAGGCAGACCGGACAGCGCGCGAGGATGTCGCGCCCGCGCACCGTGATGAGGTCGGCCGCGCCCGGGCCAGCCCCGATGAAATGGACGGTCACGCGCCGTCCTTCGTGGCGGCGATGGCGCAGGTCGCCGGGCCCAACACGAGGCGCGGCACGACGAGCGTGGATTGAGGCCCGCACGCCGCAAGTGCCGCAGCCTCGGCGACCGAAGGAACGCCGAAAAGCTCTTTCACGCGCGGCGAGGAGGATTGCGTGCGCGGCCCCGCCGCCTCGAGTTCGCCCGGCGTCACCAGGACGAGTTGCACGCCGCGACCTGCCGCCGCTTCGATGATCCCCGGCTCGCTGCCCTTTCCGTCCGAGGTGGCGATGGCGCTCAGCGCCTCGCGCGGCTTGCCCGCTTCGGTGAGCGCCGCTTCGATTGCGGCGTCGATCTCCTGCCCTGAGGCGCCTTTACGGCAGCCGATCCCTGCGACGATCATGACTTCCCCCAAACCCATTGTGTGACCGGCATGGCGGGACGCCAGCCCATCTTGTTCCCGATGCTGTCGGCCCGCGCCACGGCGATGCGCATGAGATCGCCCCCGAGCGCAGCGTGCCGCGCGATCAACTCTGATTCCGTCTCAAGCGTCACGGCATTGGCGACGAGCCGCCCGCCCGGCTTGAGCGCGGCCAGACAGCCTTCCAGCACGCCGGGCGCACTCGCACCGCCACCGACGAAGATCGCATCGGGCGCTTCGAGCCCATGAAGCGCTTGCGGTGCGGCGCCCTCGGTAACGTGAAGACTGGGCACGCCGAAGGCGGCGGCGTTGCGGCCGATGCGCGCAGCGCGGTCGGCACGCGCCTCGATGGCAATTGCGCGCAAAGACGGATCGGCGAGCATCCATTCGATCGCGATGGAGCCGGAGCCCGCACCAACGTCCCACAACAGCTCGCCCCGGCGCGGCGCCAGCGCGGACAGCGTGATCGCGCGGATCTCGCGTTTGGTGATCTGGCCGTCATGCTCGAACAGATCGTCGGCGAGACCTGGCGTATAGGCGATGATGCGCGCGCCGGGCGCGGCAACGACCTCGATGGCCAAGGTGTTGAGCGCCGCAGCATCGCCGATGTCGAAATCTGCGGCGGTCGTGGCTCTGATGCGCTCGTGGTCACCGCCGAGCGCTTCGAGCACGGTGAGCCTTGAAGCCCCGAACCCGGTCTCGGTGAGAAGGCGCGCGAGTGCCGCCGGCCCGTCGGCGTCGGACGTGAGCGCCAGGATCCGTGCGTTCGCGTGAAGGTGCGGCCTGATGCGGTCGAGCGCGCGGCCATGCACCGAGAGCAACACCGTCTCAGGCATCGCCCAGCCCATGCGCGCCGCAGTCAGGCTGAAGGCAGACGGCGCCGGCACCACCCAGGTCTCCTCTGGCACCACGTGGCCGGCGAGCGTCGCGCCTACGCCATAGAAGAAGGGATCGCCTGAGGCGAGCACGCACACCTGCCGCCCCCGCGCGGCCAAGACCGCGGCGATCCCTTGGGAAAACGGACTCGGCCACGGCTTCGCCTCGCCATGGATCAGAGGTGCCGCAAGCGCCAGATGCCGGGCGCCGCCGAACACGATCTCGGCCCGGGCGACGAGATCCCGCGCGCCCGCGCTCAAGCCGTCGATTCCGTCCTCGCCGATGCCGACGATGGACAGCCAGCGCCGCGATGGGGCAGGGTCCGGCATGATCGGTTCAGGGCGCGCCATGAATATCCTCATCCTCGGCGGTACGGCGGAGTCCCGCACGCTGGCCGGGAGCCTCGCTGTAACCGGGCGTTTCGACGTCACGTTGTCCCTCGCGGGCCGCACAGCGAGGCCACTGGCCCAGCCTGCACCGATGCGCAGCGGTGGCTTCGGTGGCGCTGAAGGTCTCGCGCGCTATCTGCGCGACAAGACCATTGATGTGCTGATCGACGCTACGCATCCTTATGCCGACGTCATCTCCGCAAACGCTGCGCGCGCCGCTGCCCTGACGGGCGTGCCGCTCGTCGCGCTGCGCCGCGCTGCCTGGGAGAAGGTGTCCGGCGATCAGTGGATCGAGGTCGAGAGTATTGCCGCAGCAGTTGCCGCGCTGGGCCAAGCGCCCCGCCGCGTGTTTCTCGCGCTCGGCCGCAAAGAGATCGCGCCCTTCGCCGAAGCCCCGCAGCACACCTATCTGGTGCGGAGCGTCGATCCCGTCGATCCGCCGCTCGCCGTGCCGCACGCCATCTATCTCACTGCACGTGGACCGTTCAGCGAGGCGGAGGACCGCGCGCTGCTGGAGCGCCACCGCATCGACGTCATCGTCGCCAAGAACAGCGGCGGTGACGCCACTTACGGCAAGATCGCTGCTTCGCGCGCGCTGCATCTGCCGGTCATCATGCTGCAGCGTCCCTCGCTGCCCGAGGTCGAGGCTGTCGAGACCGTGGACGACGTGCTTGCCTGGCTCGATCATGCGGTCACCTCCGCCGCTTCCCGCGGCGTGTAGACGAGCGGCGCGCGGCCCTCGCGGGCGATCAACCGCGTCTCGGGCGAGCCGACCAGAATAAGCGTCGCCATGTCAGCCTTGGTTGCGGCCGCTTGATCGAGCGTGGTGATGGTCACCGCCTCGTCGGCGCGGCCTATCGCCCGGCCGAACACCACAGGCGTCGACGGGGCGAGATGCCGCGACAGGCGGGCGAAGGCCTCGCCGAGCTGCCAAGGCCGCGCGACCGAGATCGGATTATAGAACGCGATGACGAAGCCGCCCGACGCGGCGGCATCGAGCCGCTTCTCGATCACGGGCCACGGCTTCAGATTGTCGGAGAGCGAGATGGCGCAGAAATCGTGACCGAGCGGTGCGCCGACTCGCGCGGCGACGGCAAGCATGGCCGTGATGCCGGGAACCACCACGATATCCACCGCGCGCCAGGCATCGGGCCCGCGCTCGATCTCCCCGCACACCGCGGCCGCCATGGCGAAAACGCCGGGGTCGCCGCCTGAGACGATGGCCACATGGGCGCCGTTCGCCGCGTGGCGCAGCGCGGCTTCCGAGCGCTTCCCCTCTTCGCGATTGCCGGACGGATAGCGGAGCTGGCCCTCGCGCTCCGGCACGCGGTCGAGATAAGGCCCATAGCCATAGAGCGCTTCGGCCGCCGCAAGCGCGTCCGCCGCCTCTGGCGTCAGGTAGCAGTCGTCGCCGGGCCCGAGCCCGATGATGGAAAGGCGCCCGCTCATGGTTGTTGTTCCCAGCCCGGCACCAGCACGACGGCGAAATAAGGCGCGCACGTATCGAGCTTGTCGGTGAGCTTCATCACCGATGCGTTCGCCATGGTGCCGCGCTCCACATAAATTGCGCGGTCGAGCCGCCCGGCGCGGTCGAGCGCACGGCGCACTTTGGCAAGATGCCGTCCGATCTTCATCACCACCGCGGCGTTGGCATCGGCAAGCCGGCGCTCGAGCTCGTATTCGGGCAGCGTGCCCGGCAGTACGGTGAACACGTCGTCGCCTTGCGTCATCGGCACGCCGATCGACGACCAGCAGCCGGACATGCCGGTCACCCCGGCAATGACCTCGGCCGGATAGCGCGACGAGAGCCGCACGTGGAGATGCATATACGATCCGTAGAACAAGGGGTCGCCCTCGGACAGCACGGCGACGGTACGGCCGTCGTCGAGGTGCTTGGCCACAGCCTCGGCGGAGGCATCGTAGAAGGCGCCGATCGCGTTGCGATAGGCGGCGTCCTCTTTCGGGATCTCGGTGGTGACAGGATAGAGCAGCGGCAGCTCTTGCGTGCCATTGAGATGCGCGGCGACGATGGTTCGCGCGTTGCTCGCGTTCCCCGCCTTGGCGAAATAGGCGACCACGTTCGCCTGGTGGAGGGCCTCGATGGCCTTCAGCGTCAGCAGCCCGGGATCGCCGGGACCGACGCCCACACCGATGAGACGGCCGGTCATATCCCCTCCTTGGCGAGTGCGTTTAGGGCGGCCGCCGTCATGGCGCTGCCGCCCATGCGCTCGCGCACGATGAGATAGGGCACGCCATGCGGATTTGCGGCGAGCGCGTCCTTGGATTCCGCAGCGCCGACGAACCCGACCGGGATGCCGAGGATGGCGGCGGGCTTCGGCGCACCTCCGTCCAGCATCTCGAGCAGATGGAATAGCGCAGTGGGCGCATTGCCGATGGCGACGACCGCACCTTCCAGCCGATCGCGCCACAGCTCGAGCGCCGCGGCCGAACGCGTCGTGCCGAGCTCTGCCGCAAGCTCTGGCACCCGCTCGTCGCGCAAGGCGCAGATGACGTCGTTGTCGGCGGGAAGGCGCGCACGGGTAACGCCATGCGCCACCATCTGCGCGTCGCAGAAGATCGGCGCACCGCGGTGCAGCGCGCCGCGCGCCGAAGACACCAGGTCCGCAGAGAATTCGATCAGCTCAGCCGCATCGACGCGGCCGCAGGCATGGATCATGCGCACCGCGATGTCGGCTTGCGCGGGCGTGAAGCGCGAGAGGTCGGTTTCGGCACGGATGATGGCGAAGGACCGCTCGTAGATGGCGGCGCCGTCACGGATATAGTCCTGCTTAAGCATCGGCCGCCTCGCGTATCGAAAACTCATCGACAGCGGCGGCAACGTCCGCCTCATTCACATAGTACGACGGCGTGGCACGCGCCGTGGAGTTGCGTACGAGCCCCGCGCCTTGCGCGGTGCCGACCACGGTGAGCGGCGCAGGAAAAGGATGCGCGCAGCCCTTGGCACAGCCCGAGACATGAAGGGCGATGCCTGCGCCGGCGAACTCGACCTCCTCCGCGATCTCCGCCGCGAGTCTGCGTGAGGCGATCAGGCCCGAAGCGCAAGCCGGCGCGCCGGGGCAGGCGACCACGCGGCGGCG
>Ga0315535_1001015_pt1 | contig 19187 bp, 15 predicted proteins | sample SalMarSW160220MG_2_FD_203092 | JGI IMG/M metagenome (GOLD analysis project Ga0315535, IMG submission 203092) | Salt marsh sediment microbial communities from the Plum Island Ecosystem LTER, Massachusetts, United States - Salt Marsh Sediment SW1602-20 ... | reverse complement strand
GCATACAGGTGTACGCCGCCGTAAATGCTGAAATATATGAGTAGAAACAGAGTCATTCAGTGTCTATCCAGTGATAACGTTTCGGTTTGTATATGATGACGAATACAAAATACAGCAAAATACTCCTCAACACATCAGGCGCGGTTAAACGGGTGATCCCGAAGGCTGAAAATTTTTTAAAATTTAACACTGTCGATAATTAATAATTAAGATGCGACCCTGATGTTTTTTTAGAAATGTCCACGGGCGTATCGGAAAGATCGAACCACCTCTGGTCTGCCAGAACCACCGACGTGTGGATCTGTCGGTCGGAAATGGACCAGTATGTCTTGAGCAATTGCGCTTTTTCTTGGGGAGTAACCAATCGAAAGCCGTGCTTCTCATAGAAGCGAATCGCCCAAACAGCATCCGCCCAGGTGCCCACCAGCGTCGGACGAGTGAGCTTCCGGCAAAGCTCGGATAAGAGTTTTCCACCGATGCCCTGATTTCGCTTTGCGGTGCGGACATAGGCATGCCTGATGAGTGTGACGTCTTTCACGTCCTGAATGCCCATAATGCCAATCAACTGACCTTCGTCTTCATAGCCCCAAAAAACCACACCGTGATCGATTTCGTGGCTGAGCTCATCTTTGGACATATAAGGAACATGCCAGCAGTCTTCGGGGATAACGTCGTGGTAAGCTTCTGCGGCATCGTTGATGATCGAATACATGGTTTCAAAGTCTCTGGTGTTACAGGGTCGAATCATGGCACCTCACACTGCGTGGTATGGGGAACGTTCGAGCAGAACGTTCACAATTCTAAATTGATGTCATCAATCTCCTGTTCTCTCCCTGCTGATATCAGGCGACCTATAAAATCATTGCGATCTGTATCGCTCAATGCCCCGGCCCATGACATGATGCAACACTCCGGGAGCATCTAATCTTGCTAATCTTGGCATAACCCGTAACTCTCATATTGAATATTGAGAGTTAAGCACTTTTTGCACAAACCTCCCCTCTTATTCTTCGACTGTTTCATTTGCCATTGATATTTATTTCTTTTTACCGGCCCTCATCTTTTTTCCCAGTTCCCTAATTTCCACCAGGTCTTTTTTCATTTTGGCAAATCCGTACCATGTTGAATAGTCATAGTTTATGTGAAAGGCACCCTGAAAAGTTTTCATCCGGTGATCCATAAACATTTCATAAAGGATTTCCTCGACATTTGTGTTTACTTCATAAAAGGTCAAAAGATCCGGATATGCCGCATATTCCTTTCTCTTTTTAATAATTCCGTCCTGGTAAAGGCCCGCAACAATTTCAATCGCTTCAGCGAAAAGCTTATCTGCCTCTTTGACCATTAAGTCGGCATTTTTCATGTTTTCATTTACAAAATTGGGGCAATGACACTGAGTGCATATATCTGTAAAGCGTTTCCGTTCTGCCTGAAATTCTTTCTCTGTAAGACGGGCTATTTTGCCTGCCTTTACCACATTCAACCTGCCCGTTGGATTTCCCTCCGGATCAAGGACTCCTAAGCCTTTAAGAATGGTGGTTCGATAACCCATCCATTCGGAATCGACCTCCGGGAGGCGCACGGCAAGGAATCCCCATGCCGAAAACACCCGATGGTCGCCATCAGGCATATGGCAATGCTGACATCTGGGTGCACGGTCCTTATTTTTAGGATCTATAGTCCGGTTCATTAAATAGGTAACACCATGTTTTGAACCGGAATACATCTCCCACTGTGCGTGATCGAATCCCATATGACAGGTCATACAAGCCTCGGGTTCGGCGGCCTCTGCTTTAGAAAAGGCATGGCGGGTGTGGCAGTTCTGACAGTCCATTCCGAAGCGATAGTACTGTCGGCCTTCACTTTCGCGGGCCTTGTCATTCTTCAGTCCCAAAGTATGGCATCCCCCGCACCCTTTCTGGCCCTCAATAAATGACTTGGGCTGTTTGTGAGTGTAAGGCATTGCCTCCAAAGCAATGAGACCCAACGCGTGTTTGCCCGAAAGATATTGTTCAGCTTGTTCTTCATGGCATTCCTGACATGTCTCTATTGTAGGAAGCTGTACATTTTCTATGTCTGTAGCACTTTTATGGTCCGCCCCGTGGCAATTGTTACATGTCAGCTCCCCGGCCATGAGACTACGATTGAAATCCTTAACCTGCTCGGGTGATATTTTAATGTGGCATTCTTCACATTTGGATGATTTGCCAAATGAACCGGAAACTCCCAAAAACATATAACACGTAAGGCAAAGTCCACAGACAAATGAAATTTTCTTGAACATTTTGCACCCCCTATTCAAAAGCATGAAATTTATTTGTAAACGGTTAGCAGCTTATCATCAAGATCTTTAGTGGTCATCAGAAACAAAGTTTCCCAGTTGGTACTCTTATCAACATCTCAATATCGCTTTTTTTAATCAGATTAAATGCGACGTCTACCCCTGGCAGCCTCTTTCTTGTCAAGCCGTAGCTCACAGCGAAGGCTGATAATCAAAAATCAAGTTTGACTCCATTTACAGTTTAGACAGCGTTTTAGATTTTCATCTTTTCCAGATCAATCTCCTCATCAGTTACCACAAGATCGTCAATCAACCATCTATTGTTTTCAAAAATCAAAGAATAAATTTCCTTCTGATCCGCCTCCCCGGCCACAGCTTTTATTTTCGCTTGAACAGCGACCAATGCATTTTTATCCGTTATCTTTGAATCCAAAACCTTGAATTTAAGTCTTTCATATTTAACTTTCTTTAAGGCATTCCAGGTTTCCACAACCCAGACAGACATTGGTTTATTGCCACGGAATTTAGCGCTTGTATAAGGCCCTATTTCATCCATCCGGGAAGTGCCATAGGTTTCAAAAAACAGGCTAACAACTTCAATGGGGTTTTTGGAGGGAGTATCATTCCACCCAGGTAAAGCAAGAACAGGCCTTACCCCAACATGTTCGCCAACCGCGCTGCTCAACCACCCTGAAAGCCATTTCGCCTGCCGCCTGGCCTGTTGGATGGATTGGATATCCGTCCCTTTTGGAAATTTGAGACACTCGCCGTCATATATCACGCTGGCATCGGCAACTGGATTTTTAGAGGTCGCTTTTGATGGAAGCATTACCGATTTGTTAAAATGGTTTTAACCCATTAACTTGTTCATTTTTTGAGCGAAAGCCTTGCAATCAGGTTTCAGGTGTCAGGAGTTAGAAACAAATTAGCTGATACCTGAAACCTGAAACCAAAAAAGTCTTGGATAGCTATTAACAAACTGGTAATGCACCCCTTTTGATCGGGCTTTTGTTTCAACAGCAAATACGCCCGGAGAACCGACGACAATGTGATCGATATTGAAATTACCGGCAGGAAAATCATGGTACACAAAATACCCATCCCTCATAAGATGATTGAGTTCCTGACCAACCGCAATTTCACCCTCGTAACCCAACCGATAAGACCGTCGCAACTTTAAAAACTTGATTAATTTAAAAAGACAATAAGCGATAAAAACGATTCCAGCAATAAAAAACACCTTAGATGCCGATGTTGAAAATTTTGAGGTTCCAGAATGTAGAAGAGAAATATAGTATGCATAGAGCATGAGGGGAATCGTAATCATCCAAACAAGGTGTTTGATTATCTCATCATTAATCTTAGCAATTTGTCTATTTAAGGATTCCCCGGGACTCCTAAAAAACTTGTCAGTAAATGGCGATCGATATCCTTTCACTTGCTGATATTTTCTTAGCAGGTAGAGCAGTGACATCACGATAGCTAAAATTCCAAAAACCAAGATTATTGGAAAGTAAATAAGTAACCGGTTCAATTATCCACCTTTATTATTTCATCGTTTGTTCGTCGTCATTAATTTAAGCTTGATTTTTTATGAATACTATCCGTTATACCTTTTTAATCAATGATCAAGGTTTGACCACTTTCATTTCAAACCGGAAAATAGAAGTTTATTATAGGATGTCCCGGAATTCTATATTATAGTGTTCAAATCCACTATAACGTATAACATAATGACGTAATTGTTTAAATTGTGTATAGTTTGTAATAGAATTGATAAAAAACTTTTTGAAATGGAGGTTTTTCAAATGTTGCATAATCTATCCATTCGGGCGATTTTGACGGGAATTTTCTTTGGAATATGGCCGTTGTTAATGAACAGGAGCGGCCTGAGTGGAAACGTTTCTTCGTTTATTCTTGTTGTGATAATGTTGGGGTGTGTTCTACCTTTTTCTGTTGGCAATCTTGGGAGCATTTTCAACCCCGATGTCAAATTGTTGTTTGCGATTGGTGCATCTGTTTGTGGGGGTGCCGGGATCCTGTTGTTAAACAGTATTCTTGCCAGGGCAACACCCCAAAGTGTTGGTTTGTTACTTGTTTTAACTTTTGTTCTACAGATGATAGTGCCGGCTGTCTACCATGTTGTTGTGACGGGTGGACTGACAGTGACGAAAGGGGCAGGATTTGCACTGGCCATAACATCAGCAATTTTATTAACTCTATAGGACCCCCCCCGAGGCAATTATCAAGCAACGCGCGCTTATGAATTATCCATCAATCTTAACAGCAAGCATTGAGACTGAGCCTCCATCGACCCTTTGTACCGGAAAGCTTACTTTTTCCATTTCCGTTCGAAGTCCAAGTATATAAATAGTGCCCGAACGAAAACTAGGATTTTTCGTTAAGATCAAGGAAGACGAAAATTTTAACCACAGACATACATTGAGTATTTCGAGGATTAAAATTTGAGTCTGACGCAGATATTGGCGGAAAAGACAGTTTTCGTTCAGGCACTAAATAAACGGTAGGTAATGATCCGGCATCGGAACAGATAACATTGCATCATCACCGAAATTTTGGTAATTAATCAGAGAGTTAAAATCACCTTCAATCAACATTTCTCGAACATATTTTTCAAATCTCATCGCCCAGTCAAAAGGAGGTATATCTTTGTTATTCCAGTTATAAGCAGCCAGGTTATGAACGATATTTCCGCTACCGATGATTAGAATACCTTGTTCTCGTAATGACATGAGCCGATTTCCCATTTCATAGTGAAATATTGGTGGCTGGGTCTCATCAATACTAAGTTGGACCACGGGAATATCAGCCGTAGAAAACATATGTTTCAGCACTGACCAGGTTCCATGATCAAGTCCCCAGCTTTCATCAAACCTTACCGGAGTCGGTTTGAGCAGCTCTTTAACATGCCGGGCAAGTTCGGGACTTCCGGGAGCAGGGTATTCTACTTGGTATAGTTCATTTGGAAACCCGCTGAAATCGTGAATTGTTGGAGGAATAGGGTTTGAAGTCACCATACAGAACGGTATGTAATAATGAGCAGAAACAGAAAGTATGGCCTTGGGGCGTGGAATTGATTTACCTATAGAAGCCCATCCCTCGGTATAATTGTTTTTAGACAATGCGTTCATTGGGTTACCATGCCCAATGAAAATTGCGGGCATTAAATTCGTCAATAAAACACCTCCCTTTATTCGCCCGACATCAGACATTCACCGGCCGGCAATTTGAGGGTCAATCCATGGGAACTTTTTAAAATTTACAGATCAACTTGTTAATCAAGGATCAGGGTTTTACCCCAGTCTATAGGATGTCCCGGAATCTCCCCGTATTGGCTTTACCGCCTCCAGTTGATTAACTCCGACGATGCCGCTTTTGTCAGAATGCTCAGATTCTCTTTGGAGTTAAAAAGTTTTTCACACAACTCACACTTTCTATATTGAACAATTTCACGGGCCTTGAATCCTAAATAGGAAGCCATGTTTGTAAGCCCCATGGTCCTGATAAGATGATACAATACATGGGTTTCCCCTTTCCGAAACAACGCGTCGATGCTATCACTGCAAAGGTTTCCAAGATAGAAAAAGTGTGTGTTTGAAAAGCAATTTGCCGCGTCACAACAGGCAAACATGTCCAGTTCCGGAGAAAGGTATGGATTCATTGAACACACATTGGGTGGATAATCTGTAAATACCCGTTGACGATCGAATTCACCTGCACGACCGAAATAAATGACAGGTTCCGGAAAAAATTTTAAGTGATGATGCCGCAGAAACTATTCAAACGAATCATCCTTTTTTGAAAAATCAGTAACAAAGGAGATAAAATAATCAAGACCATGTTTTTGACAGCTTAACGCCGCGCGAACGATGTTTTCACGGTTAACATGTTGCTGATGCCAGCGACTGTAACTGAGCCGAAATTGCGACAAACCCTTCGACATCAATTCTGAAACGACGCGATCTGTTTCTTCCCGTGTCTTTGCCCAGTATCCGTTGGTAACAATTCTTGAATAGATCCCATTTTTCCTGCAGAGCTGAATCAATTTGCAGATATCATCAAAAAATAAAAGCGGTTCACCCGCTGTAAAGCTGATACCCGTAACATGACAACGGGCCATCTCTTGAATAATATCTTTCGCGCGGTCAAAGTCCATTTTTGCGGTTCCGGGCGACGCGTCCGCGGCAACACAATGACCACACCTAATGTTACATTTAGTTGAATATCCAAATGCGATTTGTCGAACTGGGTTCATTTTAATAAACGTCCTTTTGAAGTCCCTTGATAATTTATCAAAGGTCAAGGGCAGACCACGGTTTCATTTCAAGGTAATTTCAGCTTTTTTTAGTTTTACCGGTCATTTTTAAATAGATTCTGCATCTGGCCCGGAATTGCCGGTGTGGTGACGGTTTCCGCCTCTGTTCCGCCCGGCAGTCGAAATGTGAGCGCGTGCGCATGCAGCGCAAGACGATCAAAGGCAAAATTCTTTTTCAGATAATCTGCGGCCCGTTTGGAGCCGTAACGGGCGTCCCCGACCACCGCGTGACCGGACAGCTTTGCGTGGCGCCGGATCTGATGCTTGCGGCCGGAGAGAAGTTCAATTTCCACCATCGTGTAATGGGCACTGCGGTCAAGGATTCGGTAACGTGTTCTGGCAGGTTGCCGTGGGCCGGCGCCTTGGGGCTGAAGGCGTCCACCGGCAGATTTGGCAAGCGCCCAGCGCCATGTTCCCCACGGGTCGGCGCCTTGCGGGTTTTCCAGCATGCCATGCAAAATAGCGACATATCGTTTTTTTACCTGACGGGATTCAAACTGCTTTGAAAAAAATCGAAACATTTCCGGGGTGGCGGCCAGTAGAATAATGCCGCTTGCCTCCTTGTCGAGTCGATGAACAGGATTGACGCTGAAATCCGAGTCCAAATCTATCTGAGCTAAAACGGACGGTTCTTTTTGAATAAACGCGGATACCAGGGAGCAAACATCTCGCCCGGGTTCGTTGTGCACGGTAATGCCGGAGGGTTTATCCACCACCAGCCAGCCCTTTCCGGTGGCGAGCACCGGTATAGGTAATGATTTGCTGTCAATGATTATCATGGGATCTTTTTGTTGATATGACAGTACGGCACCTGTCATATTGGCGGCCTTTATAAAGCTATTTGTCGAGTTATTTACTTATTTATGGACATCCCGTAGGTTCCCTGTTCTGGAAAGTTTTCAATACCTGTTCAACGAGCATGTCAGGCGCTGTAAGCATGGCGATATGCCCTTGCCCCGGCAACTCTACTGTTTTGGAACTGGGTATAGTCGCCTGAACTTTAGAAGCCATGTTCCTAAGAATCTCGGAACTGTTTTCCCCAACAAATAGCGTCGTTGGTATCCGTATACTGCTAAAGGATTCTGCTGAATATTTGTAATGGATAAGAGCTCTAATCTCACGTGGAATTGTTTGTGCCGCAACTAATCGCTCTTTCCACTCAGGTTGATTCTTCGCAAACTCAATTTCTTCATCAGACATACTAACAATTTGTTTCATAAAGAGCTTTAATGCCGCTTCCGGCCGGTTAGATTTCAACAAAAATTCCATTATATCACAAATTGCCAGCCCCTTTGGATCAAACGCGACAGCCGGTTCATAAAGTATTAGTTCCCGAATATTTGATACAAGCAAACTCGCGCCTAAAGTACAAAGACCTCCAAAAGAATGACCTAACACATAGACTGGATCGTCAAAAGAATTCAGAATGGCAGCAACATCTGCGAATTCTTTTTCGATGGAATACTCAGGATGATCTCCACTTTGACAGCGCCCCCTTCTATCCATAACATAAACTTTAAAATGATTCATCAACCGGTTGGCCACAAATTGCCAATTATGGTGAACTGATGAGATTCCATGAACTATTAAGAGTGGAGAGCCCTCTCCGCTTTCTTGACAGGTAACAACTGTCCCATCATCTGACATTATACCTTTCATCTCGTATGTAATATATCCCACTTTTCATTTATATTATCGTGGTTATGCCGATTCTATATAATCTTAAACTTTAATATTGTGAGACACTTTTAATCCAGCGAAAGAAATTTTCGATAACTGAGAATTTAATCACTTACAGACAACTTGCCATAAGTACAACCTGAAACTGAGTCTCGTTCAGTACATATATCGTATTTCTTACAAAATTGAAAAAGAAAAAAATGGCGAAATAGGTTCTCCCTTGTTGGAAAACGACATCCCCAATATTTTGAACTGCTGAAACTTTCCTTTTAATAGTATTATTCAAAGGTTGGAGAATGAAAGGGCAGGAACATTGCTGAACCCGCCCTTTCTACCTCGAAAGCTACTTTTGTTTCAAGGCATAATTCAATTCGGTTGAACCATCACTCTTATTGAGTGTGGAGTCGTCCGAACCTCTAATGTTTAAATGAATATGGTGACTGGCTTTGTCTGAAGTCGGAGGACAGAATCGATCTGAGTGGATTAAGGCTTCAATCGGATGTGCCAGTGATCTGGTAACAAAAGTTGAACCCTTAAGCAAGAAACAGTTTCGATCCGTGCATTTAAGGCCGTTGGTACAATATTCACCCTTACTACAAGGGCAATTTTTCTGTTTTATGTGAGTGGGCATATTTTTAGATGTGACAATTAGGTAAAACTCTTTAACTTAATGAAAAACTTTATCCCTATCTAATAATTTTAAACCTAACGCTAAAAGGATTTTTCGTTTAGTTTCCACTCTGCATGACTTACCATTCTCAATCCGTTTGATTGTAAGAGGAGATATCCCAGCCTTTCTGGAGAGTTCGGCCTTGCTCATCATCGGAGATTCTCTTATTTCTTTTAAGGCGTTTTTGCTCATCCTCTGAACACCATAATTAGTTTGGCATAATCATTTATGAACTTAGATTATCGATGATAGATAGCTCGACAAGAGAATGATCCGTAAAATGATTATTAGAATTTTTTGAAGTGATCTGTGTTTTCAAACTCTTGCGCGGACCTGATAATTCTGAAGGGCTGTATTCCATGTTCAAAATATCACCTACCTTCAGTTGTTTGAACACTGAAGAATCTTTTTTTACAAGAATACACGGTCCGTTCAAGGAAGTGTTTCGTAATTTGAATATGTAGCTTGGAGCTTTACCATTTAAGGAAAACTGTACGCTATAGAATTCGTCCAAGATAGTTCCCGATTTAGATTTATTTTCGATCAAGTTGTTCGAGACAAACTTTTCTTCCATAACCAATGTAAACATTTGTACGCTCTCCTTATGACAAGTTGATTTTATATTTAATAATAAGATTGGGATTTTAAGTTTCTTGTATGCAAATACCATGCAAAATCATGTGTTTAGGTATTATGCTATAAATATCAAATAGTTATATTAATTTATTGTTTGTGGTGACAGCAATAAACCATAGAAAACTATCTGAAATTGTGGGGCAAACTACATGATATTATGAATTATTTTACATAGTCATGCCACTTTATGGCATTGACTGTTGGAAGGAATTGATGGAAAGAGGGATGTGGTTGATAACAGATTTCTTACCAAAGGCCAACCTGAAGCCAGTCCTTACTGATTACATATACCATAAAAATGAAAAGGGCAAAACCTCTGAATTGGATTCACCCTTATTGAAAAACGATATCACACGAAATTTTTGGAAATGATACGTGTGTTTTAATTGCAGTAATCACAGATTTCTAATCAATGATTTTAAAGACAAATCTTAAAGATTTTTTGACTCTAATTTTTCAAGTTGAAATGCAAAGTCTTGCATACCATGTTTGAATTTGAGGGACTTTGAAAGGCATATTTATAAGAAGGTTCGTCTATATTCTTTAGATACAATTTCTCACCGATTACCTCAAGATAAAATACTCAAATCAATTCTATCCCGTCACAAATCAAGTCTATTTTGTTATAATAAAATCTCGTAATAGCACTTTGATAAAACAGCTTTCTTTTGCTATTTCTTATTTTCAGTTTCAATAAAAGGCCCCCATAGACCTTTGTCGTCCACCTTTTTTGAAGATTTGATTTCATACAATAAATCATCATACTTCTTATTTGTTGGGTTTAATTTTACAGCTTCTTTTACATCTATTACTGCACGTTGTAAATCCGCTTTTTTATACCACACATACGCTCTTCCATAATACGAGGCATCAAATTCGGGATCAATTGATATTGCGCTGCTAAAATCCTCAATAGCTTTATCAAATTTTTTTTTGTGAATCCAAGACCATGCTCTATTATGATAAATATTCTTAATATGTTCGTGTGTTGGAATAAGTTGTATGGCATTTGAGTAATCTCTTATTGCATTGTCAAAATCTTTATTTTTCTGAAATGCATTCCCTCGCCACTCCAAGACCTCAAATTTTCTTTTATTATCTTTTTCAGGAATCAATTCTATTGCTTTTGAAAACTGATATATTGATTCACCATACTGACGCTGCTTAAAGTATGCCATGCCTAAATTATAATAAACTAAACCATTATCTGTTCCGTATGGTGCTACCTCCAAAACCTTTTTGAAACTATCAATCGATCTATCATATTCCATTCTTTCATAAAAAACTAGCCCTTCCTGATAGTACTGGTCAGCATATTTATTGTAATCCGTAGCACAGGATAACAAAAAAAATGAAATTGTTAATATAGGAAGAATAAATAAATAGTTAGAAGACTTTCTCATAATTATTAATACCTCGATTAGTAAAAAATTAAAAAAAAGTTGCTTTTTAAAAACGGATAAACAGTTAAATTAAATTCCAGACTCTTACGAGTAATTCTAACAGAAGCCAATTCTCAGCTTCATTTACAGGTATCAATGCGTTGCGAAGTATGATTGAAAAAAATCAGAATGCTCAAGCGGCCTTTGAAAATTCCTTGGGCGTGCTTGCTGTTGAAAGGTCCATCGGCAGCTCAGACGGTTGGGCAACGTTGGGCAGTTCGCGAGTTAGCCAGCCGGAGCGGGAAGCTGTTAGTAGTCCCCAGAACGAAATCCAATACAAGCAGAACAACCAGTAAAAAGCATAGGGTATCGCCCATCGCCATCCGAACCACCCGCCGTAGCGCTTCTGATATACCAAAGCAGGTAAGGAAGCGCTGATGATACACGCCACTGCCAAGAGAAATAGCGTATTCACCGGAGTCATCAGCAGTTGGGCCACTACAGCAAATTTGAAGGCTTCGCCTAGTGTCATGCGAATAAATTGTGTTGTGCCGAAGAGTCGAATCCAGCCGCTACCGCTGTCAGTGGGTCGGAAACGACCGATTATGAAAGAAAGCATCACCAGGTTTTCACGAACGTTACTTCTCGCCCATCTTAGCAGCATCTTGCGCAGACCCGTGAACGTGATGGGTATCTTGGTCAATACCACGGCTTTACGCTGATACACCACACGAAAGCCGGAACTTAGGACTAGGTTGGTCATCGCACGGTCTTCACCGATGGCGGCACGGCGCCCCATAAAAGTTTGATGGATCCATTTCGGCAGATGGGGGATGATCACATCCGCTCGATAGGCTGAAAGTGCACCGGGCGTACAAAATACCCCACCATAGACGCTCTGTCCGGCTCGGATGAAATCAAAGCCGCTGGTAAACGAAACCTCCATCATTTTAGGGATGGCGCCTTGGGCCAGATTCAACACGCGCACATTGCCAGCCACTGCCCCGACACGAGGGTCACTGGCCAGAGGACTGACCAAATGTCGGAGGGTATCGGGCAGCACTTCTGAATCGGAATCAATGGTCACATATACCTCCCCTATAGCTTTGGCGAAGCCGGCCATTAACGCATGGCGTTTACCTCGGTTAACGGGCTGACGAACAAGTCGCACGCGCCAGGGAAACTCTTTTTGAGCAGTTTTCATCCATTCCCAGGTGTCGTCCTGTGAGCCGTCATCAACACAAATCACCTGCATTTTTTCCACGGGGTACCGACTCTTCATAACCGATCGAACGGTGGGCAAAATCTGTCGGCCTTCGTTGTAAGCGGGTATCACTATAGTGATACCCGGCAAGGCACTGTCGGATAGAGGCGCATAGGACCGGTAAAGACAGGCAAACCAAATACGCCAGGCCAACGTCAAAGAAGTAAGGAGAGTTAATCCAACGGCTAAATATTTTATAGTGGGCCAGGACTGCTCTATCTTCAAGGTTTCTAAAAATTTCAGGGCTTCCACCTGCCACCAGGTCAAGGTTATTACCGATATTAAAGTGAAAAGCAGAAGCCACGGGAAAAAAATATCCGCCTTAAAGCGGTATGAACTATTTGTGTTTAACATATTTCAACTCTGTTTATATAATATTTTCGGAAGGTGTTGAACCTTTCAGTAATGAGAAATTATGAGCTGCTTGACGCGTGAAATAGGTCTCCAGCGAGGAGAGAAATACAGTAATGAAGCTTCACATAAAAAAAACGCTACTGAGCTATGAGCGTTTATCCTTTATCAAATTGTCATTTACAGGTGTTACAGCCAAATCAGTCAAATAGCCTAAAACCATTTGTGCTCATCTATAGAGTCCAGAAGGGGCGCACATTAGGTTACCTTCTAAAAAAAAGCAATAGTAATCTAATTCAGATTATCTCTGTTTTTATGGTGCGCTTCTCCGATTGTTTAGAAGGTGGTTGCAATAGGTGTGCCATGCAGAAGAGATTTTCTATCTATTTAATATTAAAAGATATATAATTTGCCATCGTGTTAATGCATGAGGGGACATGAAGGAAAATACATACAGGTTCTATGATAGAAAGATTTAAGAATTACGTATAACCATCAATAAATATAGTATTTTTATGTGAATGAATTTTCATACACTGAGGATAGGGCTTCTGGCTCCTTCTTGTATTATCTATTCTGACCCATACTTGATTCGACGCAATCGGCAAAAACTACAGATACACAAGTACCTTTGGTTGTATATTCCGGGGATGGCGAGACGTCTAACTTATAAATTAAACTCTAATTTGAATGAGGTGGATAATTCCTTGTAGGAGCTATTGTGGCAAATTTTATCCGTATATTGATCATACCCTAACTCCAAGCAGTAACTAATTTTGGAAAAAAACGAATCGTTCGCATCCCAACTTAAACCCATGGATGTGTCCAATTCCGCGGCATCCTGGCTTCCATCAGTATTTCTCGTTTGAGAGTATCCCCCCTTTAAAGACAGATCGACCACATTGAAGATTCGACTATAATTAATGGAGAGTGAGGCAGAGGGATTTTCTTTGCGTTCTTCGTACCCATATCGATATTCGCCATAACTTAACATTGGGGTAATGGTTAGATTGGAGGCGGGGCGGATAGAGGAACTGATTCCGTGCCAGAAGCTTTCGGTCTTTTCATTTGTATCAAACACCTCCTGGCTATAAGAATATTTTGAGGAAGCTGTCATGGTAAAGGCCTTGTCTCCACAGTAATACAAAGAACCGCCATAGCTTTCTTTCTGCTTGCCTTGATAGTCTGAACTGTCGGGTTTGATGGTATCCTCAGATTCTTCCCTGGAATGAGAAAAAGAGAAGTTAATGGGCAAGGAATCCATCTTGTATTTCATTTCAAGGCCGTATTTATTGGTCAGAATTTGGGTGTGCGAAGGGTCGCGATCAACGTTGTCCCAAAACCTCGAGAAAAAAGTTTTTAAGCCAAGGGACCCGATTTTTTTTTCTCCCCAAATCTCCAACCCTTGCTGATCGTTTTGTAAATCAACTTTAGTTTCGGTTTCCGTTTTCTTCTTATAATCGTCAGGATCGCTCAAATTTTTACCCACATAGCGATACTCTATACCGTACTTAAAATCATTTAACTTTTGCTTTAACCGAAAAACCTTGAGCTGATTATCAGACTCGTTGGAAGCTAAATTTGATGAAAAGTAGGCTTCATCAACTTCGCAAGTTTTTTGAAAAATCTCGATTTCCGGCTTAAAAGTTCCAAAAAAATCAGCTTTTACATGAGATTTTAATAATACACTTTCAGGCGCGTTATAAATTACAAGGGGTTGTGACAAGGGGTCGATAGCACAAAGATCCGATAGATTAATTTGTGAATTTTTTACTGTTGATTCTTCTTCACCCTGATTCTCGAAAAGTTCCGCTGCGTTTACAGCATTAACAGGAAGGGAAAAGTAGGGATTCCAACATAAGATAGCGAAAATAAGAATAAGACTAAGCATACAGAAGCACACCCTGAAAAAAACTTCTTTTATGCTTATGAAAAATCGTATCATTGTTAATTGATAATTGAATTCATAAGAATTTGCTATTCCTGAGGAAAAATTAGCAAAAACTCCAAAATTATTACCTTCTTTAATTGCATCATATAAACGTTTACCCCAATAAAATAATAATTATTTATAAATATACAATTTTATTATGTCAAACAAAATTATAGGTAATTATTATATAATTTCATCAAATTAGTATATATAGTAGCAAAATGAATTGAATTTGTATATATTGTATGGCTAAAAATCAAGAAACTCAATAAAAATCGAACTTTCTATGTGCAATGCATATTTAAGTACCTTTAATCCAAATTTAGCATCTTCTTTTTATTCTAAAAAACAGCCACCGAATTGAAAAGAAATCGCTTTATGAAAGGAAAAGGGTGCGAAAGGATAAAGTAATGAAAAATAAATGAGGTTTAAGATCTCTTAAAAGGAAAAAAAGTAGCAGGTAGGAAAATGGTTTTCAAACCGAAATCCGATGCTGTGCTTTCTTGCATTCTATCAAGCCGAATCAACTCCAACTGTTTTGCATATATCTGGTACCTTGTTCAGAGTGAGATGTTGGGGAGGCGAGCTGTCCTATAAGGTGTTCTCGTAGACTCCCCAACTCTATAACTTTGGTCGCCATTGAGTCATCTGCCTTTCTTTCAATCGAGGACTCGGCAGAAACCAACGTCTGCATATCCGACAGGGGCGCTTGCGGGTAGGTGTCTTTGACATCGCCTTCTCCTTTGATGTGATAAGAGAAAGCAATTTTACAATTTTTTAAAGGGTTATCTATGGTGAATACTGTTAGATTCGATTTGATGTGAGAATGAAAAGAATTAGATGGATTTTTAAATTTTTAAGGGAAGAATTATATGAAAATGAAATTACAGTGGAATTAAACACATAACATAACTAAACTGACAACATAACTTGCCAATACATGAAAAATTACGTAATGTCAATATGTTGTAATACGGTTAGGATATCGATCATTCATGTTAAAAATTATTGACAATTCCATGTTTATCTACGACCCTACATCTTGTATTTTGCACTTCACTTAAATTCCGCACAAGCATTTGACAAAATGCGTATCATTTTATACTTTAATCGTACAAAGTTATAGGCTTTTTGTTAAAGAGATAGGAATATTAGATAGTTGTAAGTTACAAATGTAAGTTCTCAATAAATTCGGGTAATTTTAAAAAATCGGTAAAGTAATTATTATCGTCATTCCCGTGAAAACAGGAATGACGTTTTGTACTAGGAAAAGCGATATAAAAGATGAAATTTCAGAATTGCGTCAGAAATGATTATGGAAAATGTGATCTTCCGTCCAACACGATCCGTAGAATTAAAGACGGGTTTCGGAAATTGGAGCTTAACGTTGAGTACTCCCCCTTTCAAGTTTCGGACAACATTTATTGGGGGCAGATATGGATTGATTCTATTCGGATCGTATGTAACGGAAAAGGCATCACCCCGGAGCTTGCGGAGGCCAGCGCATACGCGGAGCTGGCGGAACGCTTCAGCGCGGGGCTCTTCTATCCGGTCTTTGAAGAACGCGTGAGGTTTAACATTCCGGCCCTTTACAATGAGGAAACCAACCGGTTCCTTAATTGTGAATGGATGGATGGATATGTAAATGCCCACCAGGATGAACTGGAAGGAAACACGCTGAGAATAGAAGATCTGCTGGCAAACGAACGTCATCTGACAAATACAGATATTGAGCATATCAAAAATAGCAGAATGGCCCGACATTGGGTTGACGGTTTTTCAATAACTCGTGAAGAAACGGTAAAAGTTCCGGTCAATTTTGTTACCTATATTCATGCGTCCAACGGAATGGCGGCGGGAAACACCATGGAAGAGGCAATGATTCAAGCCTCATGTGAAATATTTGAACGTCATGCCCAAATACAAACAATCAAACCTGAAAAAATAGTTCCATCAATTGACCCGGATTCTGTGAACAATACCGTGATAACGGATATGATTAAATTCTATCACGGGAACAATGTTGATGTAATAATCAAGGATCTCTCTTTTGGGGGGGTGTTGCCCTGCATCGGCGTCCTGTTTATCAACCATAATTTGCCTCCGGATCGCCTGGAACATAAAATACTGATTCCGGGGGTATCTTTTAATATGGACGAAGGTCTGACACGGTGTTTTACGGAAAGCATGCAAGGCCGTGAAACGCTGTTGGCGCCCCGTCCGCAGTTGGATAAACCGCTTGTCCATCGATCTCGGGTTAATAATTTTTACCTGTTAATGAAATGTTCTATTTCTCCAAAAGACATCTCATTTCTTGAGAAAGGAGAAATGGGCGCCTACCGGAACACAGAAATCAAGGATGTTTTCAGCGAGATTCAGGAACTTAAAAAAATATGTAAACATTTCAATACCGATTGTATCATACTCAACCACACCCATCCGGTATTGAATTTTCCGGTAATAAGAGTAATTATCCCGAGAATTTCTGACTTTTTACCTTTCTTGAGTCAGGATATCCTCGTATCCGAAGCAACAAGACCTTCCGCAACATGGCGAGGCGAAAGATATCGGAAGATCATGCAGAGTTTTTTTACATAAATAAACTCTCAACAAACGCGCCGCAGGGCAAAGGCATTTGAATCCCAATACAGAGAGAACGCTCCACGACGGCGTGTATCTCTTTACAACCGACTGAAACTTGTGCTTAAGCACCCGTAAGCCCGAGCCGCGCCAGAGCTATTAAGAACAACTCGTCGACCAATTATCCCATTGATTTTTTAAATTAGAATTTCATTCGGCTCGGACTAACGCGTGCTAACGCCCATCAAACAGTCAGCCGGTTTCCAAGAAAAACACGCCGTCGCTCCGCTGAACCGAAATCAAATGCGTTTAGCCTGTAACGTGCCGATCGAATATTCCCCGAACAAGATTTTTAGCCTGCCACTTCCCGGACAACGTCGTGAAATATGGAAAGGCATTTATCGATTTCCACTGTGGATACCGTAAGGGCCGGACAAAAACGGATGCTGTTTTCACCGCACCCTAACAGCAATAATCCGTTTTGAAAGGCTTTTTTAATGATCTGGTTTCGCCACTCTCTGGCCGGTTCCTTGTTCTCACGGTCCGTGACAAATTCCACACCCACCATCAGCCCCTTGCCTCGAACATCACCAATGCATTCATATAATTGCTGCAGCTCCCGGAGTCCTTGCATCAGATACGTGCCCTGAATCGCTGCATTGTCCATAAGTCCTTGCTCAAGCAACTCAATCGTGGCCAGGGCCGCGCGGCAGGAAACCGGATTGCCGCCGAAGGTGGATGCATGAGATCCGGCTTCCCAGTCCATAATTTCTGCTCGTGCGATCAATGCCCCAAGAGGCATCCCGGAAGCGATTCCTTTGGCCAGGGCGATGATGTCCGGATCAACTCCGAAATGCTCCATGGCAAACATTTTGCCGGTGCGTCCCATTCCCGACTGGACTTCATCAACCACATAAAGGATATTATATTTTTTCGCTATGTCATTTAGTTTCCTGTGAAATTCCGGCGGCGGAACGATATACCCCCCTTCTCCCTGGATCGGCTCAACGATAATGGCAGCCACCTCTTCCGGTGGTATGGTTGTTCGGAAAAGGGTGTCCTCAACCCATTGGACACATCCCAATTCGCATTGGGGATAAGAAAGATTATACGGACACCGGTAGCAATAGGCATAGGGAATATGAGTGATTCCCGGTACCAGCGGGTTATAATGTTTTTTCTGAATGGTTTTGCTTGCCGTTAGGGATAGTGCACCCATTGTACGTCCGTGGAAAGCCCCATAAAAGGCCAGATTCAATTCGCGCTGGGTATGCCAGCGGGCCAGCTTGAAAGCGGCCTCGACCGCTTCGGCGCCCGAATTGCCGAAATAAACCTTATTATTGCCTTTTCCCGGTACCAGAGAAGCCAGCTTTTCCGCCAAAATAATTTGAGATTTATAATAAAAGTCGGTCCCCGACATATGCAGCAATAGATCGGCCTGCTCTTTGATGGCTTGAACCACCCGGGGATGACAATGCCCGGTGGCACAGACGGCAATACCGGCTGTAAAATCGAGAAATACGTTGCCGTCAACGTCGTGGACCCATAGTCCCCGACCTTTTTCCACAACAAGCGGATAATACCGTGTGTATGACGGAGAAACGTAAGTACTATCCTGCTCTATGAGTTTGCGAGCCTTAGGTCCGGGAAGGGGTGTTTTGATTACAGGAGATTTCATCATAATTTCTCCTTAGTGCAGAAGGAATATAAAAACCTATTCGGGTTAATTCGAAAATTAAAAAATTGAGTGAAAACTTTCGTTAATTCAGTATATAGAAAAGCAGTTTGCATGTCAAAAATGGGCCAAAACACTCAGCAATTCTGATTTTAGCATAATTTTCTTTTCTTGACACACTTGTGACGATATCATAAAATAAATTAAATTGTTAAAAACTCTTTGGAGCAAATGCTGAAAATGATCGTACCAAAGTGATTTGTTGTTTTTCTGACGACTTTTGGGATTTCAACTCGACTGAGTTTCATTTACCTCTGAAAATTCTTCTACCTCTGTTTCCGGCTCCATTGCAACCTGTTTGACGTTAAACTTGACGGCTTCGTAAAAAGTCCAATTTCT